>Ga0123342_1007353_pt1 | contig 14604 bp, 12 predicted proteins | sample Turbeawhitnodule_FD_89960 | JGI IMG/M metagenome (GOLD analysis project Ga0123342, IMG submission 89960) | Root nodule microbial communities of legume samples collected from Mexico - Turtle bean Mexico white nodule | ecosystem: Host-associated > Plants > Roots > Nodule | place: Mexico: Nepantla...
AAAGCTAGCTTTTAAAGGGGAAGAACCAAACACTTCATTTCTCCTCTGAACATCCCATACTACTGATAGGGTGTTGAAGTTTGACTTTAGTGCATGTTATTAATAAGCACCTAAGTACTTGGGGAACCCATCCTTGAAGCTAAGTAAGGAGAACCTGAACTTAAATACTCTACTGAACATCCAATATTACTCAGTATGAGACTTAAACACCTATGATTCTAAAATCCCTATCATAGCATCGACCTTGAGAGCTAACATCTTGACAATTCACACTTCATAGCGCTTCACTCAACCATTTTGTTGGTCAAAACCCTCCACCTACAACCCAGCTCTTCTAATACCAATTGATAAACACCTAAGCACTCGGGGAATTCACCCTTAACTTAAAAACTAGTTGTTAAGAAGGGGAAACCAAATACTTGAATACTCCACTGAATGTCCCATACTACTCGATTAGGGTTAGACACTCCATAATATTCAAATCCATATCAGTTAATGTTCATTTTAGGTAAAATAATGTTTTCTCCTTTTGCATTTTAGTTGTGAAAATTTTTAAGTTATGATATTTTATTTTAGATTTTTGGTCAGAAAATGACAATTAATTTTCAGCTGTAGTAATAAATTTGTTGTATATTAACACTTTGCCTGATGAAGTGATATAAAAATGTTGTCATCATCTTTAATTTCCAAATTATACGGTTTCTCAATATTTTATGGTCTTGGAGCAGGTGAAGTTTTCTCTTGAGGCAGCAAAATATGCTCAAAGTAATGCATCTATTGGAATATATGATGCTTCAGCTGGTATGCTTTTCATAGACTTTATGATAATTTCAAAAGCTTGTTACCGACCTTGGTGAAGATTTACTACCTGATTTCTGCTACTAACATATGGTTAATCTCTTCTCTTATCAGTATCATCAAGGCAATCGAGATCTCTGGCCGAGGATGCCTTTTTTCACCCTTCAATTATGTCCATAAGCTATTATTCTTTTGAGCATTGTTTTGCCATCTATTCGGTTTGTCCTTGAACTCTTCCCTATAGTCTGGCTTCTGTGGATTGATAAAACTTGACCTTTGGATGATTGCTTCTTATTGGTGGTCGTCTTTACCTTTTGGCATGCATCCTTAGGGAATGTAGGTTATGCATCTGAAATGATTCTTGTTTAATTTGTCAATTTTTTTATCACAAAGACTGAAATGAATTAAGATATTGAAAGAACCGTGGTGCCCATAAAAAGTTTAGCCTTTACGTTGTTCTTTAAGCATGTCTAAATTCTTTTTGGCTTGTTTTGCCAACCTCTTAATGTTTGTTGTTACTGCCTCTGCTGCTGAACGAGATCAATTAGTTGAGAAAATTTTAAGCATCAATTGAATACTTCTATTTTTGCAGCCATTTTTTCTGCCAGTTATTATGCATGTCCTCCTAGCTGCTTTACGAGAATGGAAGAGGTACAAACAAGAAAGTAGAAAGTACTTAGCAGCGAAGGCGAAAGCAAAAGTTTCATAATCCTCTTGACCAGAGATGGCAAGATGAAGGAAGTTTCATGGTGGTTGGGGCCTAGCATGTGGTAGAGCACCTCAGTAGAGCCTCCTTCCTCTCTTCCCAAGATCTGCTATATGTGAATTTTGTTGAAAATGACAATATTGACATGACACTTACGGGACAAATCACATTATTGGAGCAAGGTAATGTTGACACGGCGGCTTTTGGTTGTACCATAGTTGAGTAGATTGAGGGGAAAAAAGGCACTTTACTCAAAATTCACACTTCAGAAAAGTCTATCTTCATTCTACTATTGTGAATGAAAAACGATACTTTTGATTTGACTAGATTTTGCTGAATTGTGCTTATTATTGTATGTGATTTCTTAATGGAATATTTGATATTTGTATCCATTGTGATTTTATTTTTCACATGTCTCCTTACTGAACCAGTACAACCTTATTAGTGGAGCAAAAAATATGGAGATATACGAGGGAATTTTATTATCTATGTTGTCTTTTGCGGGAACTGCACATATACGAGAATACACTGATAAATAAAAAGTAGATTCCTTTAATGTTAAATTTTCATATGATGGCGGCGTTACAAGATTTAGTATCCATCTTTGCATTTAAAGGCCCTGGTTCCTCCATTAAAGGTATCAATTGAGCAGAGAGAGACGCTGGTGTTAGAGTCATTATATTTGTGCAAACGATAAACTCTAATGCTTCGCATAAACTTTAATAAACAAAATACAGCCCAGAGAGGTTACAATTACATTGAACGCTAACACAGAACAGGCATCTAAATTTTTAAACCAACTGTATGAATCTTAACACAAGACCCAGAAAAACACCTAACATTAATGTACATTTTGGTCGCACATAAATTGAAGGATGGAAGAAGGGGCAATTCTTATTGCACTTCCATGCGTTCCTCTGCAGATAGAAGAAGTGAAATGTAATTTTACGTTTTTTTCATCTTCTCCATTAGCACTTTCCTCCCCTTCTTCGCTGCAACATCTCCTACCTCCAACTTTTAGTGTCATAGTCGCAGTAGCCTCCACTTCTAGTGTCAGCGTTGCAGTAGTTTTTCGCCTTCATCGTTTAAATATAAAAAAAAAAATATTTTGGATTGTATAATTAGAATAGAAAATAAATTTAGTATTTTAAATTGTATGATTTGGAATAAAAAAAATTTAGTATTTCGGATTTCACAATCCATAATACAAATTAATAAAAAATACAAAAAAATACAATGTATTTCAGATTATAATATGTAATGCAAACCAAAATTTATATTATGAATTGTGGAATCTAGAATATAAATTTGTATTTAGATCACAAAATTTGAAATATAAATTTTGTATTTAAATTCTACAATTCTACACTTTAAAATATAAATTTTTTATATTTTAGATTGTAAATTTCGAAATATAAAACTTCTATTTCAAAAATTTGGAATGAACAACTTTTTGGTATTTTTGAAAATATGGGGTGTTAGAGGAAACTATATAGTTTTTAAGAGTAAAAAATAAGGTATAAGACCTATTCGTATTCTTTATCACTTTAAATTCTTTTATATATTTTTCTTTATTTGTTTGTCTTCAATCTAACATTTTTCATTTTTATTTTAGTTCTCCCATATTTTATTTATTTATTTTCATCTATAGATGAGTTGAGGCAAGGGACTGCAGAGAATACTATCAACCGGTAGATTCTATTTAAAACAGAGATGCAAATCTTGTATATCCCATTCTTTGTTCTAGGAGTAACACTAAGTAATTTGACACGTCATTAAAATATGAAAAAATAGTATTAAATTAAGAAGAAAATACCATAAATTTAAATGATTCTTTTACATATTGAAATCTCATTATTGTGCCTGCTTTGTTCCCTGTCAAATTCAACAGTATCGAAGGTTATTGTTTCATGCCACTGTCCCAAAGGTTTCCAATATTATTCATGTTTATTACAGGCATGGTTTTTTAGGCATTAAGAAGTGATCTTTGTGCTTGTTTACTCTTTAAGAGATTCATTAATAATTCAGCATCTTTACATTCAATCAATTCTAAGTTTCCAATGTAAAAATTAAACTAAGTTTATCAAATCCACCAATTTCCTCTCCTAAATAACCCTAAATCTGACTCCTCTTTGATGGCTATTACATCTCTTATAGAAGATGACAAGTATTTTTACTCATGTGGCAAATTCCTTCCTTACTCAAATTAAATGACACAATTTCTTGGCAACCCATTTTTTAAGTGTATCTACTTTTTTCTTATTATCACATCATTCTTCTTTCTTACACTAAATCCATTTTTAAAAGAATGTGTTTGATATAAGTTATAAGTTTCATCTTTATTATACACAACTCAGACACAAATAATATTTTTTTAGCTCATCAATTTTGAGTAGATAACATTTCTTAAGCTCCTTATCCTCCTTATACAACTTTTTTAAATCACTGTTTGAGAAAAAGTATTTTGAGCATATCTACTTTTTCTTGTTATCATAATACAGTTCCTTCCCTTCCTCACACTAAATCCCATTTAAAACTAATTATCACTATGATTGATTACAAACTTTTCAATTTTAAAATTTCTTTCTTCGCATTAAATGACACAATATTTTATGTATCTCATTTTTTAACATTTTCTTTCATATGTAACTTCATCTTAAAGTTTCATTATCTTAAATCTCTTATGTGAAGCATATCTTTTTATTTATTTATTTATTTTTTTATCATAATACAACTCCTTCTCCTTTCTTACCCTAAACCCCATTTTAAATGGATGTGTTTGATACAAGTTATAAGTTTCAGCATAATTTTTTTTAAGTATTTTTTTATTTCTACAATTTATCTACATGATTGGAACGGTATTGGTATACTATATCTAAAGTGTTTTTGGATTTACTATAAATTATCAAAATCCAAAACCTACAGTTTTACAAAATTTTAAATCTTAATCAACATGTTGATTTCCATGTCATGTTAGTTCACCTAATCATGAAAAAAATAGATACTAATCATGGAAATTCTTATTAAATCTTATTATTTTGCACTCTATTGTTAAATTTTAACCAAAAAAAAAAAACACTGATCACAAGTTCAATTTATTCTACTCTAACAGAGATGTGAGATCTACTATTGAAAATAAAATGGTTTGACCTTCTGGAAAAGGAAGGTTTCAGATGAAACTGGCATAGCATTTATGTTTCTTTATGGTTTCAAATAGTAACATGATGTAGTGAAATAAAGTGTAACCAAAGTATATAATATACATTCAATAAATAAATGTTACTAAATATGTGCAATAGAGTTGAGAGTTACACAATAAATGTATGAACAAATAATCAAAACATATTTTGTGTAAAGAAGTATTATTACATAACTCCAGGTAAGTTAGCAACGTATAGAGGAATAAGTGTAAGTTAACTAAGAGTAATTAATATTAGAAAACGAATTTACTAACCAATGAGCAAACTTAATATATAAGTGGCTAAAATGTTGGTTGGTGTTGTATGTTAGAAAAAGTTGAATTGTTGATTAGTGATATTGTGTAGAATGGGTAAGATTGAACTAGTAGAGAAAATTGTAATTGTTCCTGAGCAACCTACACCACGCAAGAGAATGTTCTTGTCAAACATTGATTTGTCTCTTGTTGTTTACCAAGACTCTGCCTCTTTTTTTGACCCTCCAAGCACCCAAATGAGTTTCAGTGAGATTTGTAACAAATTATACACCGCACTTAGTAAAATGCTTATGCAATATGACTTTATGGCTGGTAGACTGGTGCCAAGTTTGGAAGAGACTCAGAGATTTGAAATTGACTGCAATGGTGCTGGCATTGTGGTTGCAGCTGCAAGAACTGACAGAAAATTGAGTGATTTTGGTGTGATTTCTGCACCTAATCCAGAGTTGAAGGAATTAGTTGTGTTCCTGCATGAAGGGTGTGACCAAGAAACTGATCTCAAAGAAAAACCCCTTGCATCCTTACAGGTTAAGGCTCCTCTTAGTTCTTTCAAACTCATGTTTTCAAGATTGAATGTTTTTAACCCTTGTATTCATTTTTTGTTTCTTTTGATTCTCTTATTATTTTTTTTTTATCTGTTTGCACTCTTAATTTCCATGCATTTTAGTCTTCACATTTGATTCTCTTAATGTTTTTTTATCTGTCTGTACTCTTAATTTCCATGCCTTTTTAGTCTTTAATGTGAATATTAAAATCATGAAGAAAAATTTAAGCATGTTAAAATGTATTAGAATAAAATATAATTAGACATTATATTTGTTTTTGTTTTATTTTGTTCTCTTATTTTTATTTTGTATTTAATAAAATGAAAAAAAAACACATTATAGACTGAAATTTGTTTAAGTAATTTGATTTGAATGAATGTGTGTTGGTACAACTTGAATGTCTGTGTAATACACCTCTCAAGTTATCTTAATCCAATTTATGAGCTTCTGAGATTCTTGAATATCCCTTCAATCAGTTCATTTTTCTCCATCTTTATTTTTGAACACAAAAGTATATAGGATCAGTTTGTATAAACAACCTATAGTGATAATACTTAAGAATAGATTCTAAGTTTAATTGAAGAAGGGAATATAATTAAACTGTTCTCATATTATACAATGTTTCCATAAAGAGAATTTATTGAAATAAGTTACACATAGCTTATGAACATATTATAAACTACTTATATAATAAACACTTCTAGATAACTACATATATAAGCATTTATGCCACAAATCCATAGAACAACCTACACTTTTACTTTTTGTTAAAGCATGTGCAGAATAAATACTCTAATTTGTTGTTTATAACAGCTGACTCAATTTGGTTGTGGAAGTTTGGCACTTGCTTCTCACTACAATCACTGCACACTGGACGGTTTTGCAATAAGAGATTTTGAGGTAAACTTAGGTGCATTAACACGTGGTGAAGACCTCATCATAGTACCTAATGCAGATAGAACACTGCTGAGAGCTCGAAATCCTCCAACTGTTACTCATCCACATTTTGAGTATTCAAAAGCTACTGTGACACACAACTTGTTCACCCTCCGAGGAAAAAGTGATACCAATGTCATACAATCTGTGCTAGAAAACCAGATTCATGTTCTTCATTTGCCACCACAAAGCATTGCTAGCTTCAAAAAGAAAGCCCTGGAGGATAAGACCTTAAAGAGCATAACCACTTTTCAGGTTGTTGCTGCAAAAATATGGAAGGCAAGAAGCATTGCAATAGGGATGTCAGAGGAAAAAGTGTCCACAATGTTGTTTCCAGTGGATGTGAGGAAAAGGGTTGTTCCTGAACTCCCAAATAGCTTTGCAGGAAATGCACTGGTGCCTGGTTTTGCAAGAGCAACTGTGAAGGAGTTGAAGGAGCTAGAAGATGGTTGTCACATAAGGAAAGTGCAAGAAGGGGTGGAAAGGTTGGATGATGAGTACATAAAGTCAGGGATAGATTGGTTAGAAGTGAACAAAGGGGCACCTTGTATGGAAGATAGTTTCTCCTTGGTGGCATGGTGGAGATTAGGGTTAGAGGAGCAACTTTTTGCATGGGGTAGACTAAAGTCTGCTACTCCACTTGAAGTTAAACCTGGTTTGGTCATGCTATTGCCAGGGCCACAAGATCAAGGGGGCATTAACATAAGCCTTGATTTACCTCAGGATCAAATGCAAGAGTTTAGTAGGATAATGCTACAAATTTAGATCTTTTTCACATTTCTATGAAAATATTAATTATTTAGTACCCTTTTATTCTAATTTATTTAAAGATGAACTGTTTGTTACTCCTTTCAATGTTTCCTTAAGGTTTTGGACCATGGTTGAAATGATTATGCAAGTTGAGACTCACATTCATCAGGTTTAAGAGATTATTCATAAACTAAAATAATTCATATGCTTAAAACAATGTTGTATTTTGAGCATATTTTTTTTTATAAGCAAATAATGAAATTAAATTAAGGTATATCCCAATCCTTTTACACTTATCATTTACACTTACCAGATCAAATAAGAAGACAATAAAATAAAAAAGCATCCCACACAAAAAGAAGGTACAATGCTGATTACTACCTAAGACTAAGAGCTTTACACTTGGCTCTATCAAACTGCTAAAAGGGAAAGCAAACAGTAGCATAAAGAACCTCCATAGCTCCCTGATAGTATCTTCCTCAGCTATTTCCTATACTCCATGTTGGACATTGGTTCCACCCTATAAAGTCTTGCTTACATTCACTTCAACAAACAAAAGAACTAATGACCTCAATAGGGTGTATGCACCTGGGTAAACCTGCATGGCCAATTCCAATGTTTCACGTTTCACACATCACAATAAAATGTAACAACAACTCCCTGCTTCTGCTGTTCATCTAAAAGCACTGCAGAACACGCACCACAATCCTACTGATCTAGCATACTTCAATACCAATTACTACTTTGGTTGCGGATCAGTCAAATGGAAACCGATACCAATTACTACCTTGGTTGCGGATCAGTCAAATGGAAACCGACCAATAAGAATTCCAGCGCCATATACAATTAACCAGCTTACTATGATCATTGTATCAACTTGTTCTTTCTTTCATCTTCATTCCTTCAAGGCACGTTACTGCCTCGTCCAGCTCCCCTGCCCAGCCCAAAGGTGGCATCACTCCATAGACACCCTCCGTATAACCATGGTCCTACCTCATAACCACTAAATCTGGTTGGGCCCATGTATGCAACATGGGGCAGCCACCTTACACCATCCAGTAAGCACACCAACCATAGTAAACAAGCAAGCTAATAAGCCACCCAACATCAGTAACCCAGATCCTGTTAAGGTACCACCGCACAACAGCCCCTGCATGGTTCAGTGTTGCCAAAGTAGGGTTGGTGATTAGCACTGCATCAACTTTCCCTTCACACTCCTGCACCTTACCACACTGCTTCGTTCTTGGCTTCAACTGATGTTAGGGAAAATCCTGCAGCAGCCCACTACAGAACAAAGCATAATAACTAGGATACACCATCCCCTATTCAGCATAAACTCAAGAGGCATTGGATTGGATTAAGGATCCAATCAGAGAAGGAGTATGAAAAAGAACTTTCCCTATGTTTTAGCCAAAGCCATGATATGAGTTGAGCTGCTTGTAAAGTTTCTTCGGGGTCAGGGACTCCTTGTCTGAAAATCACATTATTCCTGTGCTCCCATATGCAACGTGTGATGGTCGCCCACACTCCCCTTCAAACCTGATTTTGTTTCTCAGACATATTAGTTAAGTGAAAATTCAAAAAATGATTACAAATATCCTTGTTCTGTGTTCCCACAATACCTATCCATCTGTAGCATAGCATCCATACACAGTAAGCAAAAGTACAATCCAAAAATAGATGTTGTGTGGATTCTACGTACAGGTTACAAAAAACACAGAGAGGTGAATTCACCACAATTCCCCGTGCCCCAAGATTCTGATAAGTTGAGATTCTGTCCAAAAGGATTCTCCAAGCCGTGGTTAAAACTTTTGGTACAACTTTGGTCTTCCATAAGAGGCAGAAAACAACGTTACTTGGTGCAGAATCATGGTTGGCTAATAGGCCATATGCTGATTTTACCGAAAACATCCCCTTGGAATCCCCACTCCAACTAATAAAATCTCTGGAATCCTTAACCAAAACTTCCCTGGCTAGAATTCCTAGTAATTCTTCCTCCAAACCCGATTCCTAGCAGAATCTCTCCCTTCTCCAATTTAGGTGCCAGTGCCACCCATGATCATCCCAATAACCAATTTCACCCACCGTCATCCCTTGATTCAGTGAAAGAGAGAATAATCTAGGGAATAACTCCTTGAGATTATTGTCATTAGTCCAAGGATCCTCCCAGAAACGGACTGAGTCCCCAGATTTGACATTCCATGTAACAGCTTGTTGAAACCAGCCTACACCATTACCATCCTTACATATTTTTTCTAAGTCTCTCCACCACCAAGACTGATTACATGGCCGGACTTGGCTATTACCTGATGTCACCATATATTTAGACTCCAGAATATCTTTCCATTTCCCCTTCTCGTCACTCATTAACCTCCATTTCCATTTCGCCATTAAAGCATAGTTGAATTTCCTGATATCCTTGATACCCAGACCACCTTCCTCAGTAGGTTTACAAATGTTCCCCCAGCTTACCCAAGGTATAGATCTATTGTCTCTACCCCAAGCCCACAAAAAACTCCTTTGAATACTCGTGATTCTATTACAGATCGAGGTCAGAGTTTTAAAGAAAGATAAGTAGAAAAGAGGAATAAATGTGAAGACAGATTTGATTAAGCAAATCCTACCCGCCATAGACATACACCTCCCTTTCCAAGTACTAAGCCTAGCACTGACTTTACTGACAACCGGCTCCCAAAATTGTACATTCCTTGGATTACCTCCTACTTCTAACCTCAAGTACTTGAAAGGCATCCATTGTAAAACAATTGAGAGACTTGGCGTAGGTTTCTAAGGTGAACCTGTCCACATTTATCCCTGCCAATTTCTACTTATAAAAATTAATTTTCAGACCTGAAACTAGTTCGAAACATCTTAGGATCATCTTTATCGTGAACACATTGGAAAAAATATCCTCACACATGAATAAGGTGTCGTCCGCGAATTGAAGCATGCTGCATTCTATTTCCTTCCTCCCCACCTTCACACCTGTGAGCATATTTTGCTTAGTCGCTTGTCTCACAAGCCCAGCCAAACCTTCAGCAACCACCAGAAACAAGAAAGGAGTCATAGGATCACCCTGTCTCAGCCCTCTTGACGAAATGAATTCCTCTGTTGGGCTTCCATTGATAAGCACTGAAATGGATGACGATTCCAAGCATCCTCTAACCCACCTCACCTAGTTGTTGTGGAAGCCTAACCTTTGGAGCATGTCGAATAAGAAGTCCCACCTTACTGAATCATATGCCTTCTCATAGTCCACTTTAAAGTAAAGTGCACTTCTCCAGTTCCTCCTAACCTCCTCCACCACCTCATTTGCCATGAGCACGCTATCAAGCATACCTCTGTTCTTCAGAAAAGCTGATTGGTTTTCATCAATAACCAAAGGGAGGACACCCTTCATACGTCCCGCTAGGACCTTAGAGACGATCTTATAAAATGTACCTACAAGGGAAATGGGTCTAAACTGGTCTAAAGAGAGGGGGTCATACACTTTAGGTACCAAAGCAATAAATGAAGCGTTACAACCCTTTGGTATAACTCCGGTTTCATGGAACAAATGTAAGGCTTCCATAATGTCATATTTAAGGCAATCCCAGCAGTTCCTGATAAACGTGAAGTTGAATCCATCCGGGCCTGGACTCTTTGTTCCTTCACATTTCCACACGGCTTCTTTTACTTCTTCCTCTGTGAAACTTGTATCCATGCTTATGCTGATTTCTTAGGGAAGGCATTTAAACTCCACAGAACCCAAATTAACTCCAAAGTCTTGTGTAGCTGTGAACCTTTTTTCAAACAAAGACTTAGCTTCCCTTCTCACTACTTCCAGTTCTTCACACCATTGCCCCCTAACTTCCACACCTTTAACTTCGTTCTTGAGTCTTCTCCATCTAATAGCCGAATGATAAAATTTGGAGTTCATGTCCCCAAATTTACACCAATTTGCTCTTGCTTCCTGTCTTGAGAGGGAATCCATCTTACTATCAACCATTCGCAGCTGACTCAGTAACTCCATTCTCTTTAGTCGATAATGTTCCTCTAAATCTTCATTATCGTCCTTAGTATCAAGGGTCTCAATTTCCATCTGAATTTTCCTTTGACTTGTCTGTAAACACCCGAAGACATTCCTATTCCACACTTTGAGATCTGCCTTCAGAGATTTTAGTTTTTCTTTAAAACTAGACATGCTGTTTCCCTGGCTATTGTATGAGCCCCATTTCTCCTGTACAAACGCCTTGAACCCTGGCTCCAGAAACCATGCATCAATAGATCGAAAGGGTTTAGGACCCCAATCTTTAACCCAATATTTCGCCACAATGGCATAGTGATCGGACACGGTTCTTTGTTGTACATATTGCTTGTAGAAAGGCCAAATCTGAATCCACTCTTCAGACACAAGAAATCTATCTAATCTACTTTTGGCAGTACCATTTGGTTTGAACCAGGTATATTTTTTTCCCACAGTTGGAATGTCCACCAAACAGTTTGTATCAATAAAACCGTTAAAGCCACTCATCTCCTTCCTCTGGCTGGATCCCCCTCTGATACCTTTCCTTTCATCTTCCCTTCTTACAACATTAAAGTCTCCACAAAAACAACCAACCATGTTCTGATTGGTCCTCCTAAATGACGATAGATCTTCCCATTGTTTGAGCATATCTACTTTTAGTTATTATCATAATACTAAATCCAATTTCAAAATTTATGAGTATGATTGATTCCAATTGTTTGCAATTTTCAAATTTCTTTCTTAAATCACGTTAAATGACACAATTATTTTGTAGCCTTTTTTTTTAACATGTTCTTTCATATGTTATTTCACTAAGCTTTTAAATCTCGGTAAAATTATCTTATTGGTACCTACATTTAAGATCAATATTCAATTTACTACAATGGTTTTTTTAAAAAAAATCAATTTGGTCCCAAGTTTTTTTAAAAAATATGCAATTTGGTCCCTTATGTTAGATTGACATGAACAACGTTAACTGGTGAGTACGTGGCAGAGTGCGTGGCATAACGAGTGATTTTTATTTAGAGGTGTCTTGTGTAATCTATTATTCTAACACTCTTCTCCATTATGATTTAATTTAAATTAAATCCTTTAACTAAATTAAATTCATTTATAACCCAAACCAAACGACAAGAAGAAAAAAAAAGAGCTTTATATTTGAACCAATCAAAATTGTATCCCAAGTTTCTTTGTAGTTGTGTTGAATACAAGAGAAAAGGTGAAACCTAGTGAATTGATGAATTTGAGAAGAAATTGTTAAGACATAAGGGTCCACCCTCTAAAGAAAAAAAGGGGGAAAATTGATGTAAAGAGGAAATTGAATTGGGGATTTGTAATTCCACATTTGCAATTACACATTTGATATTGTTGTTTAAGAGAATGTTGTTGAGTTAAGAGATTGAAGTTTCAACCTTTTAAAAAAATAAAGGGCTTCCAAAGCTTTGTTGGTGAAGAAGCATAATGATGGAGGAAGAAGAAGAAGACCAACAAGATATTTCAGATTTAGTGAAGAAGTGAGTCCACCGCTTCCTCTCCCAAAACCTGCCCTCCAATTCCCCACCACTAAAGCCAACTCCTTAAATTCTACAGCTCTCTCCACTACGCCCTTCGCCTCGCCACCCACGCCCGCTCCACATACACACTCTCCTTTGCCTCCAAAGCTCAAAAGGAACACAATAAATGGGTATTGGACATCAATATCGTATTGCTTGATGAACTAGAAGACGAGAACCACGAAAAATTGAACCTGCATGAGCTGTGGTTTTGCTTATGAGTTTGAGATTAGGGTTTGTGAAGATGGAAAGGTAATATTTGCTTATGAGTTTGGGAGTAGGGTTTATGCAGATGAAGTGATAATATTCAAAAGTTAAAAATAAATATAATTAATAATTAATTATAAACTTGGAATAATACATGGACTCAATCTATGCATAAATGTGTCAAATTGCGCGCCACTTCATCACCAATTAACACCGTTCATGTCAATCTAATAGAACGGACCAAATTGCATACTTTTAAAAAAAACTTGACCACATTAGTTATTTTAAAAACCACTGTAGTGTTGAATCAAGTGTGTTCAAGCTTTGAAGAATCCAAACCCTTTGAAGGTTGATGAAAGGCTGAATGTGCTTGTTGTTGCTGAGCTGTCTTTAGATAGGATCTGTGGTAGATTTTATGTATAAATCCACTCTTGATTGAATCCAAAGCATAAGCATTCTCAAAACTTTTAATTGAAAAGTGTTTTTTAAACTAAGTGAAAAACAACCTGTTGTTTTGTCGAAACAACCAATTGTTTTATACTTAGTTGTCTTTAGAAAGGTTGAAAATTGTTTTTGATGGTTGACTTGCTGTCTAACCAAAACAACCGATTGATTCATGAAAACAATCGATTGTTTGTTTTGGGACCATAACAAAAAACTATTTTGTGCTTTGACTGAGCATTAAATGATTTTATAACTGAATACGCTTCAGTTTTAAATGCTTTGACTAGTCTTTGAAAGCAATAAATAGTTTGTTAAGATTGTGTAACAAACAACTGAGATTTAATCACAAAAAAATAGGTTTGAGTTTGAGATTGCTGGATCAAAGAGAGTGTGATATAGGATTTTCATCTTGTATTGATTTCAGATATGTTCTGTAACAAGTGGAATCCTTTGTACTTTGAAAGAAACTCTGTGTGTATAGCTGAGAAGTGCTGTGTGTTTTTGAGGTTGTCAAGATCAGCATTCTTAGTGGTGTTGTGCTAAGCCAAAGGAAGTGTGTGTCTTGAGGGGATCAAGGTCACTTCTTTGATGGTGTTGTAAGTAATCTAGGGTTGATTGCTTAGTGGATTCCCCAGTGGTTTCTGGGAAGACTGGATGTAACTCTTGGTTAAGAGTGAACCAGTATAAACCTCTGTGTGCATTCTCTCTATCCTTAAACTCTTTAATTTCAATTTTTATATTTGTGAACTGGTATAAACAACCGATTGTTTATGCGAAACAACCGATTGTTTATGCGAAACAACCGATTGTTTTTCTGGTGCTGTACTTATTTGCTTTGTGTTTTGGCAAACTGATTTCTTAATCAAGTATTTCTCGAAGTAATTTCATTCTAGACTTAATAGTTTGCAAAAACCCTCTTTAAACCATTCACCCCCTCTAGTTTAAAGCCATACATTCTAACAATTGGCATCAAGGGCTTGGTTCTTGAAATTTATTCAAGTGTGATCCTAAAACTGTTTTTTAATGGCTGATAGACTACCTTTTAGGGAAGGTGCTTCAATCAACAAACCACCTCTGTTTTGTGGTTTGAACTACCAATTTTGGAAAGTCAGAATGAAAATCTTTGTGGAATCACTTGACAAAGGAATTTGGGATGCAATTGAAAATGGTCCCTTTGTTCCAAAATTTGAAAAAGATGGATCTTC
>Ga0123342_1007354_pt1 | contig 14603 bp, 18 predicted proteins | sample Turbeawhitnodule_FD_89960 | JGI IMG/M metagenome (GOLD analysis project Ga0123342, IMG submission 89960) | Root nodule microbial communities of legume samples collected from Mexico - Turtle bean Mexico white nodule | ecosystem: Host-associated > Plants > Roots > Nodule | place: Mexico: Nepantla...
AAGCAGCCGGGAACATTCGCGGATCAGCGCATCGAGATCGTCTGTATCGACACGGACTGCCTTAAGCCGTTCCTCTGCAAGATAGTCGTACTGGGTTGGCTCAGCCGACAGGGTAATTGGATGGAGCCCAAGATGCCGAGCCGCTTTCACGTATAGCAGCCCAGTACTCCTATGGCCTTCAATCAGGATGAGCGCTCTTTTTGTTGCCATTGCCATTAACCCTCCGTTACATACTGTGCGGCGGTTTGAGTATGAACAGGCATCAGCTATTTATCCGTGCCTGACCTCCGACATTGAAAGTACCATTGTCCAGCGGCCTGCGGCTGCAAAGATTCTGTAAAGTAATTTTGAAGGATTCATTACGCCGTTTTGCGCACCAGCGGTGCGGCACGGAGCACCGAATCTCGGACGATTGCGAACACAACCAACGTAGGCAGTGGACTGCGAACAGTTCGCTCATGATTGGTTCGGAGCGCTACGCGTGACGGTGAGGAGATGTAGGACGCGAAGATATAGCCGGTCGTGCGCTCTAGGCGATCCTGTTGCGCTGATATGTCCGGCCTTCGTGCGCGGTCGTACATAACCGCTGGCCAAGATGGTTTCCGCGACGCGAGTTCCCAACATCGTGGCGGCCTGCAACGACCAATGGGGTCAACGGAGTGCCTCGCGTCTCAGATCGATCGATCACACCAACTGCTCATTCTCTTGCAAGTTCCGGCGCCAGCTCAGCGCGGTAACAGTAGAGATGTTCCTCGTGTCTGGCCGATCTCTGTGCGGCGCGCTCCAAGGCTGGCGGCATAAGCTTCGCTCGGTATCAATGCTCACCATTAGCTTTCAGGCGATGCGCGCGATCTTGTTCGCTAGCGCCACGGCAGCGAGTTTCGGCGGCTTGCGCTTGAGTAGGCCGACGAGCCACGGTGAGACGGCGCCTCGGCCGCGTCGGACATGCCGGATCACAGCGGTAGCCCCGGCCGCCAGGACGCTGCGCAGGCTTCGTCGCCGGCGCGCGTGATCACACCGAGCCTGACCTTGCCGGTGGTTGAATGATACTTCGGCGTTAGGCCGGTCAGGCGCAAAGTGTCGGGCCGATCGAAAGGTCCCAGGCGCCAAAGTCTTCATCACCAGCAGCGGCGCACCGATCGGCCCGATGCCAAGCCATCAATTTGCGACGGCGCATATTCCTTGGCCTGGAAGCAGTCAGCCCGAATTCGGCGGCATGGCCGCGGAAGGCATTAGCCAACCGTGTGCGATTGCGGATCAACCGATCGCGCAGACCGATCAACATCAATGCCGCCTTTTGTTCAGTTGGCCGGCACAAAGCGCATCATCGGCTGGCTCATCGCCTGAAACAGCGTTTCTGCGTCCGTCGCATCGTTCTTACCGCGCTTGACGTACGGTTTGACATATTGAGGAGGGATCAGCTCACCTCATGCCTTAAACGCCTGCAGCAGGCGTGCCGGTGCGAGCCCCCGCACACTTCGATCGTTACCACGTCGACGGCAGCTTCTCAAAGGACGCCACCATCTCCTTGCGCCGCAGTTTTTTGCGCAGCGTCGGCTCCTCAGTTACGTTCACACCATGGAGCTGGAAGATGGTCAACCAGGACCTTGCCTTTCCTTTCCTGTTCGAAGGGGCGACGACAGCAATCGTGTGCAATGGATCCGATTCACGCTCAACCAAAGATGGACTCTCTGCCGACGGGCATCTGACCAATCGGCTGGTAGCCGCCAAACTGGCGTATCCCGAAGGCGACCCTGCGGACCCATCTTTGAGACCGCAGGACAAAACACCCCCCAGCTTCGCAAGTGTACTGATCCATGCGTTGGCCAAAAGCGGTCCAGTCAGATCAGGCTGTCCCTATTCGCTAACGGGCGGAAACGGTGTGATCGACCAATCGATCAATTCGGCAGCACTTTGAAGTATTGCCTCTGTCCGAGTATGGCTGCGTGAAAAGGCGATGACATATCCCATGGAGTCTAGGCAATCGCCTTTCCTGGCGATGGGCATCTTGGGTTTAACCCACAATTTGACCTTGGCCACACCAGGTACAGCAGCCGCCCGACTGCCGTCATCGATCCAGTCGAGGGTGCCGTCGTGGTCGGGAAGTAGGGAGCGCCAGCCAGCAACATGCGAATGCCTTCTGCGCAAATCCCATTCGTCGCCGGTGACAAGTTTGATGTGCTCGGTGATGAGATCGATACCGTAAGCCAGCTGAATGTGCTCAGGACCGCCACCAAGACGCGGATTGACTTCAATGACGACTGGGCCACGCTTCGTCCAACGGAGTTCAATGCACGTTGGCCCCCAGCCAAGGCTCAGAGCTTGCAAACAGCTCAACGAAACATCGATAATACGCTTATGCTCGTCATCAGTTAGCGGAGCGGGAAAGATACCCTCACGAAGGACGAAATGCGGTGGGCGGTCGAAGTCAACTGCCTCAATCCCAATGACCTCGTATCCCATCATATGAGTGATGTAATGCGGACCTTCTGCGAATTCTTCGACCAGTATTCTCGGCGGAGACCGCCAAATGTGATTCCCACCCAACAGATAGGTCGTATGTTCGGCTAGCTCGTGGATATTGCGGCACAATCGGACACCTCGGCTGCCACTGCCGACCGCTGGCTTAAGAATCACTGGCAGGCCGATCTCTGCGGCAGAGCTTTCGACGTCCGCCGCATTCGTTGCCACGCGATAGGCTGGTACTGGAACGCCGGCCTCCGCGAGGAGCTGACGTTGGGCGAATTTGTCGCAGCATCGCCCAATGGAGGTGGGGTTCGGTCCGGGTAGATCGAAATGGCGGCAGAGCTTGCCAACTTGTTCATAGAATGCCTCCGCGGAGGATGTAATTCCAGCAATATCATAGGTTGTACGCAGCTGGGAACATTCGCGGATCAGCGCATCGAGATTGTCTGTATCGATACAGATTGCGTCAATGCTTCGGGCCGCAAGATAGTCGTACTGAGTTGGATCAGCCGACAAGGCAATTGGATGAAGACCAAGACGCTGGGCCGCTTGGACGTACAGAAGACCATTGCTTCTCGTGGCTTCAACTAGTATGAGCGCTCTTCTTGCCATTGGCTGCTGACTCCGACGTTGCATGCGGTCGAGATAAAGCGGCATCAACTTATTCAGCTGTGCCTGACCAGAGTTTCTAGTGAACGAACTATCGTCAGCAACGTACCATTATCAGCGGTTTGCGGTCGCAAAGATTCTGCAAATTTGTTTGAAGGATATGTTGCAATTAATTCATCGTGAGCGCCTACAGCCCGGACGCTCAGATCGAATCACTGCGAAGAGGGGCTCTTGCCTGAAGCTATTCCGCCGAGGCCGCGGCGCGGCTCAATGATCGAACCGGCTGGCCACAACTTCCCGATAATCACTGAAACCGTTGTAAGAGCTCGGGCAACCTCAAGGAGAGATGACCGTGTACTATTTCGGCCTGCAGAATGCGGCTATAAGTGGCAAGATGTGCCTGCGGATGCTCGCCGGTTCGATCACATCGCGGGGGGCGCTCTACTATGCCTCGCGCGATCGGCGGCAGGAGCATCCTGAGCGTCATCTGAAGAGCTTCACCGGCATTCTGCAGGTCGACGCCCACGGCGGCTATAACGCGCTGTTCAAGGTCGATCGCGATCCCGGTCTACTGACGCAGAGGCTGTTGCTGGGCACATTCACCTCGCAAGTTCTTCGTACCTGCCGACATCGCCATAACGCGAAGCGCGGGAAGAACGCCGCGCCGATGTAGCTCGGGCGGTCACACGCATCAATGCGCTGTTCGCATCGAGCGTCAGATCAACGGTCTTGCCGCCGAACGCTTGGAACGGCGTCGCCGCGACAGCCAGCCGCTTGCCATTGAGTTCCAAAAATGGCTGCTAGCGGGCAAAGCTGTCCCGGAGCTCTCCGATCGCTGAGCCGATCGACTAAAGTCGTCATTGGCTAACCGGTCGCGACTGGAGGTCGAAACGATCATTCTTGCTTGCCCCTGAAACAGCCTGTCTTCGACCAGATCCGCAGCACACCCACATGCATAAACCAGAACCCATTCGCTTCCGACCATCAGCATGATTCTGGGACAGCCCTGGTAAATGGTCGAACCCTTATGAAGTTTGTACATTTATTTCTAAGGTTAAATCTTTGCGAAAAGGCAAGGTGACTCACGCTTAACTCAATTTAACGCTACTCGCTGTGGCGACGTGATAGAGCTATGGCGACGCTGGCCCGTGCACGGCTTAACTACCACGTTTTGTGTACCTTTGCACCGACATCCGTGCAAATGCTGCGGAGTAAAAATATGGAACGCCCGCCGATAACGGCGGTCTGTCGACTACGAGGGGCGGGCAACCCGAATGTCCGACCGCTTCTCCTCGATTCCGTCGATGGCAGCTTTGGGCCCTCGGTGCCAGCGACAACATCCAGCGCAAAAATGTCTGCGGAGAAGAGACTATGGAACGCCCCCGGATGACTGCAGTCTCTCAAGTACGAAGGCGATTGACCAAAATCCGACCAACGTTGCATTCCCCTGAGACAACCGAGGAGGCGTTTGCGGTCGAGTTCGACCGATTTTTGGATCGTACCGATGGTGTCGCCCAATCCGAGCGGTTGTTCGACCTGTTGTCTGCTTTTGCTCTAAATTTTGATTGCCAGTGGGTCGCCTATGGCTCAATTTCATCGAACCAAAAAGGTTTAAATTCGGTCCGGCGCGATCCCGCCGTCTTGTTGAATTTTCCTGAGGAATGGCAGGAGCGCTATTTCGAAATGGGTTATGACAGGATAGACCCCATCATTAAGACATGTCGAACTCGAGCAGACGCTTTTCGATGGAGTGATGTGTACAACGACGGAAGCACGACGGAAGACGAACGGCGCGTTTTCGACGAGGCTGCGACGTTCGGCTTAAGATCAGGCATCAGCGTTCCATTGCACGGCCCCGACCGAAGCTTTGCCATCGTGAGCTTCGCTCAAGCTTGGAACGGCGAGCTCCAAAATAGAAAAATCACCTACTTACAATTTGCGGCGCTGCATTTCCATTTCAAAGTCAATAAGTTCGCCAATTCGAGCGGTACCGAGAGCGAACCCGGCCTTTCTCCGAGAGAAAAAGAATGTATTGTATGGATAGCCAGGGGCAAATCCTCGTGGGAAATAGGACAAATTTTAGGAATATCCGTTGACACCGTAAATTTCCACGTCAAAAACATATTGAGAAAAATGGACACGTTGAATAGAACAGCAGCAGCCACAAAAGCCTTAAACTTAGGAATTATAGAGCTTTAAGAAGCGCTATTGGTAAACATTGTTCTGGCGTCATGATTGTCTGTAAGGGCGGAGGGATCGCATTCTTACAATTGAGTGCTTTTGCGGTGACTGCGTCCTCTATAGTCGATTGGTGGCCGGTTTTGTTTCGGGCTCACACCACAACCGTCGCACCGAGGACCTACGATTCCCGGTGACCTGCTCCCCTGTTTGTCTGCGTTTATAAGTTAGCTCTGTTCAAGTTCTGGTCCTGTCGCGACCGGCTTGCGCGGTCGATGGCAAGGCCAACCCCTCTCCTCGGATTAGGGACAAGCGGTGGGCGAATGCCTGCGCCGGATTTGTTGTTTTGCAGCGCCTCATAACGTTGCGGATACTGACATGATAGCGCCTATAAACAACCAAACCATGCCACCCATTGCCAAGTTGTTGCCGCCTTTACGGCCGGCGGAAACCGGTCGTCGTTACGACGTCCAACTTCAGGTCCACCAGAGAACAAGATCCGGCCGCGCAAACCCGAAAAAGCTGTTTAGGACCAGGCGAGATTTTTCACCGCCTAATTTACTGGTGACGCCGTGAATGAAACCACCGTCGATCAAGGCGATGTCCCCGGCCCTGAGCTCAAAGTCTCGGTAGGGAACGGTTTCGAGATAGGTCGTCGAATAGGGATAGCCCGTGGTCTCTATACCCTGTGCCTTTCGATCGACGGCTGTCGGCTTGTGGCTCCATATACGCAAATCGCCACCTTCCGTGGCCATGCTCGGATAAAAATTGAGCGCCACAACTGTGTTCTCCGCCACCGCGGAAAGCTCGAAATCGCTTCCAGCACATAGGACTTGGGCGACATCATCATGAGGTGCCAGAGCATACGGGCCGCTACCACACCAGCTGATGGCGCGACAAATATTAGCCTGACCGTGCTCCGACTGGGCCAGCCGCAGCTCAATGCCTCGATGCTGAAGATCGCGCTTTAATGCGTCGAATATTCCGCGAACTGGATCAACGATATCGCCAAAAAGCGTGTCAATGAACGGTCGCGCATCTTCCGAGTCCGCGAAATAGTTGACCGCAGCCTTTCTGTAATGAGATGCGCCGACATACTGCCCGGGAACGCCATCTTTGCGCTCTCTTAGACCGGGATTGCGACTAAAGTTGTGGGTGATCTCCTCGGCTACTTCGTTACTAAACGCTTTCTTGATATGCAGACCGGTGATCTCGCCTTTCAGGATTGAGATAATGTCCGTAGTGCTGATCGAGCCTACTCTTTCTTTAATTGTAAGGGGGGATATGGCTGGCGCGTGAGACACTTGGCTAGTTGTCATTGCCTACTCCTGTAGTGCGTGATCGAGGATCTCGATGCCATGATCGAGTTCGTCATCGGCGATGGTTATCGGCGGAAGGACTTTAATGACATCGCGATTTGGTCCTGAAGATTCAATCAGCAGGCCATTTTCGAACGCGATATCATGCACACGGGCGACAATGGCCTGTGAACGGCATTTGAGACCCGCCATCAGACCGCGGCCGCGCTTTTGTTCGATGCACTTTGGGAATTTCTCAACGAGGCGATCAAGGTGTCTTTGCAGTTTAACGGCTGTCCGCTCGACGCCTGCAGTAAACTGCCCGTCGGACCACATTTTGCACATGGCGCCTGCAGTCACGAAAGCGAGATTGTTACCTCTGAACGTTCCGCTATGTTCGCCGGGCTTCCACACGTCAATTTCCGGGCGAATCAGCACAATTGAGAACGGATTTCCTGAACCACTTAGGGATTTCGAGAGGCACACGATATCGGGTTCAATTTTCGCGAACTCAAATGAAAAGAAATCGCCGGTTCGTCCGGCACCTGCCTGAATGTCGTCGACAATCAAAACAACGCCGTGCTTACGGCAAATGCGCTGAATTTCTGATAGCCACGCAGCGGATGCGGTGTTCATGCCGCCTTCTGCTTGGATGGTCTCCAGTATGATTGCGGCGGGCTTCTCTACACCGCTGCCCGGATCACCCAAAACAGAGTCAATGTAACCTGCGGAATCGAAAGTTTGATTCGGATAACTGTCGTAAGGGACGCGGATTACATCGTGGCGAGCAACGCCGCCTAACTCCCTGGTTGACGCCGAACCCGACACTGCCAGCGAGCCGAGCGACATGCCGTGGAACGCATTTGTGAAGGCCATGACGCTTGAGCGGCCGGTATATTTTCGCGCGAGGGCCAGGGCCGCTTCGTTAGCGTTTGTGCCGGTCGGCCCAGGAAATTGTATCTTGTAAGAAAGGCCTCTGGGCTTCAGGATCGAATCCACAAACACTTCAATGAAGTCACGCTTTGCCGCTGTATACATGTCGAGGGATAGAAGAATGTTCTCGCCAACGATATATTCGATTGCTGGTGCAATAATAACCGGGTTGTTGTGCCCGTAGTTGAGTGCACCGGATCCTACGAGGAAATCAATATATGGGTTTCCAGCCTCGTCCCAGATTGTTGCCCCAAGGGCCTTCGTAAAGACTGTGGGAAACGACCTCCCGTAGCGACGAACGTTAGACTCATGAGCCGTAAAAACGTCGGTGTTCATTTCATGATCCCTCTGTATGTAGGCGTCGCACTCAGCGAGAGAGTGATTAAATGCGTCTGGTTGGACGCGGTTGTTCTTCATTCTCACCTAGAAGATAAGACCGGACTTGCGCGGCAGCTCAACTGCTGCACCTGCACTTGGAAACCTCCACCGTCGTTAGGTTTCTCTGCATGCCGATATATCTCGGCCGATGCTTCGAACGAACTCAGTTCTACAGTTTTTGAGCAGGCGTAGATACTACGGCATCTGGTAGTTGACACACCTGCTTGTGGCCTACGAAAGGGCCCGTGACCTCGACATGGTCGCGTGCCGCGCGAGCCCCGGGCCCGCTTTGCCTCCGGGTTTCTGAGATAGAGGCAGTCCTGCTCCATAACCGCAGCTACTGCACGAGTTAGCTTGCGCGTGATGGAAGTCTCACCGCGGGCTTGCTCAAGCCCAACCGACGGAGAACCCGGCTGACCGTGGCAGGGGAGACACCGGTTTCGGCAGCGATCTGCTTGCCCGTCCAGCGCTGACGCCGCAGCCGCTCAATTTCCGCGACAACCGCCGGAGGCGTCGGCCGGCGCAAACGATGCGGCCGGGAAGAGCGATCAGGTAATCCAGCCAGTCCTTCGCATCGATAGCGATCAACCCATTTTCGCACCGTCCGCGGGCAGACACCTGCTTCGGCAACGGCCTGCGGCGACTGCCCGCTCTCGACCTGCATCACAATTCGCTCTCGACCACGCGGTGTCAGACGGGCATTCTTATGGATGTTCATCCGTTCCCCCTTGGAATCACTGAAGCTTCGACAACCTCAGCTTTCCTGGACAACCTAGGAAAGCTCAGAATTAGCTAACCCATTACTTGATGAAGTTTCTGTCTGGCACGCTACGTGCATGGAAGGTCTCCAAACACATTAGCGAGAGTTAATTCTGTAGTTACGCTCATCGAAAATGCCCGCCATCGCCGTGAAGACCGCACTCTCGCGTGCCGCCGAGCCCGTGCAACGGTTTCGCATCATGGCCGTGGCAGCCGGCCGCGCTCGCTTCAAATACTTGATGGGCCTAGATAGCGTGTCGCGTGACGGCGATGCGGCCCTTGAAGCGCGTGGAATCGAGGGATATTTTAATGCGGCCTTCCAACCCACGTCGCCGGTACAACCATCGATTCACCCACAGAGTTGAATCGTCCGCCTCACCTTCGACAACCCGGACGCGCAGAAAACTACGGCTACGGAGAGTCCTTCAGCTAACCACATCAAGAGAGGGATCGACGCCATGTGGGACTACAGCGACGAGGGCGTGCTCGAGACCGTCAATGCGGCCGGCGAGGTCGCTGCGATCGCCTACGGCGTCGATTTCAGATTCATGATGAGCATCGACCCGAAGAGAGAGACGATCACTGCCGCTAAGTTCCAGGCCTTCGGCTGCGGCTCGGCGATCACCGCCCACTCGGCGTTTGCCCAACTCATCGCCGGCAAGACCGTCGATGAAGCCCTTCAGCTTGCTAATCAGGACCTAGCGAGTTTCCTCGGCGCCCTGCCCCCGCAAAAGATGCACTTCTCGGTCGACCGTCTCCTGCTGGAGCGCGGCTTGGATTTGATGAGCGAATTCTTCCGTGCTGTAAAGCAAGCCTTCAGGGAGACACCAGGATTGTCACGTCTCGTCTTGGTTAAGGCGTCCCCATGAGCTACGTGACGGAGGCGGCTCACGTGATGAAAGACTTAGAGCCATGAGGTCGTTGTAGGCGGCCTCCACTCGATGAACATCAACACTGCGTGGAGTTCGGGCGTGGGAATCCGCATGCCATGCCCTTGGCGTAAGCGTGTTCGGCCATTTCGGTTTAAGCTGGATTGAGCCAAACTCGGAGTACCGGCAAATGTAACGTCGACAGTGGTTAGTACGTGCGCCGGATATCGCTTGGAACTGTCAATACAAAGATGCTTCAGATGGGATATTCTCTTTCTGGTCGGCGAACTTGTCCTGCGGGCAATAAGCACGTCCGACGATACAGCTAAGTGTAGTTATCTCCAAAACTGGACCGGCCTAGCGGTAGAGCACAGTTCCGGTAAAACCATCTGTCATGTATCCCACCTATCTGGTTCTCCAGGAACATTTGCAACTCAGAAATCTCGCAGTACCTCAATAGGAAAGAAGTGTTTTTTACTCTCTTGGCGATCTCCTGGCGTCTTTGACTTTTCTATCGTCTAATTATTCGGCGTTGCGGGCAATCATCGGCCAGTGTCCTCGATTGAGCTGACCCTCGAGCGAATTTTAAGCGCATTGCCGGCACGACAGAACGGCGAAATCGTTATCTGTCGAGCGTCAGCCGTTGCGGAAGGTATAGCCCGTAACCGTTGATCGCCGGAGCGCCGCCGAGATGCGCGTAGAGGACCCTCGACCCGTCTGGAAAGAAGCCCTTCTGGGTGAGGTCGACCAACCCTTGCATTGATTTGCCCTCGTAAACAGGGTCAGTAATTACGCCCTCGAGTCGCGCACATAGGCGGATGGCGTCCTTCGTTCCCTCGGACGGACTGCGCCTTGGTTCCAGCGGGGGTAGCCGAGGCATCGATACCGATCACGTTACGCTGTCGCCCGTCTTTGGCGAACCCAACCACCATGCCGGCTTGCGTCGAGCCCGTAACGGTGCAAACCACGACATAGTCAAAGGCAAATCCAAGCTGCTTCTCCTGTGAGCGCACTTCTTCAGCAAACCCGACATAGCCGAGACCGCCATACTTGTGAACAGAGGCCCCGGCTGGGATCGCATAGGGTCTACCGCCCCTTTGCTTCACCTCGTCTAGCGCTTGTTCCCAACTGCGGCGGATGCCGATGTCAAAGCCCTCATGAACCAGACAAACCTCTGCTCCCATGATCCGACTCAAGAGAACGTTGCCGACTCGGTCGTAAACGGCATCCTCATGTGGCACCCAACTCTCCTGTACGAGGAGGCATTTCATGCCGATCTTAGCGGCGACCGCGGCGACCATCCGCGTATGGTTCGACTGCACGCCGCCGATGGAGCCAAGCGTATCGGCCTTCGCCGCGATCGCGTCGGGGATGATGTATTCGAGTTTGCGGAGTTTGTTCCCGCCGAACGCGAGACCCGAGTTGCAGTCCTCGCGTTTGGCGTAGATTTCCACCTTTCCGCCTAAATGCTTGCCGAGGCGGTCGAGCTTCTCAATGGGCGTAGGCCCAAAGGTAAGCGGGTAGCGTTCGAACTTTTCCAGCATGTTCTCTCCAGTGATTTGTGATAGGGCTGAAGCTCACTATGCGAACGCACTCTAGAGGCGTTTTTCCTATTTGAGATCGACTGCGCTCTCCGATGTCCCAGATGGGTATTTCCACCGACGTCATAGAAAGCCGCACGCCGGCCCGCAACGCCTACGACGGGAAAGCCTCATCTCCCTCGGATTGGAATCTCCGAATGCCGTCGCGACGGCCATACAAGGCACGGCACTCGGTCAATGAGGATGCTCCTTGCTCGTCCAAAGTAGCGCGAATCTGAGCAGTGTTTGTCATCGTCCGCCCCAAGCGAGCGGGTTACGCGTTTGACGCACGGTGGGGCAACATCGGAGGGTTCATTCATCACCCTCTTGGTACTCTTGCGACTGGTAGCGAACTTTCTGGCAATGCTCAGCCGATTGAGCACTTCTCTGCTTCTCTGAGTTCGGCTGGCAGATCAAAAAGAGCACGCTTCCGAAATAACCTATCTGAAGAAGCAGCGAACTAGCCACCGCTACGACGATCACTCTACGAATGGAGTGCGAGACGAAGCAAGCCATTATAGCGTTGTTGCACAGAACCAGCAGCAGGACGCGACAGAAGACTCTGAAGTGCAACGCCATTATCCTGGCTTGTCCGTCGGATCATGCCGCGATCTTGTCAGCCGCAACATGGGTCTGGCAGTTCTTCGGGCAGACGCGGGCGCAGGCTCCACAACCGATGCACAGGCCGGCATGATCGACGACCATGATCATACGATTGAGCTCGCCATCGAAGTCGTCGTCCTCGTCGTCGCAGATACCGAGGATTTCACCCGCGTCATCGATGCCGTAAAGGTGCATGACCTCGCGAGAGCAGACCTTGAAGCACCGACCGCAGCCGATGCACGTCGCGGCATTGATGGCGGTCAAATATTCCGGCATCCAGTTCGAGCCGTCGCGGGTAAGGAAAGGGCTCGTCATGATGAGTTCTCCAACCCGCGGAGCTCTCTCCTCGCAGCGTCCAATTCGGCAAAGGCGTCAAACGTTCTCTCGGCGACCACTTTGATCTCCATCCAGTTGACTGGAAGGTCCTCGGCGAGGTCGTGCAATTCCATCTTCGCAGTTCCCGCTCGCGACTGCAGCTTTCGGACCTTCTTCTGCTGTTCTTCAAGGCCCGACATGATTCCTTCCTCCAAAAACTGGCTCATGCCCGTGTCAGTCAGGATAGGCTTCAATGACCGCTATCGCATCGTCGACCAGTTGCGCACCCGTCTCGGCGAGTTTGCCAAGTGTGTCGACGCCGAACCAATGCAGGTCGCGCAGGGCCTTCGACAGAACGACCAACCCGCCCCGTCGCGAGAAGCACGCGGCCGAAGCCCTTATGGCTCATCACCATGGCCGGCGATGCACCAGACCGGAGTGCTGCTCGATCACAAGCCCCACGCAGGTGTAGAAAATTGGAGCCTGCATAGCACATCCGGGTCGGGATCACCGATGATCGAGATCTCACGGCGCTGCTTCTTGGTGACGATGAAGTCGGCCAGCAGCTCAGCATCCGTCTTACCTTCCTAGGATCCGTGGGAATCCTGCGCACGGATGAGGCACTTGAGGAAAGGCGTGGCAAGGGCTGTATCATCCTCGTGCACTGCAGGGCATCGGCAGCAACTTTCGGTGTTCTCATCGTTCGGTCCTCATCCTCGAAGGAGGATTTCATCAGCGACGCCTACTTCGGGTACACTTGGCAGGGGACGCCCGGCTCGGGGCGGCCGATTTCACCCAAAGATGGCCCTGTGGTCAAAATTCGACGATATACACTCTGCCGAGCTGGAAGTTAGTGAGGGGCTCGCCACCCAGCCAGTTCTCCACTTTGCGCGAGGGAGCCGGTGACCCAATCTGCGATACCATGTTGCTCTCCACAGTTGTTACCAAAGATTGCGCGACTTTATGCGCGAGCTTGTTTCCCTCTTAGTGAGGGGCGCACGGGTTCGGGCAAGGAGAGCATCGCTCGTCTCGCACGTCTGCGTGCAGCCAGCCTTCACTCAGTGTTGCCACATCTCAATTAGCAAGGGCCGTGCCAGAGCGCTCAGCGCACCGTAAGCGCATGGTTACGCTTTGAAAACCTCCATGTGCCACGATGGCCGATTGTATTGAACCCGACATGTTTTCTGCTGCTGTCAGATTTTGGACACACATTCATGCGCTTCGCGCCGCACGAAAGTGGGCCCCGGACGACTCAACATGTATTCTGGCCGAGGAACGAGCAGATGGACATCATGGCTGCGTACACAAGCCGGCACCTGTTCTGACGTCCTGATCGGAATGGTCAGCGTCCGTCACAGTGAGTACGCTTTTGCAGGCCATCTGACTGCTTTTTTCTGAGTATGCCGTACCTGTATACGCGTTCCGAAGCCGGAGACTTGCCTTCGGCGCGACGGGAGATGGGAAATAGCACCACACCCATTCGCTATTTAGCCGTCCGGCACCTCGAGCGAGTAGCCGGCGGACCTGACGGTACGAATGACGCTGCCGGGGGAGGCTGTCTTAAGCGCCTTTCTGATCCGGCTGATATGGACATCGACGGTACGTGCACCGATATGGATATTGTCCGGCCAGGCCGCGTCGATCAACTCGTCTCGGCTGAAGACCTTGCCGGGAGCCTCAAGCAAATGCCGCAGCAGGTTGAACTCGATCGGTCCGAGATGGATGTCGTGGCCATTACCGCGAACTCGGTGGGCATCGAGCTTCATCTCAAGGCTGCCGCAGCAGAGCCAACTGCCGTTTTCAATCCCGTTTGGACCAGGCTTCGGCAGCGCCAGCTTCGTCCGTAGACAGTCGATGAGCTTGGCCGGCGCGATCGGCCGCACAAAGCTCTCGTCAATGCCCGCCTTCAAGAGATCGAGATGCTGGTTCTCGGCGCCGGGCGCGATCAGGGCAATAACGGGCAGGCCGCCTGTCCGGGGCTCCCCCTTAAGCCGGGCGCAGAGTGTGGACCCTGACGCGCTTGCTGGCCCGCAGTCCAGCAGTACCGCCTGGAGCTCCCTTTCATCGGCCAATGAAAGTGCTTCCTCCACACTCCGTGCCGGCTCACTCGTGAAGCCGTCCACGCCCAGAATGTGGCTGAGGAACAGATACAACTCCGCATCCTGTGAACAGACCAGAACCAGTGGCTTCATCAGCGCTACCCCGGGAACCAAATCGGCCTCGACCGCAAATCGCTTAGCCGACCCGAAATGGGCGTCGAAACTTTTCATATCTTGGGTGGCGATTGCTACGCGCAACGCGCCGGCTTTCCGTTTCGGAGCCGGCGAGTGAACCCCGTCAGGAACGAGAGAGAGGCGACGGCCGGCGGTCATCTGGACATTTCTCGGTTACGAAATGGATCAAGTAATTCAGGCGTCGCCGCGCGCTGATTGGCTTGGAAGATGTTAGCAACATCGAAAATCAGGTCGCGCGTTCCCTGATAAAGTATTGAAAGCTTGTGCTGGCTGCCGAGGCGGTCGAAAATTGGGAAGCCGACCCGCATGAGGGGAATGCCTAGGCGGTCGGCCGCCTGTCGCCCATGTGAATGCGTGACAAGAAGATCAGCGCCGGCGGCA
>Ga0123342_1007355_pt1 | contig 14600 bp, 7 predicted proteins | sample Turbeawhitnodule_FD_89960 | JGI IMG/M metagenome (GOLD analysis project Ga0123342, IMG submission 89960) | Root nodule microbial communities of legume samples collected from Mexico - Turtle bean Mexico white nodule | ecosystem: Host-associated > Plants > Roots > Nodule | place: Mexico: Nepantla...
CCTAGCAGTAAACGCATCACAAACCAAAGCAGAATCACATTCCAGCCAGACATTAGTAAGCCCCATCTTTTGAGCTTCCTCCATAGCATGTATAACCCCATAAAACTCAGCAACCAGAGCAGTTTGAACTTCAAGAAATGCAGAAAAAGCTCCAATAAATTCTCCCATACTCCCACGAAAAATACCTCCGCAAGTAGCAAGACCAGGATATCCCCTAGCAGCCCTATCAGTGTTACTTATATAAGGTTATATTCTTTATATAATGTTATAGATTGTGAATAATTTACTACTCCTAATAATATAAATTCATATTATGATAATAATACATTAAACACATAATAAAAATGTTGAAATAAAATATTAAATGTATCTACTTGAAGTAAAATATTATTGCAACAACCATTATTTTTCACATAAATATATACAAATATAAGTAAAGCAATAATTTATTAATAAAAATATAAAGCAACATTATTATAATCGTACATAGTAAACATAATTAAATAAGGAAATACTAAATGTATCCCCACTTTAAGTAAAAGAGTTATTATTGCAACAACCCTTCGTTTATATATATAAATATAAATAAACAACATATTTAAAATTAGATTAAATGTTGATTCATAGCAATTTTTATATTTTTAATATATTTGAAATGCGTTAAATAGTGAATCGTAAATCATTCTATAATTTTCATCCTATAATTAAAAATATGTAATTCAATGTTTACAAAAATTTAGTAATTTATAATTAAATTATTTCAAAAAAGAAAAAAAAAGTGAAAATAGGAATATGTGTTTATTAGATTGATAAGGATTATTACAGATAAAATTGAAAAAGAAAAATTATTAAATTGATATATTAAAATAACTTGTATTTCTTTGAGATAAAATTGGAAAAAAATTATGTATATATGAAAAGAATCTTCTTGTTATAGACACCTGTAAGAAGAATTCTCCCTATATATTGTTTTATATTTATATATATATATATATATAATATAAAGATTATCTGATAAAAAAAAATAATTTGAATATAACAAATATTTATTACGTATATATATATATATAATATATAAAGATAATCAAACATTACTAAAAATCAAACATTAAATTTGAATAAACAAATATCTTTATTATGTCAAACAAATATCAATTCCGCTGAATAAAATTCCTCACAAAACGACAGCAACTTATCTTCTACAATTTTTTTTCTTTGAAATTATTTTGTTGTTCTTTTGCTTTGTCATCTGAAAAAAAAAAGTTATTTTGTATTTTGTATTAACATTACAGAGAGTGGTAACCTAGTTACTATAGAGAGACGTTTCTACCCTTAAAAGCCTTTTCAAGACCTCAAGTTGTTGCAGCCTCAGCAGAATAAAAAATAAAGGAGAAAATAAAAAGAAAAAAAATTGTGGATTTCCTTTCTGATTCTCCAATGTTCTGAGATCAATCTTACCTTTGATTGTTCCAAATTCTGCTTCAATCGGGTACATCTCAATCTTCCAATACTCATTGCAACTCTCTTTTTCATTCACCTCTGTTGGGATCCTCTCTATACGGGGTTGCATGTGCTATAATATTCAAAACATAATTTTCTATGATCACTTTTCTGATCTGTGACTGAGTGCCAAGTATCCACATCTATTTGAATTCATTTGAGTACTTTCAGTACTTTCTCTTTTTCATCTGGGTATGTTCGTAGCGCTGTGAGTACTGGGTACATGTTTCTCGGTAGCTTTTGATTTTTTTTATTCTTTTTTTTTTTGTTTTTTTGATTATTTATTGATGGGTTTTTCTCTATTTAAACGTTTCAGGAAGTTATATATTCTAGGCTGTAATACTGAGATTCAGAGGTAATGGATTTTCTTCTTAAATTCAAGCATTGGATTATAATTCAGTGTTAGTTATCTCCTCTTTTCTTTTTTCCTTGGTCTGTAATATTAGAAGATTTATTCTGAATTTTCCTGATCAATTTTAATTTTCACATTATCACTTTTAACGGAACTTGTATTTGGATTTAACAAATTTTGGATGATTGTGAATGATGTTAAATAAAGTGGTGATACTTGGCGAGTATATTCATATATTTTATGTTTTTCCCCCATATTAATTTTTGATTTGCAGATAAATGGCATCACTGGTGGCCGGTGCTAGCAGTCGAACGACTCCTTCGGTGTCTGTCCAAGAAAAAGGGAGCAGGAATAAGAGAAAGTTCAGGGCTGATCCACCTTTAGGAGAGCCAAATAAGAGTATTCCTTCAGTTCAACATGAAAGCCTAAGTTATGAATTCTCTGCTGAAAAGTTTGAAATAACCCCAGGTCATGGGCAAGTTAGTACTTCTGACATGTGCAGTGTAAACCAAGATCATTCTGATGGGTTGAAGCTTGGCCTGGGATTGTCTAGTCCCGTAGTTTCATCTGACTTCAGACTCAGCCAACCTAAGGAGGAATCCGAGGTGGATGATGAATTCCATGACGCTGATTGGAGTGATCTTACTGAAGCTGAATTGGAAGAACTTCTCATGAGCAGTTTGAACATCATTTTCAAGAGTGCAATTAAAAAAATGGTTGCATGTGGATACACCGAAGATGTAGCTACAAAGGCCATCTTAAGGTCGGGCATCTGTTATGGATGCAAAGATGCTGTGTCTAATGTAGTTGATAATGGTTTAGCATTCCTTAGAAATGGCCAAGAGGATCCTTCAAGAGAGCATTATTTTGAAGATTTAATGCAGCTAGAGAAGTATATTTTGGCTGAGTTAGTTTGTGTTCTTCGAGAGGTCAGGCCATTCTATAGTATCGGGGATGCAATGTGGGCTTTGCTAATTTCTGACATGAACGTGTCACATGCTTGTGCAATGGACGGTGACCCTTCAAATAGTTTTGGTAGTGATGGCTGCTCTTCTGTTCAAACTGAATCACAGTCAAAATTAGAATCAAAAGGTCCTGAACTGAGTCTTCCAATTCCAAGTCCTTGTAAATTAGCCCCCTCAGGTTCTCAACCTGAGAAGTCCTCTTTGGCAGGACATACTGTTTTGGACATTGCAAAGAATTCTCAAATTCTTGGACTATCGGGGAAAGAGGTTTCCAATTCTGTGCGTGATTCTATTGATAAATCATCTAGTACTTCCGGGACATCTCAATCTCCTATGGTGGAAGAAAAGTATGGGAGTGTTAGAAAGGTCCATTCTAGTGGCACAAAGAGAGAATATATTTTTCGACAGAAGTCATTCCATGTAGAAAAAGGTTATCGAACATATGGGTCTAAAGGGTCATTAAGAGGAGGAAGACTGAATGGCTTGAATGGATTAATCTTGGATAAAAAACTGAAGTCTGTATCAGAATCTACTACCATAAACTTAAAGAGTGCATCCTTAAATGTAAATAAGGAAATGGGAGTTGATGCAACACAGGACAATTTGAATGCTGTTTTTTCATCTAACGATGGGCCGTCTACCCCCACTGCATTTAGCCTGGATTCCAATGACACCACTTCTCAGTCAAGGGATACTTCATCGTTGGTGCATGAAGCAAATGCTATACTTGCTGTTGGTAACCCAAATGCATTACCAGCTATGGATACTGATCTTTCTCTTTCTTTGTCTTCAAAAAGTAAGTATCCTGTTACACCTGTATGCTGTGATAATGAGGCACCCAATAGTAGTTCTGTAGGGGTACCGTGTGACAAGCCCCTGGGACAGTGGATACCCCAAGATAGAAAGGATGAAATGATTTTGAAGCTAGTTCCAAGGGTTCAGGAGCTGCAAAACCAGCTTCAAGAATGGACAGAGTGGGCAAATCAGAAGGTTATGCAGGCTGCTCGTCGGCTGAGCAAGGACAAGGCTGAGCTTAAGACACTAAGACAAGAGAAAGACGAAGTTGATCGGCTTAGAAAAGAAAAACAATCATTAGAGGAAAACACTATGAAAAAGATTTCTGAGATGGAAAATGCCTTGTGTAAAGCAAGTGCACAGGTAGAACGAACTAATGCAGATGTCCGTAAGCTTGAGGTGGAGAATGCTGTGCTGAGGAAAGAGATGGAGGCTGCTAAGTTACGTGCAGCAGAATCAGCCACAAGCTGTCAAGAGGTCTCAAGGAGGGAAAAGAAGACCCAGATGAAGTTTCAATCATGGGAGAAGCAGAAATCCTTGTTCCAGGAAGAGCTAATGACTGAAAAACACAAATTAACTCAGTTGCTGCAAGAATTAGGGCAAGCTAAAGTGCAACAAGAACAAGTTGAGGTATACTATTTCAAGCATATTCTAACTGTTTTTTCATGTGCTTTCTATCTTGTAAATGTTCACCTGACGTCTATGCTAACTTACATGGTTCAGCTTGTAATCTGCTCTTTTGTTATGCTTTCATGTTATCTTCAATATAAAAAGAGCACTGTCCCTAAAATGTAAGAAATTGTAGTCTGGGAGCAACAATCCGAAATTACAAAATTTCACAACTCTCATTTTATGCTAAGAATTATGTTAAATAAATTTGGATTGACACATTGACATTTTACTTGTGATTGATTTCTATGCATGGTTTAACCATTGACATTGTTTCCATTAGAATGGGAATGGGTGGGCAGTGCCTTTATGCTAAATGAATCAAAGTGTTTTCCCCTTTCCACGGTGTTAGATGACAAGGTAATATCCCTTTTTTACCTTCTAAAGGGTCAAGAATTGAACTGCCTTCCAGCGCCAAGGAATTAATGCATATGATGATGATCTATCATCCTTATTCTGTCCTGGTGCATCTTGTTTGATTCATACTTTGAAGGTTCTATTCAACTTATGGTTGCAAGACTTGTCTTTTAGTTAAAGTATTGACACCAGAACCACAAAAATGTAAATATTGTTTTACAGAAGTGGAACATGTACATACATCACTTTTGAGATTCTGCAGTTGCCATCATATTGAATGTGTAAAGGCCAAATGAGTTATGTTCTCATCATAAAGGAAAATATCACAGGCTAGGTGGCAGCAGGCAGCAAAGGCAAAAGAAGAACTCCTTTTACAGGCCAGTTCTATAAGAAAAGAAAGGGAACAAATTGAGGAGTCAGCAAAATCAAAAGCGGATATGATCAAACTGAAAGCAGAGGAGAATCTGCAGAGGTACAGAGATGACATCCATAAACTTGAAAAAGAAATTTCCCAACTGAGACAGAAGACCGACTCTTCCAAAATTGCTGCACTCAGAAGGGGAATTGATGGAAACTATGCGAGCAGCCGTGTGGACATGGAAAATGGTTCTGTTCTGGATGAATCAAGGACCACTTTTATCTCAGAACTGGCTACAAGCTTAAATGACTACTCTTTGACCGGTGGTGTTAAACGGGAAAGAGAATGTGTGATGTGTCTCTCTGAAGAGATGTCTATTGTATTCCTCCCATGTGCTCATCAGGTTGTTTGTACAACCTGCAATGAGCTCCATGAGAAACAAGGTATGCAAGACTGTCCTTCTTGCAGGAGCCCAATCCAGAAGCGTATTTCTGTTCGTTTTGGGCATACATAGTTATTTACTTGGTTGAAGTGAGTGTTTTGAATAATGTCTGTGAGACGCTCTTGAAAAGAATAATGCATTCAGATCATGCATTTCGAGTTCAAATACTTTAAGTTGCTTTCAATGCCAAGGTTGATTCTTCTGTTACAGCTTTCTTTAATCTGCTATCAGTTGTATTTGAAGCTCTCTTCTCTCATGAAGCCACACTTATCTTTCTCTTTTAAATGAATGTCCAGCTCCTCATTATCAGCGTATAATCCTTTGGCTCGGATTTTTTGTTTGAAAATGTTTGAACACCAGCTTAACATTATTAAGTCTAAACGAAGGCTTTGATCCAACCACCAGGTAATCTTCAAAAATAAAGCAGAGTAAATAGAGAAAAACATCATGTCTGTGAAGATATTCTTACAATATAGTCTCTTAATATAATTTTTGCCATTACAAGTACAATAATAACCATTATGATTTGTTCAAATACAAAAACCATGCAATAAGAATTGATGACCAACAATTACTGAAAAAATAGAGTAGCTACTGGTCATGCTTGAGGGCTAAATCTGTGTTCATGTAGCACAACCGAAAACCAAAAAGCCCGGGGATAGCAAAGTAGAACAACATTGGGAGAAGGATTTCAAAACATTAAAGATGAATTGCGTTTTTTCGTATACAGTGATCCTACCCAAATTAAGAAAAATGTCTTTAACATTGATGGATTATTGAGTGATGTGACTGTAACTGCATCAAACCATTCTATCATTACAGCAGTAGTTGGGTCTGAGATTTCCTTCTGTAGTAGCCATTCCTCCTACTGCACTTCCCTTTAGTTGTTTCTATTCTCTTCAATAAGGCTGACACTTTCATTGGTTTATTTATAGGAGGGGAATGCGTATCCTCTCACATAATCTTATCATAAGAAAAAATTGTCACTTTTTTTGTAGACATTTATATTTATACATTTTAATAATATGCCACCTATTAAATGTACATGATTTTAGAGAAAAATGAGTACAAATTTTATACAACATAATATGAAAATCTTGGTGAGAAATTCCATACGCTTGCAGAAGATATTTGTGGAGTGGAGATCGCAGAAGATGCTGCACCTGTGAATTAACACACTTGTGCTCTTGTGATAACATACTTGTGCTTATTAGAAGCAAAGTTGTGAAGTTTGGTTTATTCAATAGTTTGACGGCATGGTTTCTAAAATTTGACTTGAAATAATTGGATCAATTTGGTATAGTCTAACAAAACCATGTCAAAGTAAGTCCAAAAAATCTTAATTACTGTAAAAAAATCAAGTTTATGATTAGTAATATTTTTCATAAAGGGAACTAATTTAAGATTTACTCAAAGAATCATTTCATTGGTATAATAAGTGGTTTTCATCTAGTCTGTTTTTAAAATTCTTTATGAATATGTATAATCTACTTGTGTATCGTTTTGTTAACATATAAATTTTGGTATATTTTTTCCATTTTTTTTTGTATTTTATTTCTTTTTTAATAATATTTTTTTTCATGATGACAGATGATTGTTATTGTTTGAGGTGTCGATCGAACTCTGATGTCAAGTTGTATACTAATACCTAACGTGAAAGCTTTTATAAAAAAAATCCAAAAAACTAGTTTGAAAATCATTAATTTTATTTTAAAATTTATTTTAAAAAAATAGAAAACCTTTGGTCTAACTTGACGGGCTAAAGAGACGGGCTAAAGAGTCAGCTCATCTCATGACTATTTTACATGTTTGTTTTGTTAGATTGAATTTGGTTGGAATTACATATTTGATATCTAATAAGAAGGTTTAGTTTTAATAAACTTTTACAGGCAGTTTACATATTATTTTTTTCTTTCATTTTTCAAAATACAAAATTTATTTTTTTAATGATGATATTATTCTTAAAAGTGGATTGTGAAGTAGTTGGTATATGTTAAAACAACATTTCTCTAACATCTAACATAATTGGTAGATAAAGAAGTTTCTAAAATATCCTGAAATTCAATTTTCTGGCTGTGTATGGAAAATATTTTATTCACAGATAAAACTCCCTTTTGATGTCCTCTACGCCATAATAGTAGTCCCAACATTGTTACTGTGAAACACTTTATTTTTTAGAGAAAATCTTTAAGATTGAAAATCATACTGCAAATATACCAACACAAATAACACATCAGAAAATCATCTGCAACCTGTTAAAATTGCAGGGAGCATTTATATATATATATATATATATATATATATATATATTATATTTATAAACACTTACTAAAACTAAAAATAAATATCATTCTTAAAAGATAGAGAGTATCTTGTTAGCATTATCCTGAGGATGATAAAGAATGAAACAGAAAAGAAATCCCACTGTTATGGAATCTTATCCCGAGAAGAATGTGGTAGTGATGTTTCACAAAAGATGATGAAGCATGCTTTCTTTCTAAGCTAGTTAAGAATCCAGTGAAGTGCTTATAACACAGAGACTCATCAGAAAGCAATTAAGTAAAAACGAGGTGATTGAGAAGGAGATAGAATATGGGAAACACATATAGCAGCAACATATCAAGCGTTGAAGTGTCAAAGAGCCCTAACGGGCAAGAACAATCTGTGGTATACTCAACTCCGGATTCAAGAACCTGCACCATTCAGGTAAGCGTGGGCGTCAACACTGCATGTGTCTCCCTCAGAGACTACACTTTCGACAGAGAAGGAACCAGAGTGGACATTAGGGTTCGAGACATTGAAACCAACAAAGAAGGTGGTAAAGGCGTTGGCGCCATTGATCTCAAATACGGAGGCTCCACTTTAGACGTTCGCAAAGACGCAGGCCAGTTCAGCATCGGATACGGCGTTCCGCACGTGAGGTGTGGTTATCTGGTTGCTACCAAACACGACACCACCACACACGGAGGCTCTTTGTTTGTGACACACATGTGCGGCCCTGCGGAACAAAGGTTGTCTCTCGTTGTCGTGCAGGTTTGGTACGATGCTGCTAAAGGCTCTTTTATGTGCAACATAACTGGTCCTTCGCGACACGCTTCGTTTGTAGAGGTGATGGCGGCTATGAAGAAGGCCTATGGTGACCTTGTTGGTTCGCCTAGTTCCACCGCGCATGCAGCTTTCTCCAACACACGCATCATAAACAATTCTGGTGGATTCTATGGTCCTCTCAATGGCTCCATGGTCAGTGATTCCCTGATCAACTTTTTTAATGTCTACATGATCAGTAAGTAAGGGATTCAGCATATCGTATGTGGAGATTGTGCTACTCTTGTTTTATTTCCTTCCAGTAATCAAACTTTTCATATTTTGATAAAAATATTTTATTGTATATAACTGAGTGCAAACCTCATGAGTCGATTTTATGGGATTGAGTTAGATTTATTAAAGTCCACTTTGTTATATGGTATCAAAATCATGTTTGTTGGCCTATCGTGTCACCTGCTATCGGACCGTCAAATCATCCATAATATGTTGTAGCACCACGAGCTGTTATTCTCGGCGTGAGGAATGTGTTGGAGATCTCACATAGACTAAAAATAAAAATATTTCATTGTATATAAGTAGATGTAAATTTCATTTCATGAGCCAGTTTTATGGAGTTGAGTTATGTTTGAAGTAATATATTGCAAATTAATAGGTAATCTTCATTACACTTCTATTACGCTAATTTGGACGGACATGAATGATGAATTTGATAAAAAAGAACAGGTTAAAGAACTTTAATTGTTTGCTTCTTTATTAAACTAGATTGAGGCGTGTTGCTCTGATATTTTTTTTTTGGTGTTGACCCACTTTCTCTACAACAGAACATCCAAACACGTTGAAATCTGTTTACTCTATAAACTATTTATTTTAATTGAGTCCACAAACACCACTTTTTTAATTAGTCCTTGGTAATAATTTATCATTTTCTGACCATTTTTAAACCATCACAATTTAATTTTAAGAAACTATTTTTTTTCTAGTTAAGAAACTATTTTTTTTTTAGTTTTAGGATTTATTTATTTATATTTATCAAATACTTTCATAAAAAAAATCTTTAGGACAACTAAAATCTGTCGGTAAAATTCAAATCGTTAAATGGATTTGTGACTGAAATAGATGATAACAAAAATGATAGCAACAAATTATTATGATTATTATAATAATTATTATTGTGATATTTTATTATTATTATGACTATTATTATTATGTTTCTTGTTGTTATTAATTTTATTATTATTATTATAACTAATATTATTACTATATTAATAATAATCAAAACAATAATCATAATAACAAAAATAGAAATAAATAAAATATATAATATATAAAATAAGGCTTTAAATCATATTAAATATTATATTTGTATAGGTTTTCAAAAGGTTATTAGGTTGATAAGTGCGATGGTTTTAATTATCACAAACTTCTTAAACGAAACTATTTATAAAATCTAAAAGACGAATTAAAGTCTACTTAGATCTCCTTAAGCAAATTATTTATAATTTTTGAAGGTATTGTCCTGTTACATATTTTTTTTATTCCTTCACTCACGTAATTTAATTAATGTTGATGACATGATTTTTTTCCTAACGTTTCCAAATTGCAACACTATGGTGAGCCTTATAATGTTATATGAGATTTAAAAATCTTAACAAGTTTTTCCTAATCCATGGATCTAATTTTTTAGAACTTAAAATTATCACAATTCTCAAAAACTATATTAAGAACTGTTCAAGTAGTGAAATAATGATTAATTTTTTTTAGAGCTCTTCTTCTCTTATCTTTTTACAAACTTATTTTATTTTAATCAATTCAATCATCAACTTTATGAGATTATCAAGTTTGATGCATTCACATCAAAACATTTCTTTTATAACCATTTAAGTATCTAATTAATCTTTGTATCAACTATCAAGTACTTTTGATTAGTAATCATTCCATCTGTATTTATTTTATTTAGTTTGCTAAATATACTCAATAGTCAAGTCAATTAGAAAAATGATTCAGAAAACCTTAACTTTCTAAATTTTATGATTGGTTAGAATCTACCCTTAGTATGACTAAACTATGCTATTTGTGACTCAAAATTTCCAGCTTAGAGTTTATCCAATGGTCACAATTCAATATATTTTTTTGTGACTCAAATGTTATCACTTCAAAAGTTAAGGCTTTTTTTATGTTTAATAATAATGTGAAAAAAATCATTAGTGGTTAGTATTAGTATACTGCATTAGAAGGCATCAATTGAAAAGGTAAATATATTTAAAATAGAATTTGAATTGAAATTAAAGAGATTAAAAAAATATTAAGAATAACACAGGTTAGGTATGAGATTTCTCTTTTTTGAGAGTGCTAAGACTATTTTCTACAACTTCTGTTTCGCCTATTTCAAACATTTAACAGCAAAGCTTCTGTATTCACAAAGAGCATAGTTTACTCATACTAAGGGTATAATTAATTTTTTTCATATAATTTGTAAAGTGTATCATAAAAGTTTTGCTATTGAAACAACTGCATGCTGATTTTGCAAAGGCATGGTTATCAAATCTTTCTCTACCTAAGTCATTGAGTTTTGTTTAGTGAAAAGGACTTAAAAATCTTTGTTTTCCAAGTATCTTTTTGAGGGTTAGAATAGCTGAATCAAAATTACAATAGCATACACAGACAAAATTTATTGAGAGATTATAATGTAAAGTTTATGCTGTTAAAAAATTGAAAGCATGATCTACTATTTATATAATTATTACAACTAAATTGTAACTTTTTATAATAGATCAGAGAAAGCTAAGATTTCAACTCATTATATAAGAAAAGTATAAAGCTGCATCAGCCTACGCAATGGATGTGATGCAGTCAAAAATGTCTGCAAATCACGGGATGTAAATGGAGGCTTCTACTCCACTGAACATTGGCTGACCCTACTAAAAAAATCATTAGTTGCTTTATGCAAATTTTTATAATGGTTGTTATTATTAACACATAAAAAACAAGACAGTAGTTAATTTCATCTGTTCATGTTGGTAGCAGTTGGCCTTGTTTTCTTGTGTTGGAAAAGAAGCTCAACAACATTGCACCATTGTCAACTCTTCTGACTCTGTCTATCTCCCTCCCTGGAGTAGTTAGGACCTAATTTTGTCTCCACTTGTTCCTTATATTCTCTCCTTTGGAAGATGTGCCACTAATTAAGGTGGTGAAAGAACTCATGAACATGTCATGAAAAAAGAAACATTGAATTTATATTTTCCTTCCCAAAAACTTTGTTAAATTGTTTCTCTGGCAAGATGTTTAGTGTCATTAGAAGAAAACTCCGGCACCTTTATTCAAGGATATTGTGGCTACTATGGAAGCGCCCCAGGTCTAAAGTTGTTATCAAAAGGCTTAGAAAATTGAGCTTTAAGGGTCACCCTAGAGCAGAATTGTGTAAAAACAAATCTAGAAGTGACTCAAATGGCCTCTTGGCTGAGTCTGAATCTGGAAGGCCTATTAGGATTGCTACATTCAATGTTGCCATGTTTTCACTTGCACCTGCTGTTTCAGAATTTGATGAATGGGTTGTCTCCAATCACGAGCATGGATCTAAAAAGAAGAATCTCATAAAGGGTGACTTTCCCAAGAGTATACTCAAGCAGTCTCCATTGCATGCCTCTCTGAACAAAGCTCAGCATCTTTCTGACTCAGAGAGTTTGCCACGTTCAAATTTGAAGGTTTCTATTAATCTTCCTGACAATGAGATTTCATTGGCAAATAGTAGATTGCTTGCTTCAATGGAGAGTACCAAAGAGGGCACATCAGATACAATTATGGGAAATGTTTCTGGCAGGCATCAGGTTCCTGCAAGGTCTCCTGTGTGCTTTCCTTTCATCATGAACTGCTGTGAGGGCTCTGAGAGATTCACAAGCAGCAGAAGCATCCTAGAAGTTCTGAGGGAGATTGATGCCGATGTGATGGCCCTGCAGGATGTGAAGGCAGAGGAAGAGAAGAACATGAAGCCTCTTTCTGATTTGGCAGCTGCCTTGGGGATGAAATACGTGTTTGCTGAGAGTTGGGCTCCAGAATATGGAAATGCCATCTTATCGAAATGGCCAATTAAGAAGTGGAAAGTTCAAAAGATTGCTGATGATAATGATTTCAGGTGTTTATTCCTTCCACATTTCCATTGAAATAATCGCCACTCTTCAGTTAAAAGAACTTAGTTATGATTATTATTATGACTAGTTGAAAGACAAAAACTGTTCTGTTTGTCCACAATTTTTTAGGCTCACTTTTTTTCTTCTTTGAAATTAGATTTGTTGCATACATAGTTGATCTGATTTGTGTGATTTAGGAATGTTTTGAAGGCTACAATTGATGTGCCCTGGGCAGGAGAAATAAATTTGCACTCTACTCAACTTGACCATTTAGATGAGAATTGGAGAATGAAACAAGTGAAGGCAATATTTGGGTCCAATGACCCTCCCCATATCTTGGCAGGAGGTCTCAATTCCTTATATGCACCAGATTACTCATCTCAGAGATGGACAGATATTTTTAATGTAACATTCTTAGTTCTCACAACTATTTATGTTAAATTCATTTTCATCTGAGAGTTTGTTTTTGTTGTAGTATTATGAGAAACTCGGAAAGCCTAGGCCAAGGTCAGAAGTCATGAACCTCATGAAATCCAGAGGCTATATTGATGCAAAGGATTATGCAGGAGAATGTGAGCCCATTGTCATCATTGCCAAAGGCCAAAGTATTTTTTCACTTCTTCAATTGCTCTTTCTAACTAATAAACTTAGGTAATTATTATGATTATGATTGTTCAAACTAATTAAACTTGAGTGATCAAATAATAGATGTGCAGGGGACATGCAAGTATGGTACAAGAGTGGATTACGTATTGGCTTCCCCAAACTCTCCATACAAATATGTACCAGGGTCCTACTCAGTCATTTCTTCAAAAGGAACTTCTGATCACCATATAGTGAAAGTGGAGATTATGAGAGTAAATGCATGTACTCAGAAAAACGTCATTAGACAGTGCAGGAAACTAAAGAGTAAGGTTGTGAAAATAACACCACCATGTTCATGTTCTGCTACAAGTGTAAGGGAATCAACCCCACCTACCAAAATACTTGTACCATAGAAAATTGTATATTTTGATTTGATCAATAATTCATCTACATTCCTATGTAATATGTTGTTGCATCATATTGCAAGTAATTTAAATATCAAATTAAACTCAAATTAGTTCAAGTTCAAGTTCAATTCAAGTGAGGCTTATGCTACCAAGGTGAAACACTAACTTCTCTTCAACTCTGATGAATTTGATTTAATGATAAACTATGTCTAATTATGTAAATAAGATTTATATCCATTTATATATTATGATTAATTAGTTAGTGGATATGTTATCTCCAACCACATAATTGTAGTAAGCGCATGGTATTTTGATTATTGTGAGATGATACAGCATGGGAAATAAATTATATCATAGCACGAGATCTCTGTGAATGGGAAGTTAAGAGCTCGTGGAATTTGCGATCAAAGCATGAGATGAGTTTAACGAAAGTTAAAAGCGCGTGGAAAATTAATCAAACCACCACATCAGTTCGACATAAAAGGAGGGATTTTGAGAAATTGAAGAAGCACGTGTTATGCAGAAGATATTTTACTGAATCTCACTAACATATGCCCCTTTCATTTTTAAAAAGAATATTTTATTAAATACAAATTATGGTTATTTTAAAATACATTTAGTTAATATACTTCATTCAATAAAAACACGTCAGTAAATGTTCATAACATTCCTGATGTATACTCAAAATGTACTTTGTGACATTTTCCTCTATATATATATACCTATTTTTTCGAAATACATTTTTTTAAAAATTATAGTTTTAATTCTTTTTAAACGTAATTCTTATAAAAGATTATAGATTGAACTGGTAACGTTGAAAGTCGGTATGTCAAAAGGTCAGAAAGTTGAAAGAAATCAATAACAAGTGCAAACGTTATATGGAGAAGTAAACAAGTCTCAGTCTTAAAACGTTACATGGAGAAGTAAACGTTACATAGTTTTAATTCTTTTTAAACGTGATTCTTATAAAAGATTATAGATTGAACTGGTAACGTTGAAAG
>Ga0123342_1007356_pt1 | contig 14599 bp, 15 predicted proteins | sample Turbeawhitnodule_FD_89960 | JGI IMG/M metagenome (GOLD analysis project Ga0123342, IMG submission 89960) | Root nodule microbial communities of legume samples collected from Mexico - Turtle bean Mexico white nodule | ecosystem: Host-associated > Plants > Roots > Nodule | place: Mexico: Nepantla...
AAAGCTCAGTCAAAGATAAAACAATTTTTCTGTTATGGTACCAAAACAAACAATCGGTTGTTTCCTCGAATCAATCGGTTGTTTTGGTTTTAACAGCTCAACCATTTGAAAAACAGTTTTCAAACTTTTCTAAAAACATCTAAGTATAAACAATCGGTTGTTTCGACAAAACAATCGGTTGTTTTTAACTTAGTTTGAAAAACATTTTTCTTTCAAAAAGATTGAGAATGGCTATGCTTTGGATTCAATCAAGAGGTGGATTACATACACAATCTACCCCAGATCCTAACTAAAACAGCATAGCAACAGCAAGCACAGCCAAGGCTTCAACATCCTTCAAAGGGTTTGGATTCTTCAAAGCTTGAACACCACTTGGTTCAACAAAGTTGCCTTTTGGGGAAGGAGCTTCTATTAATAGACCACCTTTATTCTGTGGTTTAAACTATCAATTCTGGAAAATTAGAATGAATTTTTTTTATTCAATCTACAGATAAAGGAATTTGGGAAGCCATAGAGAATGAACCCTTTATCCCAAGTCAAAAAGGATGATGTGTTTGTTGATAAGCCTTCATCTGAATGGACTGAGTCAGACAGCAAGAAAGCTAAGTTTGATTGGATTGCAAAAAATATTATAACTTCTACTTTAAGCTGTGATGAATTTTTCAAGGTGTCACAATGCAATTTTGCAAAAGAAATGTGGGATATTCTTGAGGTCACACATGAGGGAGCCAATGATGTGAAAAGGGCAAGAAAGCATGCTCTCATCCAAGAATATGAGTTATTCAAGATGCAGAAAGGGGAAAGAATTTCTGAAGTCCAGAAACGTTTTTCTCACATTTTGAATCACCTAATGAGTCTTGGAAAAAGATTTGACAAAGAGGAGCTGAATATAAAGATTTTAAAGTGTCTTGATAGGTCTTGGCAGCCAAGGTTACTGCAATTTTTGAATCAAAGGATCTAACATCCATGACAACAACCTCATTGTTTGGTAAGCTAAGAGAACATGAACCTGAAATGAATAGGTTATTTGTCCAAGAAAGTGAGGATAAACACATAAAAGGAATAACCCTGAAAGCAGCTGGCCAGAAAAGATATCAAGATTCCAGTGACAGTGGAGAAGACACAATGAGTTTGCTATGAAAAAAAGTTCAGCAAATTCTTGAAGAAGAACAACAAAGGCCAATCTTCTAAAAGGTATAGTTCCAAGAAAGTGAATGATTTCAATCCTAATAAATATACTTGTTTTGGTTGTGGTGAGCAGGGACACATCAAGGCAGATTGTGCTAACAATGAGAACAAAGAGAAAGCAAAATTCAAAGGAGAAAGAAGAGGCAAGATCAAGAAAACATATGTAGCTTGGGATGACAACGAAATGTCCTCTTCCAGTTCTTCAGAGATGCATAAGGTAATATGTGCTTGAAGGCATCAACATCAAGCAATGTAAGTTCATCTTCTTCATCCAAGGGTAATAACTACTATCAACTCCTTGTAGCATTTAAAGAAACACATGAAGAAGCTAATAGATTGGCTCTCCTGAACAACCGATTGAAAGGATTGAATAACTGACTTGAAAACAGAGTTAAATCACTGGAAGAAGAGTTGGAAAAAGCTAAAATTGATTTTGAAAATTTGGATTTGATTTACAAGAACTATTCTTGCATGTGTGACTCAAGTGTTTGTGAAAACTGTGAATCTCTTGAAAAGAAGGTTCACTACCTTGTGAAAATTATGGATAGGCTTTTAATAGGAAAATCCAACTTTGAGAGTGTTATTGGAAAAATTTTGTTTTTGGAAAATCTGGTTTAGGATTTAATCCACAGAGTAAAAAGAATGGGATTTCAAAACCTTTTTCAACTGTGCCAAAAAATCAACTGATTAAAAGATCGAAACAACCGGTTGTTACATGCTTTTATTGTATGAAGAGAGGTCATTCTGTCAGGTTCTGCAGAATTTGTAAAATTCTTGGTCTTAAAGGTATTTTGAAATGGATCCCAAGAAATATTGTTGATTATGATGATAAAACTAACATAAAAGGTCCCCAATTCTTTAAGGGATCAAATCTTGTTATTTGATATGTTCTTTTTTGCAGAACTTTGCTTCCACAATGAAGGATATGTAGAATCTGGATTTCATGGATGCAAGTACTTAAGACAGAGCTTAGATTTTGGAATTATGAACTGTCTCAAATCTGTACTAAAATCTTGAAGGATAATTCCTTATTCTTTCTATGCTTAAACATTCAGTTTTAAATCAAATTCTGTATTTTCATTCTTGGGTTCTAGATTATTTTGATTTGTATTTCTTCTATTCCAATACAAACACTATGTGCTTTAATATGAATCTTTGTATATTTGATTTTTGTTAAATGAATTTTGGTTTTCTAACTTCATTCCGTTGTTGTAGAATTTCAATCAATTGTTTCAACCCTGATAACACTGGTCAAATTTGCTTTAATTCTCTATGCCTTGATTTGCTTCTCTGATCAATCCTAGTGTCGTTAGTAGTCAATGGTGCATTAATTACAGCTTTGAACATGTATTCTATGTGCAATATATTTTTCTTTACATTAAAAATTAAAATCCTTTTAAGCTTGGTCAAATCAGCATGTGATTTCTCTCTTTGTGCTTTATGTTAGGGTCTGATAGTCTACTTTATTGCCTTTGATTTGATTCCTTTTCGTTTGAATTTTAACTCACTAAATGCCAAAGCTTTGACTACCTTTTTTGGTTATAAAAATGTGTGGTTATTAGTTGTTCTTCTTCATAAGAAACAACCAGCTATTTTCTCTTCTGCTATAATATTTTTCTGCAGTTTTCCTACACTCTTTTGCTCTCACTAAATCATGGAATCAACTCCTCCATCATCCAAGAGGATGAAGACAAGGGCTGTGAGAAGCGGAGGTAAACTTGAAATCTGGTTTGCAAGAGAATCTGAATTGATTGAGAAAATCCTACATGAGACATGTAGGAAAGTTGTCAATACTCCAAAACTGGTTTCCTTCAGCTAGATGAAACAGCAAAACCTCATTGAAGTGAGGAATCTCTTGAAGGAACAAAAGCTGAAGCGGTTTCTTGAAATGTCTGGAAATATATATCCAAATTTGGTTAAAGTCTTCTATACAAACCTTCAATTTAATGGTGATAATCTCAGCTCTCATGTGAAAGGGGTGGGCATTGAGATCACCCATGAGGTTTGGACTGCCATAACTTGGTTAAAGTACACTGGACTGAGAATCAATAAAGGCAACCTAGGAGTGGTGGAAGAATTTAACAAGACACAATTCTACAAGAGTTGCCTTAAAAATCGTATCTTAAAAGTGAGGAATTTTTCAGTTGGAGGATTAAAGTTGGATGAGAGGCTCACTGCCTTCATCATCTCCTGGATAGTCTCACTAAGGGGTAGCAACCATTCCACTCTCTCAGAAGAAGACTTGGTTCTGATTTACTACATCTTGAACAAAGTCAAGCTGAATTGGATCCACATCTTTATGGACCACATGCAAAAAGCAACAAGGTTAGTGATTTCCATTATCCTTATGCCATTTTGATTTCTAAATTTCTACACTATTTTGAAGTGGATTTGGAGGAAGAACTGGCTGAGGTTGTGAAGCCCTCAAGTGAAATCAATAGTGGTTCCCTAAGCAAAATGGGGTTTACCAAAATAGGTGGAAAGTGGGTGAGTAAAGATGAATATCAAGCTGGTCCAAGTGGAGCTCATGCTGAGGAAGGAAAAGAAGCTACAACAACCACAGAAGAACCTACTGCTGAGGTATATGAAGTTGGACAAAGCTTTGATCATATGAATGAGAGGATAACCTCAATGTCTCCCTTTGAAAGGCTCATGGTGAGTAGGATGGATAACTTTACTGAAAATCAAAGAAGCCTTCATGAGTTATGTGAGACAAGGTTCCAGAATATGGATTCAAGGTTCCAGACCTTGGATAAGCAAATTGAGGAAGTACATAATCAACTCCTTGATCTGCAATATGGCAAGGATGAATGAAGCAAGTTTACAACTTTCTTTTACAATTCCGGTTTAATTTTCTGAACAATTGCCTTTTCCTTATGCTATTTTTCATCCTTTTTTCACTTTATTTGTGAATACAAATAGGGGGAGAAGTGGTTTGGGTTGAAATGTTCTTATCTGCACCTATTTTTGCTTGAACATTGCCTTGACTGTTTTTAAGCTGCTACTATAATTCTGAATTTTAATCGGTTAATCCTGCGATTTAACCGACTGTTTTTCTACTGCTGCTCCTATGCATGTGTTGTCGGTTTTCACAGTGATTTGGTTGATGTTTCTATTTAAAAATCACCTAGTGGAACTGGTTGTGGTGTTTGATTAATCTGGAATAGATTATACTATGTTTCTGCATCTGTTTGTGATTGCAGGTTGTGCCAAATTCTAAACAGAACATTCCAAAGCATCCCAGGGATTTGTCTTCATCAAATAGGGGGAGAATGCGGAAAATGAAGCTTTGATGCCTCCAAACCTATGAAGAAAGCTTGAAGCCAGTGTTGCTGTGTTTGGGGTTTAGTTCTAGGTTGTCTAGAATTTGTAAAGTTCATTCTTAAACCAATGCATAGCTAAATCAATATGTTTTGGAAAAAGAAAAATATTTTTCTAAGAAAAGTGAAAAACAACCGCTTGATGTTACAGTTTAGTCGGTTGTTTTACACTCAGCTTGATTGGAGGGTTTTTCAAACTGTTTTTTGGTTGACTAACTGTCAAAACCAATTCAACTGGTTAAAACGACATTTCAACCGGTTGATTTTTGAATTTCTTAACAGTGTTTCAAAATCTTGTTAAATCTGTTTTCAGTTGATTTGAAACTGTTTTAGCTCGTGATTATCTGCCTAAAATGGCTAGATTGAAGAGCTATAAAACTGGTTACCCTCAATATTTAAAAACACACAGAAAGTGAGATTAAGAAAGATCTTTGAGGGAGATTTGATTCAAGCTTTGCTAAGATTGCCTAAGGTTGTGCAAGTGGTTCAAGAAGTGAATTAGGAGCTTTGTGATTTCCTGTACTCCAGGTGTAATTTGTTCCTTATATTCCTGTAATTGTTTTTCATTTTGTGTTATTGTAAAACATTGAATCTGTAAGGTCAGAGGTTGTTCTGATTGTGATTGTGTGAAAAGGCAAAGAGGGTGTGTGCTCTTGTGGGATCAAGATCACCTCTTTGCAGTGTTGTGTGATTGTAATTTGTTGTTGGTTACTTAGTGAATACCTAGTGGTTTTCTGGGGACTGGATATAGCTCTGGTAAGGAGTGAACCAGTATAATTTATTGCATGATCTTCTCTTTCCCTCACTCATTTAAAATCTTATTGAATTGTGATTTTAACATTGGTGCCATAAACAATCGGTTAAGACGTAATTTCAACCGGTTGTTTTTCTAATAGTTGGTTTAACAATTTTGTTTTCTGATTTGTTTATCTGTAAATAAATATCAATCTTCATTCTTAACATATATTTTCAAAAAACTTCCCTTAAGCAATTCACCCCGCTCTTGTTAAGGCCATTAATACTTACAGACCTGGTTATTCGTCTGAGGATGCTCCATAGAGGCAAACACCTGTTTAATATCGAGCTCCGTGCATAGCGTGCATAACTTCTAACTTGCAAACTGGGTACCACTATCGGATACCAAGTGCATTGGGATCCCGAAACGATAGACATTGTTTTTCCACACAAAGTGATGAACCTTGCGGACGGTTATCTACGCAACTAGCTCAACTTCTATCCACTTAGTGAAGTATTCAATAGCTACCACGAGGTACTTCATTTGAGGAATTCCCATAGGGAAAAGACCTAAGATGTTTATTCCCCAGGTATGGAAAGGCCAGGGGCTATGTATTGACAACAACTCCTTCGGGGGCGCATGGTGCCAATCAGCATGCTTCTGACATTGTTCGCATCGTTGTGCGTATATCATACAATCCTCCTTCATAGTTGGCGAATAATACCCAACTCGAACGACCTTCAGCGAGAGAGCTCTTCCTCCCACATGGCTTCCACAAATGCCTTCATGGAGCTCTGCCATGATGCGGGTACACTGATCCCTGCTCACACAAGTGAGGATGGGATGAGTGTAACCATGACGAAACAACTTTCTATCCACCAGGGTATACCTTCCCGCATTCCTCTTAACCACCTTCGCCTCTGTAGGCTCTAGTGGGTGTATACCATCAATTAGGTAGCGCTGATATGGTGTCATCCAGGTCTCTATCACGTCGACCTGCAAGATTTCCAACGATTCCTCTCCCAACAAGGTGTAGGTGCTTATCCTAGGCACCTTCAAAGTATCTTGCATCTTTACCATCTGCCTTAGACGATAGTTCTACCATGAAATCAGTATATACCTAGCCTTTAATAGGCCCTCTGGGTTCGTACTGCACGCCAAACTCAAACAGGTCGACTGCCCAACGAACCTGCCATGTCAGGCTTCTGAAGGACCTTGCGGATAGGAAGATCGGTCATCACTATTACAATTAAACTTTGGAAATAATAGCAGAGTTGTCGTTCTGCAAATACCACTGCCAAGGCGGCCTTTTGAATAGCTTGATATCATACCTCCGGTCCCTGAAACACCTTGCTCACGAAGTAAATAGGCCTTTGAACCTTGTCTTGCTCTTGCACAATGACCGAACTGATTGCTTGATCGGTGACTGCAAAATAAAGATGAAGGGGAGTACCTGGCAGTGACATACAAAGAACAGGCGGGCTGGCCAGGTACTCCTTCAACCTAATGAATGCGTCTTCACACTCGTGAGTCCCTATGAAACAATTGTTCTTCTTCAGGCATTGAAAATAAGGGTATCCCTTCTCTCCTTCAACTGATGAGAAACTGGACAAGGCGGCCATGCGCCCAATCAGTTGTTGTACTTCCTTCACACTGGCAGGGCTCCTCATCCCTATGATTGTTGCACACTTGTATGGGTTCGCTTCTATACCCCCTTCAGTGAGCAGAAAGCCAAGGAACTTCCCTGCTTCCACCCCAAACACACATTTCTTAGGGTTCAACTTTAAATTATACTTGGCTATCGTACTGAACAACTCTTCCAAATCATTAATGTACTAATCCTTTTCTTCTGAGGTGAAGACCATGTCGTCCACATACGCTTGTACATTTCGCCCAATCATTGGGGTGAGGATCCTATTCATCAACCTCTGATAGGTGGCACCAACATTCTTGAGACTGAAAGGCGTGACCTTGTAGCAGTAGCTAGAGAGCTCGGTTGTGAAGGCGGTCTTGCTTTCGTGTCAGGGGTACATGCGAATATGATTGTACCCCGAGAATGTGTCTAGGAAACTCAGCAAACGAAAACCTGAGGCATTGTTCACCTAGGAGTCTATGATGGGGAGTGGATAAGAGTCCTTGGGTCAGGATTGTAAAGTCGACGCACATCCTCCACTTCCCATTAGCCTTCCGTACCAATACCACGTTTGCTAACCACTCAGGGTATTGAATCCCCTTTTTGTGGCCAGTCTTGAAGAGCTTCTGCGTCTCTCCCCTGATGATCTGACGCCTCTCCTCATTAAACTTCCTTCTTTTTCTACACTACCGGTATGACCTTCTCATCCATAGTAGGCCTATGGTACAAGAAGTCTGGGTTTATCCAGACATGTTCGAGGATGACGAGGCAAAAACATCCATATCCCCGGATATTACTCCAACTATCTTGTCTTGTAATTCTCAACCTAGTGACCCGCCGAGTTTGAACTTCTTTCCTTCAATTTCTTTCTCCGTCATTCCATTCTTTTCATAAATATGTTCTTGTTGTGATTTCATTATGTCTATTCGGTAAGTACCTTTTGTTCTTGTTTTCCTTGTTTAATTCTGCACCTTCACATCATTATTTTCCTTGTTTTCCTTGTTATCATTATCTTTTTCTTTTTCCTTTGTGAAATGAACCTTCACATCTACTTAACCTCTTGGTTAAGTTATTGTCCATTGCGAATTTTCTTTAGGTTTTCACTCTTAATTGCCTAAAAATCTCAATCCTAAATCTAAAGTGTCACCTAAATGAACAATCTTAAAATTAACTCACATCATGTGGTTATCAGAGCTTAGGTTCTTATGCTTAATTTGCTTGAGTTGATTTGGCACTTTACATTCTTTACATTCAAGTACCTTTAATTTCTTATCTTTAAATTCAAGTACCTTTAATTTCTTGTCTTTAAATTCAAGTACCTTTAATTTCTTGTCTTTAAATTCAAGTACCTTTAAATTTTTGTCTTTACATTCTTGCAATTTAATTTTCAGCCCTTTATTTTCTTGCAATTTCATTCGGCCATTTTCTTTTCCATAGTTTTGTTTCGCTTTTGGATTAATTTTTGTGTCTTATTGTGTTCTTGCCTTTTTGCTTTGAGTCATATGTTCATTAGTGTTCTAGGAGTCCTTACTTTGATTCTATTTACTTTGCTTTTAATTTTGAAAGTTGAGAAGCAATTAGAAACTTGTTTTAGTCGAAGTAGATTTAAAGTTCCAAACAAAAGATTTCAAGTGTTCAATTATATTGAATTCCAAAATTTTTGTGAAAATAGGAGTTATTAGAAATTATGCATGATTAAAACTATGGAAATTTCATGTCCATAATTCAAAAACTAATATAAAAAAAAAGTGAAAATGCAATTTTATGGTATCAATTACCAAAGAAAAACATTTTCCAAATTTGGATTCAACTTGATTAGCAAATTGATTTCAACCATTGTGGAATTTTTATCCTTTTGCTTTAGCAATTTCAATAGAAAAAGTTTCATTGTTAAAAGTTTAGTAAGTATCTTTGAGTCCTTCTTGTGTGCCTTTTTCTTGATTGTCTTCCTTTTATAGTTTTGTCATAATCTCTTAAATTTGGTTTAGTTTTTCTTGCTTAAGCTTTTCTTGTTTGTCTTTGTTTTTTCTTTTCCTTAAGTTTTGTGGTGGTTTCCTTTAAGATCAAGTGTTGAAGGTTTTAACCTTTTTCATTTGAGAGTTTTTCAACCTCAAGAAATACTTTTGTGAAGTGTAAGAATTTCTTGGAAGTGCTTTGAGTGTTCTCTTCTTGAATTTCATCAAAAGTGACACAAACGTGAGGAGTGTTTAAATTGTTTTCACTAATTGTTTGTTCCTTTGTGCAAAAATTATGGGTCATTTCTCTTTAGGTCAATCTTCAAAACCACAATCATATCACAATGCACACCTTTTGGGAGAACATGAGGAGGTCCAGAAGCGACGTGTCCACAAAGACGAGAAAATAAGCCAACTAGCAAAAATATTGCAAAGACTAGAAAAAGCTCAAGCGAGGCAAAATCAAGAAAGGAGATTGGAGCCTTCAAGAACACCTAGTCCATCCATGCACTATGGGAGTCAAGAACATGATTGGCGAGTGGACACTTTTGCAAAACGGCACCATCAACACCACCACCAACAACAACATTCTTTTGATTTTGTGAAGTTACCTAGTTTTAGTTGGTCCAATGACCCTACTTTGTATGTAGAATGGGAAGCTAAAGTTGAACATCTCTTTAATGTGTAAAAGGTCACTGATCCTGCCGGTTGACTCGAGTGCAAGAGTCTTGCCACGTCAAAGGTATCTTCTCTCGATCAGCTTCGCACCACGTTAGCCTTCGATCTTCACGTCTCAACTCCTCGCAAGAACCTGAAGAAAACAAAGACACAGAATGGCGCTGCTGCGGCCGATCGCGCTCCGACGCTTAAGTCAGTGACGGAATCACCAAATACTAAGAGAAGAAAATCTGAACTCAAGGAACCGTGCAAGTATTCTCTCAACGTACTCAAGTGTTCTGAAAAACGTACCTCAAAATCTGTTAAGAGTTCCTTATATACCTGAGCATTTTCTCTCTCCTGACGGTTACACCTCTGGACACGTGGCTCGCATCCAGCTGTACACGTGTCACCATCTGGAGCCCCCTTCTACTTGAGCGTCACCTCTACTCTTCCAGCTATTCGACTAAGTTACCCATGCAAAGGGGCAACCTGGTGCATAGCTTCCTTGGAGCGCGACCCCTTCAAGCGGCGAGTACAGGGTGCCACCATGCACACCTTCTCTATGGTCTCGCCTGCCGCTATCACGATCTGCTTCACTTGTACATCATGAATGTTCTGGTAAACTGTTCCCTTGCCTCAACCTCTGGCTAGGGAATGATCATCTGATAACTTCGCCTTTCGTACTAGTACCCCTTAAAGGCCTTAAGCAAGCCTTGCTGATCTCTCGGCGATGTGCCCCTTTCGGCGGTCTCTAACCACTTGATCGCCTAAAACTCACATACGGCGACTATGACGCGAGCCTGGTGACCACCGGTTATACATACTAGAGATCGGAGAACGCCAAGCTGACAACTGGCGACTACACAAACTTCCCGATGTGCTTCCCTTCTATCAGCCAGGTGTCCCGTTCTACACGCCTATATTATCGCTTGCTGCCACGTCATCACTTCCGATTACCTTATCGGTACACAAGCCCCCCAGTCTTAAGCTGAGACTTGTCTAGCGAAAAGACTAAGAAGTCACATCATCGTCGATCTACGTGGCGCTGGTACGGATTTCCATACGTTCGTACTCTCTGCCTTTCTGACGCTCCACCAAACCCCTTTTTCAATCACACGACACGTGGCTTCATCAACGGTTGTCTTCAATTGACGTTTGCGCTTCCGAAAACATTCGAAAACCCTTAAACCCTTTCGCGCTTCTCACTGTTCCATCATCTTCCTTCATTCTCAAACACTCCAAACATTCTCTTTGCGAACCACGAAGATTCTCGTCTCTCTCAATCTTCAACTTTCTTCAACGCTCATCCGATCAAAAAAAGGTAACCCTTTTACTCCTTCCATGGATACTTGCTGCATTTTAATCGGTTTGCATCATCCATTATCTGTCTGAAGCATACGTTGTGGGCTGTTTTCTCTTTTTCTCGTAACCTAGGGCTTCGTCTTCCCTAACATTTATCCCAGCGAACCCTTGTTCGCTCGTTCCGTCTTCTTCGTCCTCAATCGAGTCATTCTCTGCTATCCTCATTTCATCCCTTTCTCTTTCCTTTGCAGTTCCTGCGATGGCTCACACGAAGTCCACCGCTAACCCCCCTCCTTCGCCGCGAAACCCTCCACCCAAAACACGTAGGGTTGCCCCTGGGCAAATCCTCCACCAGCGCGCAACCCACCACGAGCCTCTGGTGCTCCTTCTAATCAGGCTAAGAGGCCTACCTCTTCTCACGCCACCCCTACTCAGGCAACCCCACCAGTCGCCGGTGGAGCCTCCCTTCCTCCACGAGACTATAAAGAACTCTACCCTTGGGCCACCCCAACTCTGCTGAAAGAGACCTCATCAATAAACACTGAGTTGGGCGTGCACCGGCTGAGGAAAGGAGACCAGCCCGACCTTTCCTTCCATAAAGAGCATGATAGCAAAGTGGTCGTGCTGCCCTGCTTCCCGGGTGAACCGGTTTGCGCGGATGATAAGGGGAACAACGGCGGTTTGTTCTGCTTCATCTACACCACTTTGTTCAAGAAGGTGAAGCTTAGGCTTCCTTTTACCCGCTTCGAAAGAGAGCTGCTAACCGAGCTCAATATCGCCCCCGCCCAGCTTCATCCCAACAACTGGGCGTTTATAAGGGCGTTCCAAATTCTTTGTGCGCACCTGCTGCTTCCGGCCTCAGTCGACGTCTTCCTCTTCCTGTTTGAGGCAAAGAATCCTGGAGATCGCCTCTGGGTCAGCTTGAATGGGATTGCTGGGAGATCCACCTTCTCAATCTTCCAGCAGTCTTACAAAGACTGGAAGGGGAAGTTCGTGAGGGTGTGCCAAAATGACCAAGACCCCTCACTGCTCGACGGCTTCCCCTTGTATTGGGTACACAAGGGGGACAAGGACTCTAAGGACAGCTTCAGAAGACCAAGGAGCCCTGACAACATGGGGGAGTTGGACAAGGACCTTATCCTCTTTTGGAAGAGTGTAGCTGCCGCCAACATCACCTTCCCTACCGCCTCAATCATTCCCTACGAGTTCTTCGAGAGCCAACTCGAAATACACATAGCTTAGCTCCTACCTCCACAACAAGTCCTTCACTTCGAGTTAATACTAACTTAGCGTCTTCACCACTCTACTTTGTCATTCTATTATTCTGTGTTGACTCTGATCTTTTATCCATGTATTGCTTGTGTTACCTCTGCATGAATATACCTGTGTCCTTTGCTTCTGTTTTGGTTGCTCATCTGTTCTTTACCTTGTGCAGATAACATGCTGGGAAAAGGAAAGCTAGCGGAACTGAGGGCGATCGCCCGATCTCACAAGCTTGCGGCGGGCTCCCAAACCGTGCCCAACTCGGTGGTGGAGATCGCGGCTGCTCAAGGCAAGACTCCTCCCCAAGGTCCAACTCCTTCGGGGGCTCTACCCGCCCCCCAAAGGAAGAAGCTGGTTCTGAGGAAACCCAAGAGGAAGACTCCTCAGGTGGTACAGGAGGACGAAGAGGATGATGAAGAAACTGAGGATGGCCTTGTTACCAAAAGGAAAAGGGTGGCCACCTCTACACCGCCTGCGCTTCCAACACCAACACCGCCCTCACCTCCAGCTCCACTACCACCAGTCCAAGCGACGCCCTTGGCCGCCGCACCCCCAGTGGTCGAAAGCAGCGACCCAAACTTCATAGAGAACCCTCCAAGCGCCTCCACACCATTCGTATCTGTTGGAGAGGGTCCTCCTTCCACCACTTCTATTGCTGGGGCCGCACCAGGAGGAGATGAGGGCGCTCAGATCTCGCCAATTTTGATAACAGAATCTCTGACCTCACCACCACGGCAAGAAGCCCCGCTTGCCCTACCAACTCAAGAGGGTGGTGGTGAAAGTCAGCACCAAACCCCCACAACACCTCCAGCAACAACTTCAAACCTCCCAACCTCCTTCGAAGAGATCTTGGGACCCTTCACAGCCCGACTGAAGATGATGGCGGAGGATCTTCCTTCGATTGTATCAAGAGCTGTGAAGGACTCACTCAAGAAGCTTCAAGAGGAAAACTCTGCGCTGAAGGAGTCAAACCGCCTGATAAGGATCGAGGCAGAAAAGCTTTCTTGCAACCTGATGATGGCGGAGATCGACCATTCAAGGCTGGAGGACGCCATGGACGCCGAGCTAAGAAGCACGCACAAAGAGGCTTCCGACCTGCGCCAGAAACTGCATCTTCAAGTCCAAGAGAAGATCGACTTGGAAAGCAAGCTTGTCCCTTACAGGCTCAAGGTGGCGGACTTGGAGGCTGCACAGAAGGCGGATGGGACCAAGGTGGAAAACCTTGAGAAAAGGTCAGCAGATCGGGAGGTGCTCCTTGGGAAGGTTGAAAAGGAAAGGGACGATGCCATTGCTGAGCTCGCCAAATCTCGAGAGGAGGCCTCAAAGATTGCTGCAGAGTTGGCCCAGGCTCGGGACGAAGGCAAAAAGGTTGCTGAAGACCTTGCTCGAGCTCGCGAGGAAACCGAAAAGCTGAAGAAACAAACACAAGAGCTCGAGCAGAGCACTGCCCAAGTCCTCACCGCCGGGTTTGACGCCGCCCTGGAGCAAGTAGCATGCCAATACCCCGAGCTCGACCTCTCCATGGTGTCAATCTGCAACGAGGTGGTGGATGGGAAGATCGTGCCTTCTGAAGACTAGCTGCCGCCCTCCATCACCTTGTTTTTGTTAAAAACTTCGTCTGTAATTTTACTGCTTATGTAACTATTTACATTTGTATACAAACTCGAACAGCCACTTCTTGTATAACTTTCATTGTTGAACAGTTGTTTTCTGATACTTCGCTTTAAATGCCTCTTACCCGTTGTGTGGTTAATCAACATAACTGGTGAAACTTACTCAAACGACTTCACTCAACGATGCTTCAGGCTTAACTATTCACACACTGCTTTGAACTTGATTAAACTGTTAATCTCATAACAATTTATCAAACTATTAACTCAAAGTAAACTTGAGCAACTATTAACTTTCAAGCGACGACATGCGACGACATGTAATATAACTTGCGAACTCAAGGCAACAAACCTTAACATAATAGTTACTTACTAGGCAGCAGGTTCCAACTCAAACTAGCACTAAAACACAGTTTACCTGATCTGCCCAGCAACGTGAGTCCTTACTCCTGTCATCGCCTGGAATTCTTCTCATCGCCGTAAGGTTCTGGCGATGTGACCTTTCTTACCTTCATAACCTTGACCATTGTTCCCTCATCTGGGGGTAGAGGCACCTATCGGATCCTCCTCTACCTCCCTGAGTCACAGAACAATGATCTGGTTTTACTGGGTCAATATTGATGTTTCACTTAAAGGGGAAAAGGCGTTTTCCTTCCCTTCCCACCGTTTAAGGTCACGAACACCCCTGACTTTTCAGTTCATCTTGCCTGAACTCAGTCTAAGGTGAGAAAGACTTTTTCTTGCCTGAACTCACTCTAAGGTGAGAAGGACTTTTTTCTCTTTCTCGCCTGCACTCGCTCAAAGGCAAAGAGGACTTCTTCTTGCCTGCACTTGCTCAAAGGCAAGGAGGACTTCTTCTTGCCTGCACTTGCTCAAAGGCAAGGAGGACTTCTTCTTGCCTGCACTTGCTCAAAGGCAAGGAGGACTTCTTC
>Ga0123342_1007357_pt1 | contig 14594 bp, 18 predicted proteins | sample Turbeawhitnodule_FD_89960 | JGI IMG/M metagenome (GOLD analysis project Ga0123342, IMG submission 89960) | Root nodule microbial communities of legume samples collected from Mexico - Turtle bean Mexico white nodule | ecosystem: Host-associated > Plants > Roots > Nodule | place: Mexico: Nepantla...
ATCAAACTTTGTTTGTGGCGCCTTCCTTTATCCAGGTTTCTATTGTTACTGTTTTGAATTTATTCCGTTCCGTAACCCTAAATTCCCAATTTTATTGTCATGTCTATTTGGATTCATATCAAAGGCCCTATTGGTAACAGGAACTTCAATACTAGAAAAATGCTTTGACCCTTGTTGCATTGCATAATCTCCAAGGGTTCTCCTAGGAGGTGGTGCTTACTCTTCTGCAATGTTGCTTTCCTCGTAAAAAATATTAATGAGAAAAGAATAAGTGGTTGAGGATTCCTTTCTAGTATCTCCTTCTCTTTCTTTTGTCTTTGTCTTACTATTTCGTTTAGCTATCCTTTCAGTATCTGCTTCAAATAATAATTGGTCTTTGGGAATTTGATCTCTTAATATCATATAAGATAGCTAATCCACGGGTTAGTAACATAAGTACTCACTAGCAGTAAACAAAATAATTTAAAAAAAAAACTAAATTTGAAAATAAACAAAATAAAATAAATTCAAATTAAATATGAAAATAAAATAGAAACAAATATGGAATTAAAATAAAATAAAACAATAAACAAAAAGAAACAATCTTTAGGAATTTGTACTAAAAAATTCAATTGTTCTCCGACAATGGCGCCAAAAACTTGATGACTACTTTACGACAAGTGCACCGTGTTTTCAGAAGTAATAATTTGTCCCTAAGGATGAATATTGAACCCATAAGGAACAATTGAATAATCAAGTAAAAGATTCACTAAATAGAAAACAAAATAATAAAGTTTGTTATGATTGCAATAACTAAAAAGAAAACAAGTTAAAGGGCTTGTTGGTTAAATTGGGAAAATTGGGTTTGGGGCTTATCCTTCTTACTCTTTTGTATTTTCATTAGCATGATAAAATTCTATCATTTAATTGATGTTATTTCTCGTATAAAAGTCATTTATATCGATTCCTCACATACAAAAACTATTAAGAGAGTCTCCTAAATATTGATTTCTCGCATATTTATAAAAAAACTTCTTATCACTATGATTAGACGTTGATAGCAATTAATATTTCAAATTTATTCCTAGCATTCAAATATGTTAAGCATTATAATTTGAGTCAGAAACTTAGAAGTACTTTCCAGTCAAATCTAAAGATCTAGATCATAGAAACAAGCATTACAAATAAAATGACAATACCAATCATCAATCAAAAACAGAATATTATATTTAAATATCATCTTAATACATAAGAGTTTGAACAGATTACTCTCAATCTCAAAGGGAACTATTACAAGCATGGAAAGCAAGAAAAGAAGATCCAAGATGTTTCTCCTTGACCGCTACCTCCTCTAGGGTTTCTAACACCTTCTATTCCCCAGTTGGATTCCAATCTACTCAATGGTGTTTAGAGTTGTACCTTGATAAATGTCTAATTTCAGTAATACCCATACGAAAATTCATTTAGTCCAAGTCTAACCAGGTTAAATATGAGGCATGAGGCATGATAAGTGTCTAATTTCAGTAATATTTCATATTAAAATATAGGCACTTATGAGGATTTATTGCTAATTTACATATAAAATAATCCCTAATTTATGAATTTATACCTTTTTACATCTTTTTATGAGATTTATTTGAGTAAGAGCATTTTATTCCCAAATTTGGTGTTAATTGCAGATTTTTAGGGAGGATTGAAGATTTGGAGTAAAGGAGAATAATTTGAGCTAAAGAGAGAAAGTTGGAAGGTCCCATAATGGAAAAAGATGCAAAGAAAGATTGGGCCTTTTTTATGTTTTATCACTTAGCCCATTAGCGCGACACAGGAAGTGACATAACCATAGAAAACTAGGATAAATAAGGGGCTAGAGGCTTAACCCTAGTGTGCCAGATTGAGAGAAAAACACCATAGAGTGAATTGTAACCCAATTGGAAGAATGGAAGGTGCTAGAAGTATGCGTAACTAATTCTACCCTTTGAGATTAAGAGTAATATGCTCAAACTCTTATGTATTGAGGTGATATCTTATATATTAATATTCAATTTTTGATTGATTATTAGTATTGTTGTTTTATTTTTAACTTTTCGTGACAAATTGAGAATCTTAAATCTGACCGAGAGGTATTTTTAGGGTTCGGACCTAAACATCAATAATTGACATATTTGAGTGCTAGAGATAGACTTGATATGTTAATTGCCATTAACGTCTGATTGTGATTTCTAAGTTGTTTTTATAAGTATGCGAGAGATCGATATTTAGGAAACATTCCTAAGAATTTTTATATGCGAGAGATCGGTATAAAAGAAATTTCTATGGGCATCAATTTCAATCAAAGAACTTAATATTGACATGCTAATCAAAATACATGAGAGTGAGAGAGATGAAACCTAATCCCTATTTTGCAACTGAAGCAACTAATGTTTTGTTTGTTTTCTTATTGATCATTGCCAACACACTCAATTCAATACTTTTTTTTTATTGTTCTGTTGTTATATGTAGCGAATATGGTACTTGATAATTCACTATTCCTTGTGGGATCAATATCCGTTCTTAGGGACAATTATTACTTCTAACAAATGCAATGCACTTGCCGTAAAAAGTCATCAAGTTTTTTGCCCCGTTGCCGGGAGCAGGTTTGATTTGTTGAGTATAGTTTCCTAAATATTGTGAATATTTTAATTTTTTTGATTTGTTTTAATTTTTTTTAAATATATATTTTTTATTTCATTTTATTTTAATTTGCTGTTATCATTTTAATTCTTATTTTGATTTTATTTGTTTTTATTTATAATCAGATTTATTTTGATTTTTCTTTTAATTTTGTTTTTATTTTATTATATTTTATTTTAGTTATTTTTAGGTTTAGTTACATAGTTTTATTTGGTTAAGGTAGTTTTTATTTATTTGTTTTAATTATTTATCATTACTAGTTTTAGTTTTTATTTTTACGTAAACTTAGTTTAGGTAGTATCTTTTAAGTAAGTTGGTTAGATTTTTACGATTATAATTTTCTGTTTTATTTTGTTTTAGTATTTCTTGTTTTTATATTGTTTTTTTTTCTGTTTTTAGTTTTTATTTTATTTATATTTTTTTCTTTTCTGAATATTTTTGTTTTCTCTTAGTGTCATGTTAGTGTTTTTTTATCTTTAAGTTTTAATTTGTAGTTTAGGCGGTTATTGATTTTATTTTAGTTAGCTATTTAAATTCTTGTTTATTTTTTAATTTTTGAAAAAAAATATATAATATAAAATATAAAATTTTGGTTATTAATTGTGAATTGTTCTTGCTAACCCTTGCATTACCTGCTTTTATATGATATTGAGAGGTCAGGTTCCAAAAGATCACTTGCTATTTGAAGTAGAAATTGAGAAGGTGGCAAGAAAAAATCGAAAATCAAAGGCAAAAGAGAATCAAGAAGATAATATAGAGGACTCTTCAACATCTTCTTCTTTTTCAATTGATATTTTTCAGGAGAATAACAACATGGCGGGGGAGGAAACACCACCTCCAAGGAGAACTCTTGGAGATTATGCCATACATCAAGGGCCCAAACACTTTTCTAGCATTACAGTGCTTGCAACTAACAGGGCCTTGGAGATGAAGCCTGCGTTCCTTACCCTTATTAGTACCAATCAATTCATGACAATGGATCATGAGGATCCTCATACACACTTGGCTACATTTTATGAATTGGTGGGAACTATGGGTTTCTAGTCAGGTGATCTTGAGAGTGTATATATGCGTTTGTTTCCTTTTTCTTTGGCAGGGAAAGCAAAGGAGTGACTTATATCTCATCTTAATCAGAGTTTAACTAAATGGAAGGATGTGGAGGAACAAATTTTGTAAAGATTTTTCCCAATCTCTCGTTACATCAAAGCTAAGTCTGAAATATCCATGTTAAGACAAGGAGAAGAGGAGTCTTTCTGTGAGACATGGGAGAGATTCAAGAGAATGCTGAGAAAATGCCCAAATCATGGGTTTGAAGATATTGCTCAACTGTGCATATCTATTAATGGTCTTAGATCGAATACAAAGATGTTCCTAGATGTCGCGGCTAGTGGCACAATGATGGTTGTTGATGCAGATCAAGCAACGAGGATTATAGAAGCTTTGGCCACGACTGACTATCAAGTTCAACATGACAGACAAAATCATAAAAAAAAGGAGTATTGGAGTTAAACACTGCAGATGCATTGCTAGCTCAAAACAAAATTCTGACACAACAACTTGAGCAACTAACCGCACAGATGGCCCAATTGCCCCAAAAGTTGCATGTTGTTCAATCACTCCAAAGTCAAAATGTACCTCTCAGGTGTGTTTTTGTGGAGGAGATCATCCTAATGGTCACTGTTCTTATCAGAACAACGCATCTGAAGCTGAGGTAAATTATATGGGCAATCAAGGAAGGAAATGCGGTTTTTCCAACAATTATCCTCAAGGTTGGAAAAATAATCAAAAACAGAATTTTGGATGGAAGCAAGACTATAATTCATCCAACAAGCAAGGGTCTTTCCAATAGCAACATCAATCGAATTCTCCATCTATTCCGGACAGGATAAATAAAGTGGAAGATGTTTTGTCAAAGATTGTGAGTGGATAGGAAAATAGTATAGCCTCGATTAGGAGCATGGAAACACCTATAGAACAACTAGTTAAACAAATGTCACAACTCACACAAACTGTAGATGGGAAAATTGGCCAATTCTCAGCTAACACTACCACCAACCCCAAGGAGCATTGCAATAACATCACTACCGAGGGTGATGAGAAAACCAGAGAAGAAAATGGTGAGATGGTGAAGATTGAGAAGGAAAATGGAGAAAATAGAAAAGAGGGAGAAAAATGTGAAGTTGTAGAGAGTAGAGTTTCAAAAGAATTATCTCATTCTCTTATGCATGTAAGAAAAGAAAAGAAAAGATTATTTCCTGATAAATTGCTTCCAAAAAGTTATTTTGCAGGATGGCCAGAGAAAAAGTCATTTTTTGAAGGAATTAAAATGAAGATATGTTGTTTTGAAGATAGAGATATAGATCTAGAAGTTGAAAGCAATTCTTTTAATCTAAAAGACTTGCCAAAGAAATTCAGGGATCCAGGAAGTTTTACTATTTCTGTGTCAATGGGTGATTTATTTGTGGGTAATGCCTTATTAGATTTAGGGTCAAGTATAAATTTGATGCCACTAACCATGTTAAGACAGATAGGTAACTTGGAGGTTAAACCCACTAAGATACAATTACAATTGGCTGATAGAACGGTGAAACATCCTTATGGTATGGTTGAAGATGTCCTTATAAAGGTAGACAAATTCATGTTCCCGGTAGATTTTGTTATATTGGACATGAAAGAAGATGAGGAAGTCCCTTTAATTCTCGGCAGACCTTTCATGAAGACTGCTAAAGTTATAGTAGATGTAAAAGAAGGAGAAGTTAGAGTAAGGTCTCATGATTAAGAGGTAAGATTTAATCTTTTTGATGATGTAACTAACTGTATTACAAATAAGAATGGGAGACAAGAGGAAATATCAAAAGATGGTGAGCAGTTGGAGGTCTCAAAGCCAAAGGAGGAAGTTACTCGTCATGAAAAGTTAGAGGCAAAAGGAGACTGGAATAATCAAGGGAAGCCAGTGGAAGAAGATGAATATCGGCGAGGACAACCTATCATGCTCACTGCAGGTAGGGGGAAAGGAATGAAGAAGGCAAAGAAATTGTGGGTCATTAAGGAATTAAAGCTGGATGGAAAAATTGAAGTGAAAGAGCCATATACAAGAAAAACGAAAGTGATAACAAGAGCTCTGGTCAAGTGGAATAATTATCCCCCTTGATAAAAACTTTCGTCAAGCTATATGACGTTAAAAGAGCGCTTACTGGGAGGCAACCCAGTCCAAATTTTAGTTTTATATTGTTTTATTACCTTTGTTGATTTTATTTTTAAAAAATAAAAAAATAAAAAACTTATATGCCTCATAATCATTTTTGCAGGTTATGTATTTTGACCTGGGGACATGCTCTATTATTCATGGGGGAAAATCTAGCAAATACAACAAGACTATAGATAAATGTACTGGCCAAACCTCAGGCATCGGCGTCAGACTTTGACATCGGACCTCGGTGGTCTGGTCGCATTAATGGGTCACGTAAGTGGGCCCCAGAAATAATAAATGTGTTATCATCCAGATGTAAGGACCTAAATCACGGGAGGGTTCATGCATGTGGTGTGTATAGTACGTTCAGGTCTAGCACAAGTAAATAATCCTTGGAGGCGCTAAGGCCCGTAAGGGTTAGGGTTTCCAAGGAAAGACTGCATGCATGGCACGTGAATAATTAAGGCACCCATAGAAAAGATGGTCCCGCAGCGCTGGTGTATAAGTTGGTACCCTAGCGGCCATACCGTTAAGATTTTGCACTCCAGAAGAGGAACGTCATGTGCAGCGGCTGCGCTAAGATTGTGCAATGCATCACAAGATGCCTCGCCAGTAACCCTAATTCCACTTAAGGAAAGATCCTCGTGGGACAGGGAGTTGACCTAGATGCAACTTATATAAAGAGTGGTAAAAATCCTAGAAAGGTACGTCGTTTCTAAGACTGAAACTGCTTTACATACTTATTGTTTCTTAACATAGTACTGACTTGATCGTCGGAGTGCAATCAATAGGTAGGGCCCCCTCGGTTTCAACGGAGCCACTCTCGATCACCCAAGGAGAGACTAGAAACCACCAGGAGATGGCGGAGCCACCATCTGCCATTGGAGTCAACGACGGCTGAGTCAATCGGCGAGAACATTTGGCGCCCACCGTGGGGCCCGATAAATTTAGGTCCCGCTCGCAAGTGTGAGCTATCCAGCGACATGAGGAATACAAGACAAGGTGCATCTGCACTTGAAGGAGGAGACAACGTCTCCATGCAACAACTCATGGAGACCATTCGCGCTCTTCAACAAGCAGTGGCGGCGTCCAAAGCTGACCAGGACAGGATTCTAGCTAAGGTTCAAGCTGAACAAGCGGCCAGCCAGGACTGATTTCAGGTTGATTTGGCCGCGTCACGCGCAAACGATGAGGAACTACGCAGAGCCAACGAAGAGCTGCGCAGAGATTTACAATGCATGGGTGAGTGTACGACTGATGAGCAAACTCCTCCCATACCAGTTAGGGCTCGCCCCATGCCGTTTTCGCAAGCAATTATGGACACTGTGATACCAACCAGCTTCATGGGTCCAAAGATTGCCTTCACAGGCGTTGAGGGCCCAGAAGCCTATATCACGGCTTTCCACACCCTGATGATGATCTCGAGAGGCACCAACGCCATGCCCTGTAAGTTGTTTATGAGTACGTTCTCCGGCACAGCGTTGGACTGGTTCATCAGTCTTCTTGATGGACACATTACCTCATACGACGAATTCTCAAAATTATTCAGAGAGCAGTACATCGTCAACCAAGCTCCCACTCTTGTCTCTTACGATTTCTTTTGACGTAAAGCAATACCAGGGAGAGCTTTTGAAAGACCTCTTAAACAAGTTCGGGGCATTGGTGGTGAAGCTACACACCAAAGATGAAGATATGACGGTACACGACTTCAGACGAGGGGTGCTATCAAGACCCTTTAGTGATTCTCTGATAAGGTGTCGCCCAAAGACGTTCAACGAGGTCCGCCACAAAGTCGTAGCCCACATCATCGCAGAAGAAGAGGTCACAGAAAAGCGCGGAAGCATCGGCCCTGTCAGACCTCGGGGAACTGGTCGTCCTCAACCCATGAGGGTACACGAGGCCACGACAGAGAAGAAAGCCTCGGGGAAGTAGCCGCCATATGAGGCAAGGAAGCCTCATACCAAGGCACGTACAAAGGAAAATGCCCCCACCAGACACAACTTTCAAATGGACCTCAAGGAGCTGATTGTCATCCCTAACATGGCAGACAAACTGCCCTAAACAGAACAAGGGCAATAGCCTCAACAAGGCACATGAAGATTGGCCTGAACCAGCGGAGGAGGTGCTGGAAAAGGAGATTGGGGGAAGGAAGTTCAAGCTTGGCAGATCCCTAAGCCAGGAGGCACAGGACCAAATTGTCGAGGTGATAGCACGGCATCTAGATGCCATCGTATGGACTGCCTCAGACATGCCTAACATCGACCCATATTTCTTATACCACCGTCTCACCATGGACCCCCAAGTACGACCGGTGCGCTAGAGGAGAAGAAAGTTCAACGAGGAAAGGCGTTTGGTCATTAGGTAGGAGACTAAGAAGTTGTTGGATGCTGGCCACATAAGGGAGATCCAGTATCTCGAATGGCTGGCCAATGTAGTATTGGTCAAGAAGGCCAATGGAAAATGGAGAATGTGCGTTGACTTCACAAATTTGAATAAAGCTTGCCCGAAGGACTCATATCCACTACCCAGTATCGACGCCTTGGTGGACAGCGCGTCGGGCTGCAAGTTCTTAACTTCCTGGATGCTTTATCTGGATATAACCAGATTCAGATTCATCCCAGGGACAAGTGCAAGACAACATTCATGACGGAGCTCTCCTGTTACTGTTATAAGGTGATGCCTTTTGGGTTCTAGAATGCAGGTGCCACCTATCAAAGGTTAATGGATAGAGTGCTCGCCCCCATGATAGGGCGAAACGTGCAGGCATATGTGGATGACATGGTGGTCACCTCCCAAGTGAAGGATCAACATGTCGCTGATTTGGAGAAGCTATTCACCACAATAGCCAAATACAAATTGAAGCTAAACCCCGAAAAATGTGTGTTTGGGGTAGAGGCAGGCAAGTTCTTAGGGTTCATACTCATTGAGCGTGGGATAGAGGCGAACCCTGAGAAGTGCGCCACAATTATAGCCATGAGGAGTCCAATCTTAGTGAAGGAAGTGCAATAGTTAACAGGGCGGATGACTGCTTTGTCCAAATTTGTATTAGCAGGAGGGGACAAGGGGCATCCCTATTTTCAGTGTTTGAATAGAAACAATAGGTTTGTATGGAACAAGGAATGTGAAGATTCGTTTCTCAAGTTGAAGGAATACTTAGCCAGCCCACCAGTACTGTGCAAGCCACAACTAGGTACCCCACTTCGTTTGTACTTCGCCATCACAGATTGGGCGATCAGTTCAGTCCTCGTCCAGGAGCAGGACCATGTGCAAAAGCCAGTATATTTTGTCAGCAAATTTATGCAAGGGCCTGAGGTAAGATACTAGGCCATAGAAAAAGGCGGCCTTGGCAGTAGTGTTTTCAGCGCGAAGACTTCGCCACTACTTCCAGAGTTTTACCATGATAGTAATGACAGACCTCCCCATTCGTAAGGTCTTACAGAAGCTTGATGTGGCAGGTCGAATGGCGCGTTGGGCGGTTGAGCTATCAGAGTTCGACGTGCAGTACGAACCAAAAGGACCTATCAAAGGCCAGGTTTATGCTGACTTCGTAGTAGAGCTCTCCTCGGCAGCCGCACACCAAGAGAAAGCAGGTTTCAAATGGGTCCTCTCCGTAGTTGAATCCTCCAACCAACAGGGTAGTGGGGCTGACGTCATTCTGGAAGGACCAAATGGGTTGCTAATCGAGCAGGCCCTACAGTTTGCCTTCAAGGCTAGTAACAACGAAGCTGAGTATGAGGCCTTGATTGCGGGAATGCTACTAGCCAAAGAGATGGGTGCTAAGAGTTAGTTGGCAAAGAGTGATTCCCTGTTAGTAACAGGACAGGTTATAGGAGAATACCAGGCCAAACACCCTTAGATGGTTGCATACCTGGAGTATGTGAAGATCCTAAAGGAGATTTTGCGGTGTTTGAACTAGTACACGTCCTCAGAGAACAGAATGCCCGAGCTGACTTGCTAGCAAAGCTCGCCAGTTCAGGTAAGGGGTGCAGAAAGAGGACAGTCATTCAGGAGACCCTAAGGACACCTCAAACCACCTCAAGTTGCACAACAGAAGTCCAGCAAATAAGCACCTAAATAAGCACTACGCATTAACAAGGGAGGAGTTGTTGCATGTTTCCCTAGTGGAAGAAGGAGAAACCTGGATGACACCCTACATGCGTTAATTGGCTGACGGGATACTCCCGCTAGAACCCACATAGGTCAGAGTAGTCAAGAAGAACTCGAGCAAGTATGCCCTTGTGGATGGGAATTTGTTCAGACATAGGTATTGATGACTTTTTACGGCAAGTGCACTGCTTTGTCAGAAGTAATAATTGTCTTTAAGGACGGATATCGATCTCACAAGGAACAATGAATTATCAAGTACAATAATCGCTAAATATAGAACAAAACAATTAAAACAATTATGTTAAGTATTGTATTATCAAGTACAATAATCGCTAAAACAATTAATGTGACAAATATGTTAAGTATTGTTGTTTAGATCCAAACCCTAAAAATACCTCCCGGTCAGATTTAAGATTATCAATTTGTCACGGAAAGTTAAAAGTAAAACAACAATACAAATAATCAATCAAGAACTAGGTATTAATGTATAAGATATGACCTCAATACATAAGAGTTTGAGCAGATTACTCTCAATCCCAAAGGGTAGAATTAGCCACACATACTTCTAGCACCTTCCATTCTTTCAATTGGGTTACAATTCACTCTATGGTGTTTTTCTCTCAATGTGACACACTACGGTTGCGCCTCTAGCCCCCTATTTATCTTAGTTTTCTAAGGTTAGGTTACTTCATGTGTCGCGCTAATGGACTAAGTGATAAAACATAAAAAAAGGCCCAATCTTTCTTTGCATCTTTTTCCATTTTGGGACCTTCCAACTTTCTCTTTTTATCTCAAATTATTCTCCTTACTCCAAATCTTCAATCCTCCCTAAAAATCTGTAATTAACACCAAATTTGGGAATAAAATGCTCTTATTCAAATAAAGCTCATAAAAAAATGTAAAAAGGTATAAATTCATAAATTAGGGATTATTTTATATGTAAATTAGCAATAAATCCTCATAAGTGCCTATATTTTAATATGAAATATTACTGAAATTTGACATTTATCATGCCTCATGCCTCATATTTCACCTGGTTAAACTTGGGCTAAGTAACTTTTCATCTGGGTGTTATTGGGCGAGTTGCACGAAAAAAAGGACCAACGTCACTAGAGAGATCTCGTCTAGGCAAGATTGGGATCGCTTGGGTGAGTGTTGGAGCATTCCAACTTTCCCTTTTTAGCTTTGTTTATTCTACTTTTGCCCTTTCGTCATCTAGTGGGATTTGTCATCTAAAGATTAATAATGAGGTTATTGAAGATCCTAAACTTATTAAGGATCATATTTTGGATTTTTATAAAAATATTTATGCTGAGTCTATTTCTAATGTTCAAGATACAAACAATATGGAAGATTTTATTGGTACTTATATTCCTGAGCTGGTTTCCTCCGAGAAAAATATGATGTAGATTAAATGTCCTGATTTTTGGGAAATCAGGAATGTTGTTTTTAATCTTAATAGTAATAATGCTCCTGGTCCTGATGGTTTTGGTGGTGTTTTCTATCATTCTTGCTGAGAAATTATTGGGACAGATGTTTTAATGTTGTTCAACAGTTTTTTAAACAAAACTGGGTTCTCCCTAGAATGAATAGTAATGTGACCTCTCTTATATGTTAATTGCTACAAGTACTACAACCCTGTGCGAGTTATACCGAGAAATGAGCTACCTATCATGTATTACCGAGAAGTGAGATTAGAATATAAGATCAAGCAACTAGGAGTAAAGTGGTGGAAGGATAATGAAGGTTCAAGCTGAAGGTATTTTCCCCTACTAAGAATATTAATGAAAGGAAGAGAAGAGCCAAATGAAAAGAAGGACATTGATGGTTGATCAATTGATTTCATTGACTTAGTCTGTTTAAGGCTTCCAACCACTAGCATGCTCGATTGGGCTATCAACATGGGACTAGTAAAACCATAATCTTTTTATCATACGCAAACCAAATATAAGAATTAGTTAATTGTATCATATAGAAGGTTAGTAATTTTTGTTTCTTTTCTATGCGGCTTCAGGACACTTCATATATGAAGCATAATCATGATTCTTGGGCTAATAAGGTTGTTGGTTGTCCTATGTTTATTTTGCAATATAAGTTAAAAATGTTGAAAATTGAGCTCCAAAACTGGAATAAAAATTCTATTGGTCATGTTCACAATGTAGTTCTTCTTAAGCAGAGTCTCCTCCTTGGTATTCAACAAACCTTAAAGACTGCTAGTTTATCTGATATTGATGGGTTTTTTTGTCAAGAAAAGATTGCTAAGGAGGAGCTTGGTCATGAGTATTTTTCTTAAAACATATGGTGATTTTTTGGATCAATATGTTAATAATTCTTAAAGTAGTTTTTTCACTTTGGATAATTCTTCAAGATTTGTCACCAAAATTCAATGTATTCTTTCATGTAGTCATGGTTGTTTGCCTTTCGCTTATTTATGAGTGTCTATCTTTGTTGGTGCTCCAAAGTGTCGATTTCCTCAACCTTTGACTCTGATAAAGTCAAATTAAAGCTAGCATCTTGGAAAGGTAAATCTCTTAGCATGATGGGTTGGATTTAGTGTGTCAATACGGTGACTACTGGATTTCTAGCTTATAACTTTAATATGTTTAAATAACATGTTTCACTTCTTAAACAAGTTGAGCAGTGGTGCCAAAATTTATTTGGACTAGCGATATTCTGAAAAAAAAAAAAATAGCTATTGTTAATTGGGCTACGATTTGTTCTCCTCTTGAGAATGGAGGTTTGAAGATTATTAACCTCAATCATCATGGAAATAATGTGTATCTTCTTAAGCTTGCTTAGAACTTTGCTTATAGCAACAAGCCTTGGTCTTTTCTCTTGAAAGTCAGGGTTCTTAAATTAAAATACGAGCTTAGAATGATTTATAGATCCTTCTTTTTTTGGTTTGGAATTAAGCCTTTTTATTCTACTATACTTGATAATACTTTTTGGACTATTGGTATAGGTACTTTTATTAACTTTTGGAATGATAAATGGGTTCTTAAATTAAAATGCGAGCTTAGAATGGTTTATAGATCCTCATCTTTTTGGTCTGGAATTGAGCCGTTTTATTCTACTATACTTGATAATACTTCTTGGACTGTTGGAATAGGTACTTTTATTAACCTTTGGAATGATAAATTGTGTTTTACTACTTCTTTAGCAAATATTGTAGGGTTATATGATGGTGTTAGCATTCCAAATACATTCTTCCAGTTTTGGACGGGTTGTGATTGGAATATTCCTTTGTCTTTACAGCAGATTCCTCATTTGTTTAATCATATCATAATTTGGGAGGAACAGGATATTCCTAATTGGATTCTAGATGAGTCTGGTCGTTTCACTCTTAAATCGGCTAAGACTTTTTTCTTGGAACCACGAGTTCCCTGTGGTTGTGGTAAATTTATTTGGTCTTCATCTATTATGCCTTCCAAAACTGTAGTACTTTGGAAATTTTTTCATGGGCGACTTCCTACAGATCAGCATATTCAATATAAAGGTTTGCATATATGTTCGATGTGTATGCTTTGTGGAAAGCATGAGGAATATGTTCAACATTTATTTTTTGAATGCTCTACTGCTTTGCGTATTTGGAGTTGGGTTCGGAAGATTTTTCTTACTCCTCAATTCTCTAATAAGAATGATATTCTTTCTTTTATTAAGAGTGATGGTAGTCCTTTGGTTAAATTTCTTAAGGTTGTTGTGATAACTTTTTCTATTTGGATGATATGGTATATGAGGAATTATGCTAGATTTCAGGATAAGATTAATGTTTCTAGGGCTATTTTGGTAATTAAATATTTAACTTGTCTTGTGGGAAATTCGTCTAAATCTTCAATGCAGAATGATATGTTGGATTTCTATGTCATTAAGTTTTTTGGTATTAATACGTGTACTGGTAAAGTTTTTCGTCCTCTTCCTGTTACATAGGAGTTTCCTTCACCAGGTTGGATTAAAATGAACACTGATGGGGTTGCTCGGGGATAACTTGGTCTTGCTACTTGTGGAGGTATTTTTCCGAAGGAGTATAGGGGAGTTTATTGGTGGTTTCTTTGAGTTTCTTGACGTTCAGACTGCTTTGGTTGTTGAGTTTTATGGAGTTATATATATGCTATGGAGGAAGCTCAAAGGATAGTGTATGGCTTTAATGTGATTCTGTCTTGGTTTGTGTTGCATTTACTGTTACGACTAATGTACCGTGGATACTTCATAATCGGTGGCATACCTATTCTAATTACTGTGACAAAATCAGGTTTAGGTTTACTCATATTTTTCGTGAAGGGAATGTGTGTACTGATAAGTTGGCTAATTTAGAATTTATTCATAGAGAATCATTTCGTTAATATAATAGGTTTCCTTATAGAATATTTGGTATTCCGTGCGTACAATTCATATATGCGTTCCATATATAGTTTGGGTTTGAATTCCTTACCCATGCATAAAAATATATGTGCCATCTCCTTACAAAACTTATGAGTTATAAAGATAGAGAGAAATGTGAGAATTAAATTTGAATTGTTGAGTGTGTATTACACGAAGGTACGTACAAAAATATGTGCATATTCTGAATGAATAGGGTGTGAAGCTATGTTAGAGGACTATACAAAATAATAAAGAATTAAAGAATATTGTATGGTGAGATGAAATGTTA
>Ga0123342_1007358_pt1 | contig 14590 bp, 12 predicted proteins | sample Turbeawhitnodule_FD_89960 | JGI IMG/M metagenome (GOLD analysis project Ga0123342, IMG submission 89960) | Root nodule microbial communities of legume samples collected from Mexico - Turtle bean Mexico white nodule | ecosystem: Host-associated > Plants > Roots > Nodule | place: Mexico: Nepantla...
CAATTATTTAGTTTCTAAATTTGGTAGCAAAAACCTTGGTTGCTAATTAGATACCAATTTAGAAACTATTTAACAATAATAGAAACTAATTTAGAAACCAAATTTCTTTTTAGTTTCTAAAATTATCTCTAATTTAATTACTGTTACTATTACAACTAATTATTTTGATTACTATTTCATGATTTTTTTTAGTGATTAAATCTAACTGTTACTTACATTACTTAATTATTTGAGTATTTTTAAGTACAATTTATATTTATTTATTTTTAATTAAATTTAACTAATTTTGTTGTTCTTGAGAAACTATTTATTTATTTCATATATGCAAAATCTGGGGAATGTTTATTATTATTTGTATCTCTTTTTAAATTGTATACCTTTATTCACATTATTATTCATTACTAACACTAATTTTCTTCTCTTTTAAAATACCTGTAATTCAAAAATTGTAAAAAAATATTTCTTTTAAAATTATGTATAATTAGATTGTAGTTTAATCATTAAACATTACTTTTGATTCTATAATAATAGAAAATTCATAATTAAACTATTAGAAATACATTTCAAAAATATATTTATGTTTGCATTAAAATAAATATTAATTATTTAAAATATTAATAGTTTTCTAATACTTCTGAGGAAAAATACCAAATTAAATCATTACAAATAATTTATGGATATGTAATGAGTTTTTCTTTAAATACTCTATAACATTTTCTAAAAGAAATACACAATTCCTATAATAAGATGTTTTTAATGCACAACTTTTGACAAACTCTTTAACACACTGAGACTTTTTTTTTTCTTAAAAAGTTGTTTGCGTAGTTGAACTTTTACATATTATTAAGGTGTTCATGATGTTAAAAAAGAATTATAATATCTTCTTGAAAAAAATAGTAAATATTTTTCTAAATATAAAATAAGCATTTATAAATTTAACGTATATCATAAAATATTCCAGACTTGTGTTTATTAAACGAATATTTATTATCAGATGAAATATTTAAAGTTTCATTATTTTTTGTTATTGTTAATGCATTATATAAAGACTACTATAAAAGAGTATTAAATATCGATTAATTATTAATTTATGATTAGAATCCTCCTAATTTAGGGTCAAAATTTGATAAAATTAAATACCTTAAATGAAAAAAAAAATGAATGAAATTTATCAGATGTATAAATATTGAAGCATATAAATGGGATAGAAAATATTTTTTATCAATATACAATTTTAAAGTGTGACCTACGAGAAGAACTTTAAATGTAACTATTTATGTGTTAATTGATTTTTAAATTAAATTTAACACGATGTTAGAATTTATAACTTATCTTGTATATTGTGATAGGTTCGTTTGTTTCATTAGACATATGTGAAAAGGAAGTTTGGAAGTCTTACATCATTTGTCTCAATTCTTTTTAGTTCTCAAAGTATGCATAAGTGTAAAAACACTTATTTATGACAATTAATATACAATGTTTCACTATTAAACATTGTCTATCAAAATACAATGACATTTTTTAAATTAAAACGGATAGATAGACCGAAGTTGTAAGAGAAAACATCATTTATTTAAATCACAGAGTGAATAGACGATGGTTGTTGGGTTATAATCGCGATTTTACTCCACAATCACCATCTATACCCTCGTTATTATCCTAATTCGAAACCTCGTACCACTTACATTTTCGTTCTCTGCATTTTCTTTCTTCTTCTTCTTCGCGCTCTCTCTTTAACTCTTCTGAACGTTCTCTTCACTCATTGTCTTTGTAAGTTCTTCCTACCCTCATTGCTTATTCTTCCTATTGGTTCATTGTTCATTCTTCCATTGGTTCATTGTTTAAGGTTCTTGTTCATTGCTCCACCATCGCGCTCCGCTTTCCCTCTACCGTTGTCGTCGTTGCCTTTGTAAGTTCTTCCTACCCTCATTGCTTATTCTTTTGTTTTCGTTCTCATCTTATATTTCCTTCATTCTTCCATTGGTTCATTGTTCATTCTTCCATTGGTTCATTGTTTAAGGTTCTTGATCATTGCTCCACCACCGAGCTTTGCTTTCCCTCCATCGCTGCCACCACTGCCCACCACCGCTAACGCTGCCATCACCTTGAGGTTGGTGTTGTTTTTAATTTTTTTAATATCTTTTTTTGATTTTTTTTTGTTTATATGTGACTTATAGACGACAGTTCTAAAATCGCCGTCTATACCTCAATAGAATAAACTATGTTATGATAGACAACGGTTTCATCGTTGTCTAATTGCTACAAAAATTGTTGTCTTTAACCTTTTATGCACCAGTGACGACTTTGAAAAAGTAAATAAAATAGTAAAATCTATTTAAAAAAACGTGTATGTGGTGACGATTATTTTTTTTATAAAGTTACGTTTATAACCACTATAATATACGCATATGGTGGTTTTGCGTATCGTCACCGATCTGACCGCCAAAAAGTATAATTTGACAGTCTATTGCAAACCACCATAACACATGTCATATAATACTTTGTATAAAATGACAGTTTTAAGCGTGTAATTTATGTTAGATATAAATGTCATGATTTTCTAACTGGGTAAAACAAAGTAAACAACGAAAATGTCACTTTATACAGTATAATACAACGTTTATAATAGTCATTATTATATTAAATGATGAATTATTTTACGTTAGTTACAATTATCGTAATTCGAGTAATAAATATTTTATTTTAATTTTATAATTTTTAATATTTTATTTGATTTTATTTTTATAATTTAATTTCATAATATAATTAAACATCATATTATAATTAAACTTTATAAAACAATTTAATTTCATAATATAATTAAACTTCATAATATAATTAAATCATAACATAAATTAATTTCATAATTAATTAAACTTATAAATACTAACAATTGAATAATAGTAAACACAAATTTATAATCAAAATACCTAGATAACAAAAATTAAACTTCATAAGAGGAAAAGTAAGGAATGAAAAGAGTTATAGCACTACAAGAAAATCATTAAAATAAAAACAAATTTTAGAGACAAAAAATAATTAGTTGCTATAGTGACTAAATTAGAGACCATTTTAGAAATTAAAAAAATTACTGGTTTCTAATTTAGTTTCTATTATTGATGTATAATTTCTAAATAGGTATCTAATTAGAATCTAAATAATTGGTTGTTAAAACCCTGGTAGCTAATTAGATACCAATTTAGAAACTATTTATCAATATTAGAAACTAATTTAGAAATCAATAATTTTTTTACTCTCTAAAATGATATCTAATTTAGTCACTATACCAACTAATTATTTTTTGTTTCTAAAATTGGTTTCTATCTGATGATTTTCTTGTAGTGTAGAGGGAAGAAGATGGAGACATATGAAAAGTTACTAAAATTAGTGTACACTATAGAATAAAATAATCAATTGTATGGCTAAAATCAGTGACTCCATTAACATCTATAAGGCAACTCTCCCAAAATCTAAAATGGTTAAGTTTTTAAACAATTTAATTCTCTAATAGACCTATATAAATTAATCACTTAGAACCAATCTCCAATAGACACTTGCCTAAATAAAGTATATACTATATGGTATATATCCATGGATATTTCATACATAAGGTATGTTATATGGCAGTGTTATTATTATCTAAGATTTTGAAGTATCTAACTAAAAATAAGTATCTAACAATCAAAGTTATTCAGTTCAATTGAAACAAGCAAATTAGAGGTGAAAAAACAACTAATCATAATAATTAGAAGTTACCTCAAAATTCATAGTTTCATCATTAACATAAGTGTCATTCTTCCTCTTGTGTGATCTTCCACATCTCAGCTCGTCCAATATTCCTATGGGTCTAAATTTTCTATATGTTCAAAAAAACATAATATAACTACAAAAAATAAGAATATATTATAATTTAGAGCTACATATAAGTAAAGGTATACAAAATTATCCCTTCTTCTTGATAATGACATAGCACCACCAGTGTGAGGAATAATTTGTTTTTTCCTTATATCTTTGTTCCTATTACACAGGTTTTACAAAGTGAAATGAAATCAGTTTTGCAAATTTAAAATCAAACTTATTGTAAATATACCAAATGAAAAGTGTGTACCATTGTGGAAGGCTTCAGACGATAATCAACAAATACAACCCACTGCTCTATGTTAAGCCCTTTTGGAACATTCTTTATGAGGTCATTTTTGCTTAACAGTGGATCATAAAATTCATTCCACAACTTGCATTTATACTCCCTCCACAGTTTTCCAATTTTAAATATAACATCTCTTTTAGCCAAATCTTCATGTGCCTTAAAACAAAAACGAGACTTCTAATAATACAATAGTTGGTCCACGTATAATGAATAAATGAAATAATATTGTACATATTTAATGTTGTGTTCAATGTAGTGTCAATTACCTTCAGTGCACTCTCCCATACATTATCCTTGTAAGTATTAGGCATAGATGACCAACTTTCAAAACTTATAGGAAACAATATATGATTTCCTGGTAGTCGTCCACAAACTCCAGCAAGAAAATCACATGCTTCTCCCATTGGTTGAAACTTGTCATCATAGTTGACGATCACACATACTCCAGTGGAAAAGTCATGAGCATCTCTAACATTCACCTTCATTTTTTTGAGTAACTTCATGTTCATCTATAAAGTATAAATACAATAAGGTATCTGCATTGAAACTAATTAAATGAAAAGAAAAACACAACGTCAAAATTATATATAGTATAAAAAACAAAATTAAAAATTTATAAAAACAAAGAAAGGACAAGTTTTAATGAGTTACAACTAGAAGATATTACAAAAAGATTCTCTTATATAAATAATTCCTATTGGAAAATAGATTATTATAAGGCAAATCATGTACTTGTTTCCAACACTACAATTATTAAGCCTACGGGACTGTTGGGTGGTCAAGAAAGTAAGGGAATGCTTCATTTGCCAACGGTTAGTGATCCTCTAATTTGTGAAACAAATCAGCAGTGTTTGGTGGAGATGCACAGTGGTGTATGGAAGATATGAGATAATTCCCAAAAAGAGTGTGACAAAGGCAAAATTATTATGGAAAAAGATAGATGCCGAAACATTTATAGCCGTGGATTCTCTAGTGTTTTCTCTACTATGCACAAGGATAGGATAGATAGAGTGAAAATTAACGATGTTGTTAAAGAGACATTGTTCTCATATCTAGTCGATGTGGGATCTCCAACATACTCTCTCACGTCGAGAGTGACAGTTCGTGTCTGATAACGGTCTGATAGCGGGTGACCTGATAAGCCCAACAAATACTCGTTAAGATATGTTCGAAATGGCTCTGATACCATGAAGTGAACTTTAAGTCTAACTCAATCCCATAAAACCGGCTCATGACGTGAGGTTTGCACCCACTTATATATAATGAAATATTCTTATCTCTAGTCGATGTAGAATCTCTAACAACATTTTCTACGTGGAGAGGTGGCCAAATTTATGCGATGAAGATGTGCTTGATTTCTTTTAAGAAGACAATGCACGCTTGTTCCCGTAATGCATTCCCAACATACCAAACACCTAACGTTACTAACATTAACCAAACGTTAAGCAAACATCTCTGGGGAATATTTATTATTATTTGTATCTCTTTTTAAATTGTATACCTTTATTCACATTATTATTCATTACGAACATTACTTTTCTTCTCTTTTAAAATATACGTAATTCAAAAATTGTAAAAAAAATATTTCTTTTAAAATTATGTATAATTAGATTGTAGTTTAATCATTAAACATCACTTTTGATTCTATAATAATAGAAAATTCATAATTAAACTATTAGAAAAACATTTCAAAAATATATTTATGTTTGCATTAAAATAAATATTAATTATTTAAAATATTAATAGTTTTCTAATACTTGTGAGGAAAAATACCAAATTAAATCTTTACAAATAATTTATGGATATGTAATGAGTTTTTCTTTAACTACTCTATAACATTTCCTAAAAGAAATACACTATTCCTATAATAAGATATTTTTAATGCACAACTTTTGACAAACTCTTTAACACACTGATACTTGTTTTTTTTTAAAAAAAGAATTGTTTGCGTAGATGAACTTTTACATATTATTAAGGGAATCATGATGTTAAAAAAAGAATTATAATATCCTTTTGAAAAAAGAATAGTAAATATTTTTTCTAAATATAAAATAAGCATTTATACTCGGATAGGTTCGTTTGTTCCAATAGCATATGCGAAAAGGATTTGTGGAAATCCTACGTCTCAATTCTTATCAGTTCTTAAAGTACGCATCTGTTAAAGAAAATTGTCAGTTATTTTAAAATTAGTTAAATGTTTTTAATAGAATTATATTATGTTAATCAAATTATTTTTAATTGATATAATTGTTTTCATTAAATGATTAAATTATTATGTATTATGATCATTTCAAACATCACTTTTTCATAGAGAGAAAAATAAAGAGTTTTAAATAATTTTTGGAGATTAAATTTTCATCTTGAATCATTCTTGTTATGTGAAGAGCGTTTTTGGGTTTACGTTTTTGTTGTACTTCATTTCATTTGTAATAAATTCAGTGTATTAGATTAAATTTCAACGACTATTTTTTTAATTTTTATCTTTTTTTTATTATATCCAATTATTATTTACAATAAATATATATGTTTTCATAATTATTATTAATATTAGAAACAAACTGCAATAGATGGTACTCGAAGTCAAGTCCCTTGAGTGGTTAAAAAAACTTTAACCACTACACTAAGTTCTTTTGTCATATTATGATTTTTATTATACTTATTATTATTAGTAATATTAGTATTAATCATAATATAAATATGATTAATATTATAATATTCTTAAATATTGTTAATATTATTAATATTCTTAAATATTGTTAATATTATTAATATTATTAAATATTATAAATATTATTAATATTAATAAAAATATTAATATCAATATTATTATTATTATAATTATTAAATATTTTGTATGTAATACTTTATATACGGATACAATCCGTATGTAATTATTTTTGTTTCAAGGCGTCAAAATTACATACTGATTAAATCCGTATTTAATCACTTTTGGCTTACATATGGAAAAATTCGTATGTAATCACTTTGACTTACACACGGAAAAATCCGTATGTAAATATCCGTATGTAATAACTTTTGGCTTACATACGAAAAAATCCGTATGTAATGTCTATTTACATACTGAATTAAATCTGTATGTAAAAATCGGTAAGTAAATGGACAATTTCTTGTAGTGAACAAAATCACTGATGAACCAAGAACTGGAAAGACAGAAGCTGAAGCAAAAAGTTTTTGCGGGAAGATGAAGGAGTGGTGAGTTAAAGAGCATTTTTTAGACCGTTGAGAACTGTTCAAGGAAGAGAAACCACCACCCATCAGATGACTGACACGTGTTCAAAACAATTAATGACCCTCTGAACCACACCCTTTCATAAGTGACGTTCTCGGGAACCAACCCCGAGTGATCGGAATAATTCCTTCCTGTTAGCTTGGTGACTAACTAAATCATCCTTTTTTCCCTGCCAACTCCGTGGTTAAACGAACATCCTCTCCTCCATGTCCAGCTTGGTGCCTAACCAACTATCCTCTCCTCCCTTGCTGGGTCGGGTATGGTCCGAGCATACCACACTCTCCGCTTCGATCCTCCTTGAGTTTAGGCCGAGCATTCCAACCTCCTGAATTCTGGCAGCCCGAGTTCCAAGCCGAGCATGTCGACCTCCTCAATTCTGGTAGCTCAAGTTTCAGGCCAAACATGCCCACTTCCTCCATTTTGGCAGCTCGAGTTCTAGGCCGAGCATGCTAACCTCCTCAATTCTGGTAGCTTGGGAAGACCGACCCTTTTCACCTTTCTTACTCGATCCAAAGCCGAGAGACCTTACGCCAACGCTGGAGTTCTCAAACATTAACGGAGTGTTGTCACCAAAACCACGAGCCGCATTAAAAATCAACATCTAGCTGATTGGATTCACACCTCAGAAGGATGAACCTACCGAACAACATGTAAGATAAATGTCTCGGTCTTAAGCCTGTTTTGCCTCGCACACTCGGCTCAAGGCTGAGGGGCTCTATACCATCCGGAACTGTTGGGAATTGGGCTAAGTAGACCGACCGATAAGGTAGACCAAACAAGCCCAAAACGCGGTAAGGTGGGTCTAAAACTCAATTTGTTGATCTTGTTAAAATAATATAAGGAATAAACAATCTCATCACAACATAGTTAATGCGTTTTTAATACACAAAATCCCGACCTCTTTAAATGCTCTATGTAATATCCCTTATTATATCACATAAATGCACTACATAATATCCCCGATTACATCACTTAAATGCTCTGCGTAATATCCTCGATTAAATCACATAAATGTTCTATTTTACCTGCACAATATCCCTTATTACGCTACAAAAATAAAATATTCAGATTTTTTGAAAAGATATCATAAATTTTCGTTTTAATACCTAGAGAAAGCAAGGTCAAAGATCCAAGTCCATGAAGCCTTATAAATTCATTACCACTCAGGGAGTACTCTAACTCGGATCTTAGCACTATATCCACTAAATACACAGAAATTTATGTTCTTACTGAATTGAGCGTCAGAGTGTTTTCTATAAATGGAGCCCCCATTTGTCCCTAGGGAGTTGATTCAGTGAAGCTTGAAGGGAGACTATTCGGAACTCACCCGGATTTCGACTGACCTCATCTGGGCAAGAACAGATACCATTGCCTGGAAGCTTGTTTAAGTCTATATATTGATTTCTTAAGTATACACACCAGGTTCTTTTCCTTCTTCAATGAACCTCACTGGTTGATTCATATAAACATCCTTTTCTAAGCTCTCGTTTAAAAAGGAAGCTTTAACATCCATTTGATGCAACTCAATATCATAATGAGCTACTACTGCTATGATAATTATGAAGCAATCTTTCCTTTAGTAAAACCTTTGTTAACAAGTTAGGCCTTGTAACGTTTGATATCGCCATAAGAGTCATGTTTAGTCATAAAGACCCATTTACACCCAACTCTTTTACATCCTTCTAGAAATTCCATAAGGCCCCATACATCATAATGTGCCATTGATTTAAGTTCATCTTTCATTTATCTAACCACTTATTAGAATTATTACCATTTGTGACTTCTGAAAATGAAACTCGATCATTGTCAATGCGTAAGTCATTTTCTGACTCTTGTGGATAAACCATATAATCATTCAAAATAGTAGATTTCCTTTCTTTTTGAGATCTTCTTAATACCAAAACCTTAAACCTTAAAATATCCACTAATTGTTATTGCATCTAGTTTCTTTTCTTGCGGACTGTATAATCTAATTTTTGCCTGACAACCCCAAACATGCAGGTGTTTCAAACTGGGTTTCCTACCTGTCCACAACTCAAAAGGTGTCTTTTGAACGAACTTACTATAAACTTTGTTCAACAAATACATGACATTTTTTAAAAGCATACATCAACATTGATACGGTAAAGATGAATTACTTAATATGCTCCTAACCATATCCATTAAGGTCTGATTACACTTTTCTGACACACCATTTTGTTGTGGTATACATGCATTGTGTATTGAGCACAAATACCTCGTTTCTCAAGGAACTTAGCAAATGGACCAGGATGTTGTCCATTTTCATCATACTTTCCATAAAATTGACCACCTCTATCTACCTTTCCATCTAATTGTCTTTCCACTTCCTTTATATACATTTCCAAGGCATTCATTGCTTGAGATTTCTCATGCAGTAGATAGACATAACCATAACGTGAAAAATCATCAATAAAGGTGATAAAATGTATTTCTTTATTGAAAGAATTTACATCAAAAGGTCCACATATATCCGTGTGTACAATTTTAAGAAGTTGGATGCTTCTTGTGGCTCCTTTCTTTGTGTGTTTTTGTTTGTTTTCATTTAATACATTCCAAACATACATTCAGATCAGTAAAATCTAAATTCGAAAGTATTTCATTTTTTACTAATTTTTGCATCCTTTCTTTGGAAATGTGTCCCAAATGCTTATGCCACAAGTAAGCACAACATTCGTTCATTAAACTTCATTTAGTGTTAACATTATGATGTGAGGTTATAAGAGTTTCAGCATATAAATTATCAAGATACAATTTATATAAACCATTATAAAAGTAGATCCAATCATACAAGTACGCTTGTAAAAGCTGAAACAATTATTCCTAAACTTAAAAGAGTATCCAAACTCATCCAGTTTAGACAAAGAAACTAAATTCCTGGAAATACTAGGTACATAAAAAGTATCAAACAAGTCTAAATGAAATCCAGTGTAAAGGATTAAACAATAAGTCCCGACAGTTTCCATTGGAACCTTAACGCTATTCTCAATGAAAACAAACTTCTCATATGGGTTTATGATCCATATTGAAAGGAATCCCTACATAATATTAGAAACATGAGTTCTCGATCCAAGAATCAATCCACCAAGTATTATGTGGAACTTTAATTAAGTTTGATTCAAAACATACATAGGCATTATGCTTTCCTTTCTTTTCGAACCAAGCTTTACGTTTAGAATAGTCCTTCTGGAAATGTCCATATTTCCAACAAAAATGACATTTGTCATTTTTCTTCTGGATTTTAGTAGAAGATTCGTTAATTTTTCATGGTTTTTTACCCTTTCCATGTTTTTTATGAACTTCTTGCCAGCTCCTAGATTATTCACATAATGAACGGAGTGGTTTCCTTGATTCATAAGTTTGGTCTCTTCCTGAACTAACATACCATGCAATTCATGTACATTCCATTTGTCTTTCATGGTTTTATAGTTCAATGAAAGGGGTCATACTCAGACGATAATGAGTTCAAGATGAACTGCACAAGAAAATTTTCATCCACTATCATTCAAAGAGACTTAAGTCTTGCAATATTTGTCATCTCAATGACATGTTCATGCATAGTACGAGAATCATCAAATTTCATGGTAGTTAAGGTACTCATTAATGTCTCAGTAAGAGACTAATCAGCAGTTTGGGAGCATTCTTCCACAAATCTCATAAACTCTTTTGCACTCTCAGTTTTGGAAAGAGTTGACTTAATATTACTTACTATGCTCATTCACATAAACATCAAGCTAAGTTTGTTTGACCTTTCCCAAGCCTTATATTCATTGCTACTAATATCAGTAGTAGTAGCAGGTTTCTCAATTTGAAAAGCCAAATCAAGAAGATCCAAAATGCCTAAGTAAAATTGAACTTGTTCACTCCAATCAGAAAAATTTAATCCATTAAAGATGGGAACATATACTACAATTAATACATGCTTAATTAACATTAATACTTTGAGTCATAAATTAAACATACAATACATATTCAAATAACAAACAAACATTATATACATATTAATATTCTTCTTTGGGTGATACATTAATACACAAAATATAATGATGCTAATAATATTAACATTATTCGGCAAGACATATGCATTAACTATATATATATATATATATATATATATATATATAATTAATAATGCATGTTTACTACCAACAGTCATATCCTTTGATTATAAAAACAATTAAATAATCTTTAAGTTATTCATAAATATCTTATCATAATAAATTTTAATTTACTTATAAATTAATTATTTATAATTTAGCATTCATTTTATAGGCAATTGAAATAAAAAAATTTCTAATATTCTAGAGGCAATTGAAATAAAGTTCTCATTACAAACTTATTATACAATTAATTCCAACAATAGATATTGAAAATACCCCTCCACATAAAATCCTTAACCATTTGAGCAAATTCCAAAATTTGCAATTATGCTTTCGGATTTCGAAAGCAATATCGGTGGCGGAAAAAACCTTTCATCAAACTCCTCGTTTGAACTCTATTAGAAAATTCAACGATTGCATCATAAAATTAATTTACGTTTGGTCATACAAGTTTTTTTATAAAGGAATACCAATTTTATTGGAAGACATAATATATTATGTAAGGTGCAATAAATAATTCAATAAAAAAAACAATAAACTTAGTCATTCATGTGGGTCCCATAATTGATCTTAAGGCATAATATAATAACGTAAGTGTAAGGTGCACTAAAGAATGAGCAAAAACAAAATTGGAGGTCATTCTTTTCATTTAACGCACAGTGGCCTCATCAATTTTTCTTTAATTATATTTTCTCAATCTATTTTTTTTTGTCACACCTTTTTTATTTTATGCACGTGATAGGTTTCACAACATTCTTTTCGTAAAAACAGAAGCCTATATTTTTTAATCTCCATCAAATCAAATTTCATTAGAAATAATAAGATATATATAATCTCTGACATTAATCATTTATTTTCTTAAATCACGTTTAGGTCCAAGACTCAAAGACTCATTCTAAAATTATTTTACATTACATAATTTTCTAACACGTATCTCCCAGCCCATATACCACTATCCTTCCCTGGTTTTCTGTACGCCGTTCACTGCGCCTGCACCACACCCCAGCCACGCCGTGCAACCACCGCATCACCCTCCGCGCCCAGCTGCCACTACACTGCAACAGCAACCGTAGCTCAACCACTCCACTCTGCGGGTTTTTCACCAAAATGGTGTATATTTTTTTCGTATTTACCTAAATGGGCAAAAGCAGAAAAAATCACAGAAATGGACAATTTTTTGTCAAAGTTGTCAATGGTGTAGGCAACATCAATTAAATTTGTTAATCTCTCCATTTTTTTTAATTAAAGTTTCTAACTGGGTTGACAACTTCAGTGTAAATAAAATTGGTGTAAATAAAATTAGATACTGGATTATCAATTTCACTCCATTGAAGTTGTTAATTCGGTTGACAAGTTCAGTTCATTTTTTTAAAAATAATTAATTTTTTAAAAAATTAAAAAATTTGTATAATAATAATTTTTAAAATTAAAACTATTAAAACTAAAATTAATTAAAACTAAATTTTTGTTTTCACAATAAACAAAGTTACCCAAAATTAAGTTTAGGGTTTGTGAAGCTCAAATATAAATATATTTTAATTAATTTTATTTTATTTAATTACACTTTAAACTATATTATACACCATTACACTTTAAAACAACATCTTTAAAAATATTGTCTATTTTAAAACAATATTTTTTATTATAATCGTAACTATGATAGATTATGGAATTATATATATATATATATATATATATATATATATATAATTATAATTTAGCAATTGGGGTGGGGTGTATTTTGAAATCAGTTGGCCCAATACAAATTATAACCTGTTTAATAGAGACCAAATTGTGCAGTAATCAAATACAATTTAACAATATTAATTCCTACTTAAAACACCACTAACAAAGAATGAAGAAATATTTGCGTCACTCAAATTAAGTCTTTTCCATAGTAAATCACTACCTACTTTTAATATTATATATAAATATCTAATATAATATAAATAATTTATGAATGTGGAGTTGATAAAGATGTAATTTATTGTGACAACATGCACCACCAACCTTTAACCATGAAACAGTGTACATGGTCCATACAGATTCATCATAAACAGAAAATACAAAACAATTTTTCAGAACTAAAATACTATAATTAATTAAATAATTAAAGTTTTAGACAAATATTACCTTTGAAGATAACTTGGCACACCTGAAGAGTTCCAGCACAATGCAATAGAGTTCCAACAGAATGCAATAAATAGAGTGTGAATTGGATATGACATAGGACTCTATTAAATAGAGTTCCTGAAACTTTAAATTCACCCAACCAATGAATATAAGTGTGATTTGTCAAGGGAATCTCTGTGACATTGTACCCAAAAGAATCTCTATGTAGCCATGTGAGTAAAGTGTAGCTTGGCATGTATTTTGTGGAAGAAAAACATTGCTTGTGAGAAAATCAAGTTGTGTTGCACATCCTTACCGTTAGAGAAATGGACTCAAGCATACGATGGGGGAAAGAGGTATGGTCATGTGACCACAAATCTAGCGGAATGCATTAACTTCGTGTTTAAGGGAGCTCGTTCCTTACCGATTTCCGCTTTGGTTAAGGCAACTTTCGAAAAAACAAAAACATGGTTTCTTGAGCGGGCCTTCAAAACAGACACCATGTTACGTGCAGGTCATCATTATCCAGAAGATATCACAACCTTATTTAGAAAAAAATCAACAAGATTCGACTATGTGTTTTGTGGAAAGGTTTAATGTAGAAAATTCTGAATTTGATGTCCAAGAATTAGCCACCCCCAACATGGTCGACGACCTCAGTCATATACAGTTAGATTAAATGATTGGTGGAGTGATTGTGGTCACTTCCAAGCTCTTCGACTTCCCTGTCGTCATGTTATTGCCGTTTGTTCCTCTTGCCATTTACAAATGACGACATTCATTGATCCGGTTTACAACCTCCACACGATTAGAAAGGCATATCAAGTTGAATTTCATCCTATTCGAAACGAGGATTATTGGTCTACTTATACCGGACCAAATTTCATACCTGACCCCCACATGCGACGTAAAAACTCGGGACGACCAATTACAACTCGTTTGCATAATGAAATGGATCAACCA
>Ga0123342_1007359_pt1 | contig 14589 bp, 11 predicted proteins | sample Turbeawhitnodule_FD_89960 | JGI IMG/M metagenome (GOLD analysis project Ga0123342, IMG submission 89960) | Root nodule microbial communities of legume samples collected from Mexico - Turtle bean Mexico white nodule | ecosystem: Host-associated > Plants > Roots > Nodule | place: Mexico: Nepantla...
AGGTTAAAAAAATCTTTGTTATTTTATGGAGGTTTTAAAATAAACCTTTGTAAATTAACAAAGGTTAAAAAAACCTTCGTTATTTTGTGGAGGTTTTAAAATAAACCTTTGGAAATTAACGAATGTTAAAAAAACCTTCGTTATTTTGCGGAGGTTTTATAATAAACCTTTGGAAATTAATAAAGGTTAAAAAAACCTCTGTTATTTTACTGAGGTTTTAAAATAAACCTTTGGAATTTAGCTAAGGTTAAAAAACCTCTGTTATTTTGTTGAGATTTTAGAAAAAACCTCCATTAATTAAATCAATTCCTAAGGTTATATTAACCTCCACTAAATAACCTCTATTAAAACCTTTTTTTCTTGTAGTGGTAACGATAGTAAAAAAATCATGTTAATTTTTTTTAAAAACTTTCACTTTAAAAAACTTTAAATAACTTAATTATTAAATATATTACAATAATATTTTTAATTATTTATTTATAAAAAAAAACTTTAATTATATTTATCTATTGAGATTTAAAAAAACTTAAAAAATATTTTATTAAGGTTTTATAATAAAATTTTTGAACTTAACTAAAGTTAAAAAAAATATTCATTATTTTGCTAAAATTTTAGAATAATCCTTTGGATCTTAACGAAGGTTAAAAAAACCACATTTATTTTGTCAAAGTTTTATAATAAATCTTTGAAATTTAACGAAGGTTACAAAAACTTCCATTATTTTGCTGAAAGTTTAGAATAAATATTAAAAATTAACAAAGATTAAATAAATCTCAGTTATTTTTTCGAGGTTTTAGAATAAATTTTTGAAATTTAACGAAGGTTAAAGAAACCTTTGTTATTTTACTGAGGTTTTAAAATAAATCTTTGAAATTTAACAAAGGTTAAAAAACCTTAGTTATTTTAATGAGGTTTTAGAATAAATCTTTGAATTTTAACTAAGGTTAAAAAAACCTCCATTAATTAAATCAATTGTTAAGGTTATATTAACCTCCCCTGAATGACCTCCATTAAAATATTTTTTTCTTGTAGTTTCCATTGTAATATATATTTTTTTTAAATAAAGTCAATTTTTACTTGCTTTGACTTTGCTTATGAGATATCTCCTTATTCATGAACAAATTAACGAGTTTCGTTGGAGAAAATAATTTCTTAACATAATATTTTTATTTGAGCTTACCTTCTACATCTCAAGTATACCAATAACACTCTCATTAATAGATAAACTAAAAGTACACACTCTCATTAATAGATATTATGTTTGTAATATGCATTATTTTAAAATTATTGAATTGTGCACGTGAAGTGCATCAAACAAAATTATCTTTACGTTGTCAAACATATTAGGAAATCTAGTGAAAGAGTATTTATAAACTATGATATCAAGTATAGTCATTCTCAGAATTTTCAATTTCATGGATACTCCGAAAATGATGTGGTTTGATGACATTACAAGTAAAACAAATTACTCTTTCAACTTTGGTTTAAACATGTCTTTATGGTGTTAAAAAACATGATATTGGGACTCAAAGCACTATCGAAATAAAATATGACCAGACACTTCAACCGTGAATGCTATTTGACTTCACATTTACTTACTAATCTATAGTTTATTATAACCCAGAAGATCAAAGTGCAAATGATTTAACCAAAATCTAAGTTTGAATTCACAACAATCAAATAGGAGTTAAGGCTAGGTGGAGATATGTTGCAAGTATAGCTTGCCAACATTTCTTTTCCTAGTTTTCAGGAGTTTTCTTTTGCTTCTCTTTCACGTTTCAAATATCAAGAGTTAAATATATTAAAAAAAAATCATTCAATAAAAACTAAATTTAAAATAAAAAAATAATTAATTATTATATTGACTAAAGATAAATATTATTTTTTAAATTAAATAATTATTAATATTTAAAATAATTTTTATTATTAATAAAAAATTATAAATTAATTTTTAAATTGATATCTATTATTAGTATAAGGTTTTATCTACTAATTATTTTAAATTTCAAATTAATTTTTTTAGTAACTAATTTAAAATTTAAAATTTAAAATAGTTAGTATTGATAATTACTATTGAATACTAATTTATAAATTTTTATTAATAATAAAACTTAATTTAAATATTAATAATTTTTTAATTTATAAAAATAGTATATAATTTAGTCAATATAGTAATTAATTATTTTTTATCTCAAATTATTTTTTATTTAATAAATTTTTTACATAGACTTTTGTTTTTGAAATTTATTATGTCTGAAATTAAGAAATGCAACTGATGTGCTTTATATGTAGATCTCTTTTATATATCTGTATATTATAAAGTAGTTGTATAAAAATGTAAAAGCATGTGAAAGTTGAAGTGAAAAGAAAATAGTTATAGTATAGTGCAAATAGGTTGGGTTTGTGCAGATTTTTGTTCACTTCTAGCAACCTTTTCTCTCAAAGTGCATAACATAATGCGCGGTTTAGATTAGTGTTCAAATAAAGGTTTAGAATTGCCTTTTTTGGCACAGGTTTTTTCATCATATGATGGCAACAATCCAATAAAAGAAAACTACAATATCACCTTTTCTTTAATTATCAACAACAGATCTTCCTCTTCAATTCCAAGCCTAACCTTCTTTTGTGTGTGTGAATGAAACAAACAGTTAATCTTTATCAACTTTAGCTTCTTTTATTTCTTTCAACCCTGGACAATGCTCATACACAGTATGATCCCCTTTATATATTTTTACAAAAGTACATCTTTTTTAAAGTACAATATCCCAAAACCTTGAAATGTTAACATTTAAAACAAATTTGACAATGAACTATATTGGGTTTGAGAGATGAATTCTATATGGGTGTTTTTCTTCCTATTTTACTTTGTGAATGAGTATGATAATCAACATTAGAATTTGAATGGATAGTAGCTTCTTTCTATAGCCGACTCGTAGGGCCCATATAGAGGTGAAAATACTGGAAAAAAAAGTCTTTTTTTAATGGTGGAAGACTTGATTGATAAAAGTACAAGATAGTGGAATAGATAGTTGATTTTCTCTATCTTTTCTTATTCTAATTTTGTGAGAATCCTTTCAGATTCTCTAGTGAAAAGATTTATAATAAGGATGTATTAATTTGACATCATATCTCATATATATAATCAAATTTATATAAGTGGTGGGAAACTTCACTTTATTTACTCAACCACTACTGTGGTGGTAAACTTCACTTTATTTTACTTTATTTGATCAATTTTTAAGAAAGGTTTATGTAGTGACCAAGTACTGAGCCAAATAATATTTACAACGTAATAAATACATAATAAAGTAGTTACAACTGATGTCGAATGAGTTAAATGCATGTTCTAAGATACCCATAAAATATATCAATACAACGGTAGAAACTGGTCAAACCGAAAGATACACTTTTCATAATATCAAGAAGCCACTACCCATGTTCGTGATTAACTGACTATCCAACCCATGCAAATGGAGACCCATTAGTCAAATGGAACTCCTGGAAAGAAAGGAAGGTACGTTTTTTATATCCTAGAATAGAACACCTAAATCCTAACACCGACTTGAGCGTCAGAGTGCAATCGCATGTACTCTCAACCGGCGGAGCATCTACAACAAAAGGAAAAAGCTTGAAGGAACTCGAAAACAACCGACACATCAGCAAATTGTGTACCCAACAGACGCGTATTGTCTGGGCCCCTTATCCGTACAGGTACAATTTAATTAAATATAAATTCACTTATTAAAAAATTGTAGAAGTGGTAGTTAATTGCTTTTTATTTTGTTTGGTTACATGATAATATGCAGCCAAAATTGATCTAATATAATCCTTACTTTTGAAGAATACTAATATCGTTTCCTATAAATAAAAATATTTTATACATTAATGGTCATGATTTAAAAAAAAAAAAACTTTTTCTAAATGAGAAAGAATTTGGTTCTCTTTTATTAATATCTAATAATATAATATTGTAAACTGAAAATTCATATATAAGATTTGACTACTGTCAATAAAAATTACTAACTTTTTATTTCTTTTAATAAATTCACCCATTTTAATTTATTGAACAAAAAAAGTTCACGGAGAGAAAAAAAAAAGAAACTAAATTAAATATCTAGGCTTGTGCGTATTTCTTCTAATTCCGAAACTTGAATATACTTGTTGCCCAAAATTTTAGAAATGTACCTTAAATAGTAAAGAATAAAAATACCTTAAATTATTGGGGGTTTAAAGTAAGAACCCCTCTTTGAAGAAAAAAGTAACAACCCCGATATAGTAAAGAATAAAATGGGTTAAATTACATTTATAAATTATTCGTTTAGGAGGAGAAATAGTAAAAGTAGATAATTGGATATGATAGAGATAATAGAATCGAAGTAAATAAAAGAGAGGTGAAACGTGAAAAAAGAGAATCTTGTGAAGGATATTTAAGCAATGGAGTAGGTGCAAGGAATGCTTACATCCATCCACTTTATTTATCATATGATGTTATTTATGCACATATTTTTAATATTATTTTTATCACTTTTTTTTAACAAGTAAAAGAGATGCTTTAATGATAAATATTCTGTTTTTGTAATAACCATATAAACATATTGATACGTGAACAACAAAGTTATAATTTTACTTGTATTATTAAAGCCAACTAAAGTGATAAATGTCCCATCTCAACCCTTTAATTAGATTGGATAAATTAAAGGAGCCAAAGAATGCTTAGTTGCATGCTCATTATAGTATATGTATTTTATTGTATATTTTATATCGTAACACTCGTGGATTCCACATGCCTATCAAGATTCCAAGACAATAATAATTGTTGGAAGATAAAGTGATTAATGGAAAATTTATTATCCAACCTTATTCAATGTTTGGTTTGATTTCTTCACTATTCAGATGAAAGATGGGTAAGTTACGCATTTGTATCCACTATGTTGCTGATTTGTGAGTGCAGAATGACATGATTTATGATTTTTTTTCTTCCTCATTCAAGTGTAGAGAAAGTATTGAAAAGTCATGCTGGCATATATGCATTGTTCCTAATGTCCTTAACTTTATGCATGAAATTTCTACTGTTTATATTACATGTAGAGATTCCTAACCATAGTAATTATGCATAACTTTAATTTCTGGACACATGATTCTTTGATAGTTTGAATAGGGTGACCGAGTTGTTGGTGAAGTTCTTAATATTCATCAATAGAAGTATATGAGTTCTTTGTCAAACATAACATGATTGTTGTGAGCTCTGAAGCACGATCTATTATTGTGTTGAAGTTTTTAGGTTTGTGAGTTTATGCTTTTGTGGTGCTTTGATGCGTATTTCGTGGTGCTTTTCTAGTTTCGTAGAGCATCTTTGATGATTAGGTGTTAGATAATTGAGGCAAGAACATAGATCCATTAAGCATTTTTTGAAAGAAAAAAAAAACGTTTGAGCCAAATTTTGTAACATATATTCTACATGGCATTGAAGACTAGAGAGTAAATAGTGTATCATACTCATAAGAGAGTGAGAGGGGTTAGTAATAATTTTTACATTTAATAAAAAATGAATAGAAATTGCAAATAATGTTTGTGTTTTTTCTTTTAATAATTAAAAAATATTAAATTTATTATATAATAATAATAATAATAATAATAATAATAATAAATCACTTTTCTATTTGGGTACTCTTATAAATAAACATTTACTCTTTCTTATTTTTTATTGAAAGGGAAGTCATTTAATAAATAAAATTTCAACTCTTATATAACCTTATATAGTTTTTAAATAAACATTATGCTCTTTTTTAATAAATATAAATTACATTTATTTCTTATATATTTGAATAAATTTACAATTATTTATTTTATTTTACTTAAAAATATTATATCAACTAAAACTTAAATAAAACTAAAAAATGAAAATTTTAAAAATATAAAAGTAAATAACTTTTATTGGATGGTTTAATTATTATACATTAAAAATGTCATAAAAATTAGATTGTCATTGAATTATAAATAATCTCATTAAAATATAAAAATTGTATCGACCAGTTTTCGGACGTCGTTGACTGAGCGGCATGGGCTAGTGCCTTGCAGACAGCACATCCAAGGTGTCGAGGAGTGTTCAGGCGTCGGTCATGTAAGCTGGATCCCGTAAGCGGTATGCCCAGAGTGTCTCGCAGATGGTACGCCCAGAGGGTCGAGGAGTGGTCAGGCATCGGTCATCAGGATGTGTTGACGTGTCCTCGAACATCGACGAGTCAAACAGTGGAGCTGGGCCACGAGAGGTGGATCCCAAACAACACACCAATTATGAGTTAGGGGGAAGCTTAGATCACGAGGGGCCCATGTGTGTGGTGTGGATGACGCGTTTCGGCGTAACACAAGTAAAAAGCCACTGGAAGAACCAAGGCCCGTAAGGGTTACGTTCCAAGGGTAAGCTGCATGCATGACACGTGAACAGCTAGGGCACTCCTAGGACGGATGGCCCCAGAGATTAGGTGCATGAGTTGGTACTCAGGTGGTCATCCCGTCAGAGGTTGCACTCCAGTAAGGGACGCACTAGATTGCCCTAAGAGTGGGTGACAGCGGCGCTAAGGCACACCCGGTAAGCCTAATTGCAGTTAGCGGAAATAGCGGAAACCCTAGAGTATATAAAGGGAAGTAACAAACCTAATCAGGTACGCAAGTTTTTACGCAACACTTACGCGAATACACACACAATTTACACAGAGAGCTTTTCAGCTAAGTTTCAGTGTTTCCTAGCCTAGTACTGACTTGAGCGTCGGAGTGCAAACGGCCTCTAGGGCGCCCTTTGTCTTTGTATTTTCAGGTGTTTGATCAAAGGAAGGCACGAACGAAAGCAGGGATAATTGAGCGTGTGATTGTCGTAGACGTACGAAGGCAATCGAGTCAACCGACATGAACATTTAGCGTCCATCGTGGGGCTCGATTTAAAACACTGTCCCATTCACAAGAACTAAGAAGATCCATCAAGATGAGGAGCACGAGGCAAGGATTCGTTGCACCAAACGGAGGCGAAAGCCTCACCCTGCAACAGATCATGGAAACGATGCAGGCCCTCCAAGAAACAGTGGTTGCATCAAGAGCGGATCAAGAACGCATCAGATTGATTTGGTTGCGTCGCTAGCAAGGAATGAAGAATTGGATAGAACCAATGAAGAATTACGCAGGGGTTTGCGGAATCAGGCAGGGGAATGTGAGATGCAAGATCAAGAACCTGCGACACCACCCCGGGATTTCCCAATGCCATTCTCGCAGGTGATCATGGACGCCGTGATACCAGCCACGTTCGTGGGGCCCAAAGCCACCTTCACAGGTGTAGAGGACCCAAAGGCTCATCTCACGACCTTCCACACGCAGATGATGTTGGTTAGGGGCTCTGACGCGGTGCGATGCAAGTTGTTCATGAGCACGCTGGTGGGCACAACGATGGATTGGTTCATCAGCCTCTCTGATGGCCATGTGACGTCGTTCACGCAAATTTCTAAGCTGTTCAGAGAGCAGTACATCGCAAATCGGGCTCCCCCACCCATTTCTTATGATCTTTTTGACGTAAGACAGTATCAGGGAGAGTCCCTGAAGGAGTTCCTCAATTGTTTTAGGGCACAGGTGGTGAGGCTGAACACCAAGGATGAAACCATGATGGTGCACGCGTTCAGGAAGGGGATCGTGTCGGGACCCTTCAGCGAATTTCTCATCAGGAACCACCCCAAAACTTTCGGCGAGATAAGGCGTCGAGCGGTGGCTCATATTGCCGCAGAGGGAGAAGTCAACGAGAAGTGCACGTGTGTTGTTCCCACGCGCCCACGAGCACTGGGTCAACCTCAACCCTTGAGGGTGCATGAGGCCACGACGGAGAAGGGTGCATGAGCCCAGGAAGCCTTAGACTAGGGGTCGCGCAAGGGAGAATGTGCCACCAAGGCACAACTTCGTAGTAGAATTGAAGGACCTAATCGCCGTCCCCAACATAGCGAAGAAATTGAAGATACCCACAAAGACAGACAAGAAGTTGGGACCTAACAAGAACGCCTGGTGCGAGTTCCACAAAGCGTTTGGCCACCCCATACGTAACTGCTTAGCGTTGGGACACTAGTTAGACGAGCTGGTCAAGAGTGGCTTTCTGAAAGACTACTTGGTGGAGTCACAGGGAGCGCAAAATTTGACGGTGCCAGGAGAAGATCTGGGGCACGAGATACTCGTGCATGGCAAAATTTACACTATTTCGGGGGGTTTCTAGGAGGAGGGTGCACCGCTTCTCAGCAGAAGAAGTATGCACGAGCAGTGATGTTAGTAGAGGCGCAAGAGGCAGATTAGCCCCTTGACGTCGACCTTATCTTCACCAAGGTCGACCTCCGAGATGTCGTTCCCCACGGCAATGACCCAGTGGTGATCTCAGTAGTGACCGCATGGAGAAAGGTACATCGTGTACTAGTGGACTAGGGAAGCTCGGAAGACGTGATGTTCTGGATGACCTTCAACAAGCTACAGTTGTCCCCTGATCATTTGAGGCCTTATACTGGCTATTTATACGACTTTGTGGGAGACCGGTGGAGGTGTGTGGGCACTTAGAGCTGAGGACCACCTCCACAGATGGTGTCGTATCTCGCACAGAGAACATCAGGTACCTTGTCGTCAATGCCCCCTCCGCTTATGACATACTGTTGGGTAGACCTACGCTGAACAGGCTGAGGGCAGTGGTGTCGACGAGGCACATGAAGATAAAGTTTCCTAACTTGGGAGGAAAGGTGATCACTATCAAGTCAGATAAGAAGGAGGCTAAAAGATGCTACGAAAATAGCCTTAAGACCAAGAGAGGGGTGTTCATGGTCACCACCAAGTGAAGAAGGGGTCACCCCTGCAGAGATCGCCCGCGCAAAGATCGCCTGGCAGAGACGACCCGAACCAGCAGGAGAAGTCCTGAAGAGGAAGATTGGAGGCAAGACGTTCAAGCTTGGAAAATCGCTAGGCCAAGCAGCACAAGACCAGATTGCCGAGGTCAGAGCACGACATCTGAATGCCTTCGCATAGTCCGCCTCGGACATGCCAGGCATAGACTCAGACTTCCTGTGTCACCGCCTCACCATGGACCCCAATGTCAGGCCTGTCCGCTAGAGAAGAAGGAAGTTCAACGAAGAGAGGCGACATGTCATAAAAGAAGAGGCGAAGAAGTTGCTGAGCATCGGCCATATAAAGGAGATCCAGTACCCTGAGTAGTTGGCAAACGTGGTCTTGGTGAAGAAGGCCAACGGGAAGTGGAGGATGTGTGTCTACTTCACGGACCTCAACAAAGCTTGCCCGAAGGACTCATACCCTCTATCAAACATCGACGCCTTGGTGGACAGTGCCTCGGGTTGTAAGATACTCAACTTTCTGGATACAACTAGATTAAGATGCATCCCAGGGACGAATGCAAGACAGCGTTCATGACAGAGCTGTCTTGCTACTGTTACACGATGATGCCCTTTGAGTTGTCTTGCTACTGTTACACGGTGGTGACCTCACAAGTGAAAGATCAACATGTGGCTGATTTAGAAGAGCTATTTACGACAATAGCTAAGTACAGATTGAAGCTGAACCCCGAGAAGTGCGTGTTCAGAGTGGAAGCAGGTAAATTCTTGGGTTTCCTACTCACCGAGCATGGGATAGAGGCGAACCCCGAGAAGTGTGTTGCAATCCTTGCGATGAGAAGCCCAATCTCAGTGAAGGAGGTGCAACAGTTGACAGGACGGATGACCGCTCTGTCTAGATTTGTATCAGCTGGAGGAGACAACGGTTACTCTTACTTCTAGTGTTTGAGGAGGAACAACGTGTTCATCTGCACCAGGGAGTGTGAAGAGGCATTCCTCAAGCTGAAGGAGTACCTAGCTCGTCCCTCAGTGTTGTGCAAGCCATAGTTGGGTACTCCGCTCCGCCTGTACTTCGCTGTGACGGAGCGGGCGATCAGTTCGGTCCTTGTGCAGTAGCAGGACCAAGTGCAGAAGCCTATATACTTTGTGAGCAAAGTATTGCAAGGGCCTGAGGTAAGATACCAGGCCCTAGAGAAGGCAGCCCTGGCAATAGTGTTCCTAGCAAGGAGACTTCGCCACTACTTCCAGAGTTTTACCGTGGTGGTGATGACAGACCTGCCTATCCGCAAGGTCCTATAGATGTCGGACGTGGTGGGAAGGATGGTACGATGAGCAGTGGAGCTTTCAAAGTTTGATGTCCAGTATGAGCCCCGAGGTCCTATCAAAGGCCAAGTCTACGCAGATTTTGTGGTAGAGCTCTCCTCGGCAGATGCACACCAAGAGGAAGCCAACTTCTGGTGGGTGCTCTCTGTAGACGAATCCTCTAACCAACAAGGCAGCGGAGCAGGTGTCATCTTGGAGGGACCGAACGGGTTATTGATCGAGCAGGCCCTACGGTTCGCCTTCAAGGCCAACAACAACCAATCAGAGTACACAACCCTCATTTTTGGCATGTTATTAGCCAAGGAGATGGGCGCGCAAAGTTTGTTGGCAAAGAGTGACTCCCTACTTGTCATTGGTCAGGTAACGGGAGAATACCAGGCCAAGGACCCTCAGATGGCCGCATACCTAGGGTACCTTTAGATTCTGAAGGGGTCGTTTGCGGTGTTCGAGCTGGTGCATGTTCCTAGAGAGCATAATGCCCGAGCTGACTTGCTAGCTAAGCCCGTCAGTTCAGGCAAGGGGGGCAGGCAGACGACAGTCATACAGGAAAGCCTGAAGATGCCTCGAACTTTCACCGCAGATAACTTGGTGGGGGTGCACCAGGTCAGCACGACGAGAGGAGGGGCGAGGAGTCATCGATCACTGACCCAGGAGACATTGAAAACTCCCAGGGTAAGCATATATCCAGTCCTAGGGGAGGAATCAATGCAGGTTTGCCTGGTTGAAGGAGGAGAAACCTGGATGACGCCCTACAAGCGCTACCTGATTGATGGGATACTCCCATTGGAACCCATAGAGGCCAGAAAAATAAAGAAAAATTCTCCCAAGTACACCCTCATCGACGAAGAGCTGTTCAGACACGGGTTCACCCACCCAATCTTGGTATGTATAAGCGGAGACCAATGCGCACGAATAATGGCAAAGCTCCACAAAGGTATATGTGGGAGTCACATGAGTGAACGATCTCTAGCATCAAAGGTCATTCGTGCGGGATACTATTGGCCAACCGTAAGGGAAGACTGCACGAGGTACGCACAACAGTGCAAGCAGTGTCAGCAACACGCTGACTGACATAAGGTGCCACCACAGGAGCTCAGGTCGATATAAAGCCCTGTGCCATTTCATACCTGGGGAATCGATATCTTAGGACCCTTTCCTTTGGCTATAAGGCAGATGAAGTACCTCGTGGTTGCCATAGAGTATTTCACGAAGTGGATAGAGGCTGAGCCAGTGGCGCAGATCACGACCCACAAGATCCAGCACTTCGTGTGGAAGAACATAGTGTGTCGCTTCAGGGTACCGAAATGTTTGGTGTCTGATAATGACACATAGTTTGTAAGCCAACAACTGGGCAAGCTATGCTCAGAAGTTGGAATTAACCAGGTGTTCGCATCAGTCGAGCACCCCACAAACAAATGGGCAGGTCGAGTCTGCCAACAGAGTCCTGCTCAGAGGTCTGAAGAGAAGGCTCGAAAAGGCCAAAGGAACTTGGGCAAAGGAGGTTCCTAGAATTGTGTGGGCTTACCACACCACTCCCCAGTCTACCACCAAAGAGACACCCTTCAGCTTGGTGTATGGGTCGGACTCGATGATTCCCGTAGAGATCCAGGAGCGCTCGCCACGCTTCCAGAACTTCGTGGCTGAAGATTCCAACGAAGAGAGAAAGGTGAACCTGGACCTACTGGATGAAGTCAGGGAGGAAGCAAGAATTAAAGCTAAAGCATTAAAGAGAAAGGTGGAGTATAAGAACAACTCAAAGTTGAAGCCTCGCTAGTTTTAGGTCGCCGACCTGCTGATGCGGAAGGCCCACCCATATCAGCTGGAGAACAAGTTGTCCCCCTAGTGGGCTGGTCCTTTCAGAGTGACAGAGGCCCTTAGGAATGGGGCATACCGACTTGAGACGCTGGAGGGAGGCGCGATTTCTCGTACCTGGAATGCGACCAACCTCAAATTTTACTTCAGTTAAACTTTAGCATTGTACATAGTTCTTAAGGGACGCTCTTTTTCCCTTATAAGGGTTTTTTTTTTTAATGAGGTCACTCAATAAATTTCGATTGAAGTATCTTCTTGAATGTTTGTACAATGCAATTATGAACCCGTTTACTTGTGTTAGAGGTCTCGAGAATGGGAAAGGTAAGTTCGCAGATAACACCTCCCCCTTGAGTGAGAGTGTCAAGGTTGAACGAAATGGTTAACCAGAGAAATCCTCCTTCGCCTTTGAGCGAAGACGAGATCAGTTACGAATCGTTCGCTTGGGTTAGAAGTCTCGAGAGTGGGAAGGGTAGGTTCGCAGAGAACGCCTTCCCCTCGAGTGAGAACACCAAGAATGAACAAGTATGGTTCACCAGTGAAATCCTCCTTTGCCTTTGAGCGAATATGAGGTCAGATATGAACCGTTTTCTTACGTTAGAGGTCTCGAGTGCGGGAAAGGTAGGTCCCAGAGAACGCCTCCCCCTCGAGTGAGAATGCCAAGGTTGAACGAAATGGTTCACCAGTAAAATCCTCTTTCGCCTTTGGGCGGAGATGAGGTCAGTTATAAGTTATCCCTTAGGTTAGAAGTCTCGGGAGCGGGAAAGGTAGGTTCATAGAGGACACCTCCCCCTCGAGTGAGAACGCCAAGGCTAAACAACTGAGTTCAGGGCTAAATCCTCCCCTGACTTTAAGTAAGGACGAGGTTAGTTCAGAACCTTCCCAATGGGTTAGAAGTCTCAAGGATGAGCGGGATGGTTCGTAGAGAACGCCTACCCTCCCCTTCGAGTGAGAACACCAGGGGAAAGAGGTAAGGTTCGCCAGTTAAATCCTCCCTTGACTTTATACAACAAGGACGAGGTCAGTTATGAGTTTCTCCCCGGGCTAGAAGTCTCGAGACTGGATAGGTTGGTTCGTAGAGAACACCCCCTCTCTCGAGTGAGAGCACCATAATGGAGACAGTGTGGTCCAGAAGGACAACACGACTCGCCAATAGCATCAGTAAAGCACCTCTTTACTCAGTAAGATAGGAGCAGAGTCAGTTAGAAGGTCTCTCTCTGTCATGCCTTATGAAGCAGGTTCGAAGAGCGACCACCAGAAGTTGCCTCACCTATGTGTATGAGGGTGAGTTCAACTACATATCAGTATGCAAACCCCCGCTGCCTAATGAAGAGTATACGGTAGGGCGGGGAGGGGAAGCGTGCTACCTAAGGTTCAAACGTTCGTCGAAGGCGTCGTTAGAAGTGTTAGCACGAGACACAACATTGTATGATCAAAGACGAAGAATGCAAGTTAGAGCAAGATAGAAAAGTAGCATTCAACAAAGTCAAAGACCAAGAAAACAGTTCAAGCAGTTAAAGTTTAAAGCAACTAAACAGTTCAGACGGTTGAAAGCAAACAAGGCATTTATAAATAGAAGGGGCATATTGTTCGTTGAAAGACCAGATACAAGCTAAGAGGGAGGCGCCCTAGGCACAACTTGCCCATCTACGACACAGTTCGACGTCGCGAAGGGTGAGGTGTCCATCTCAGGATGCACGTAGACAACCTGAGCAAGGGCATCCTCGAACCCTGCAGCGTAGACGTCGGCAACGTCCTCTATGAGTTCTGCCTCGATCTTCATGAAGGCTTCAGCTTGTTGGGCGAGTTCAGCCTCCACCCAGCCAAGTTGCACCTCCTGATTAGTGGCTCTCTCCTCCAGTTTGGCCATCTTGGCCTTGGTTGCTTCAACCTCTTTTTCCAGCTTCACCACCTTGGTGCGCAAAGGCAAAACCCTTGACTTAAGATCGGTATACTCTTGACCTTTGTCCAAGAGTCATTTCTTGGCGTCCTTTTCGGACTGGCAGAGACTGTTCATCTCTTGCTCCAAGGCATTTTCACGATTAGTGAAGATCAGAACCACTGGGCCAACTCATCCTTCTTTTTCTCCTCCGCCAGAGCCAGGTAAACGTGGGGCCACGTAAGCTGGGTCCCACGAGCGACATGGGCCGGTGCCTTGCAGACAACACGCCCAGAGTGTCGAGGAGTGGTCAGGCGTCAGTCACGTAAGATGGATCCCACAAGCGGTACGCCCAGAGTGCCTCACATATGGTACGACCAGAGGGTCGAGGAGTGGCCAGGCATTGGTCATCAAGATGCGCTAACGTGTCCTCGGACATCAGCGAGTCAAACAGCGGAGCTAGGCCACGAGAGGTGGATCCCAGAAAACACACCAGTTATCAGTTTGGGGGAAGCCTAGATCACGAGGGGCCCATGTGTGTGGTGTGGATGACGCGTTTCGGCGTAACACAAGTAAAGAGCCACTGGAAGAGCCGAGGCCCGTGAGTGATGGCATTTCATGTGTTCTTCTTGAATCAAAGTAGTAAAATGGATGCGGAAGCAATGGGTGAGTGAAACAAAGCCCTCCTAGGAGTTGTGATGGCTTTGAAGGTGCATGATGAGTATG
>Ga0123342_1007360_pt1 | contig 14586 bp, 3 predicted proteins | sample Turbeawhitnodule_FD_89960 | JGI IMG/M metagenome (GOLD analysis project Ga0123342, IMG submission 89960) | Root nodule microbial communities of legume samples collected from Mexico - Turtle bean Mexico white nodule | ecosystem: Host-associated > Plants > Roots > Nodule | place: Mexico: Nepantla...
GGAGATTTGCTAATTTTATGTCTTTATGTTGATGATGTGATTTTTACAGGAAGTAATCTCAAAATGATTGGTGACTTCAAGCATATCATGATGAAGGAATTTGAGATGACTGATCTCGGTCTTTTGTCCTACTTTTTGGGCATTGAAGTCATCCAAGGAGATGATGGAATCTTCATTCATCAGAGGAAATTTGCTACTGAGTTTTTAAAGAAGTTTAAGATAGAGGATTTAAACCCAGTTAATACTCCAATTGAAACTGGAATTAAGCTCACGAAGAAAGGTGATGGGCAAACTATAAATGCAACATACTTTAACCAGATTGTTAGGAGCCTTAGATATCTCACATGTACTAGACCCGACATATGTTATGTTGTGGGATTGGTCAGTCGATACATGGAGTCACCTCGACAAATTCATTTACAAGTTGTAAGGAGAATTATGCGTTACATTAAAGGTACTACAACTTTTGGTCTATTTTACTCTTCATCTAAGAAAATTGAGATTGTTGGATACTCAGACTGTGATTGGGGTGGAGGTTCAGACGAGAGGAAGAGCACTAGTGGTAATTGTTTTATGATCAGAAAGACTGTTTGCTTGTGATTATCAAAGAAACAGTCAATTGTTGCATTATCTACTTGTGAAACTGAGTATGTAGCAGCAGCAACAAGTGCTTGTCAATCAGTTTGGCTCAACAATATCATGACTCAAATTGGTTTTAATATAGATGTTCCAATTAAGATTTATGTTGACAATATCTCTGCAATTAATCTTGCAAAGAATCCGTTTTTTCATCAAAGAAGTAAACACATTGATATTCGATATCACTTCCTGCGATACCAAGTTGGGATGAACATGATCAAATTGGAATACTGTAGATAAGAAGATCAGATTGCAGATATTCTCACTAAGCCATTAAAGATTGATATTTTCATCAAGTTAAGAGATCAGTTGGGAAGAACATGATCAAATTGGAATATTGTAGATAAGAAGATCAAATTGCAGATATTTCACTAAGCCATTAAAGATTGATATTTTCATCAAATTAAGAGATCTATTGAGCATGAAGGTTGTTCCAAATCAGAATTAATGGAGGATGTTGGTTATTAATTTAGATTTTATTAGCCTTAAATGTTGGTTATAATTTCATATTTTATTACCCTTCAATTATTTACCGTTATTATTGCATTAATGGTCAGTTTACATGGCTGTTAGTATTTCTATTTTATAACTTCCAATAATTGTAATTTTATTATATATATATTATTGAAGTAAATCAAAATGAATGAATCAGTTCAACAGTTTTGCAATTACGTTCAATCAGTTTCTATAACATTTTGTCTTCTGTTATTTCCTTCAATTAGTTTCAACAAAAGGTACACCCATCTACACATCTCACAGCATGGATGGTTCTGGAAGATAAAAATAGCGTCTAAAGCAAATCTGGTAAGGAGAGGGATAGGTATGCTCACCAATATTTTGTTGTCTGCGCGGGGAGGAGCAGGAAACTACGTCTCATCTCTTTTGTACGTGTAGAGTTGTCTGACTTGTGTGGTCTAAGTGTTTTGAGTGGGTGGGGATGGCATCGACGGATCATAGGGAGCCAAAAATCACTTCTTAAGTTTTAGGATGAGCGGGATCAAGGAAAGTTAATCAAGTTTGGAGTGGTGTGTGGATAGCAATTGTAGGAGAATTGTGGAAGCATAGGAATATGAGGATTTTTAGAAGTGGCAGGATTGATCCTATTGAAATCTTTGTTCTGTCACAGCTGAATGTTTGGTCATGGGTTATGTCCAAAGCGCGTGAAGTTTGTTTTTCATACTCAGATCGATGTCTTGAGTCAATGGTTTGTATGATGACTATTTTTTTCTAGAAATTTTATCTCTTGAGTGTAGGTGTCAGTATTATAAGCGTAAGGTAAGTTTGTTGTATACGGGTTGATATATCCTTTAAATACCTCTTATTTATTCATTTATTTATTTTTGATGAAAAAAATATCTTCAAACTTACTATACATATGTATGTATAAACATATTCAACTACGAATTCATGAGGAGTAACCTATCTTAAAGGGGTAAGTGCAGGCCAATTTGGATAATAGCTAATTATGAGATTTAACAATTATTTGATTTTTCTTTTTATCTTGGATCCTTAATCAATGCAAAATTCCAATCACATATGATGCTGCTGTCCATCTTTAAAACTTTAAATAATTCCTGTGCTTAATTGTTAATTGTTTGTAGTTATAAGATAAAGGCATCAAGAAAGAAAGAATGCAATGATGAAGGTATGCAGATTTGTAAGTACATGCGGCGAAAATTGCACTGTTAGTCTCACTCACTACTTTTTCACCGCCACACCACACCACAGACAAACACATTGATTTCTTATTTTACTACACATTTTATGACCCTACAATAAAACATAGCAAGCAAGAGAATGTAAGTTTTCCAAAAGCCAATCAATGAATTAATCAATTTTTATACTTCTACAATTTTACTTGTTTTTAAAACATCATATGAAAAATTGCATTTTCTTTTGTCACTTAATCATGCATGCATAACACCATTTATTTTAGAAATGACCCAACACCATTTTATAATTAATAATTTATTTCTTCACATTGCATTTCACCTTTATCTTTTTCCTTTTCTTTTCTTTTTCTATTTATTATAAAATAAATCATCACAAATTTTTTTTGTATACATGTACTTTTACTTTTTGTTTTAAAAATATAAAAAAGTGAGATATGGAATTGTAAAATCTCTTAACTTCTAAAAATTTAAACTGTGACATTTTTAATTGTGTGTTATAATACCTTTTATCGGGTATTCTTTATTTTAACACAATCTCTTGTTGACTAAAATTTATTTAATACAACATTACAAAGAAGATATATTTATTTAAACTATAAGTTTATAAAGCAAGGTTGCCTAAAACTGCATTTTCAGCTGTTTAATTTAGTCAGGTTATCTACATCTAGGAATACAACTTGGGATTTATGTGAATTTTGATTGTGTGGAGAGATTTGGAGAAAAAAAATATAGTAGATCTTGATGAGATATTTTTTCTTGTTCAACTAAAAACATGGTCATGGATAAAATCAGTTAATTTTCCGTTATCTTGTTGGTGTATTGATTTCTTTAAATATCTGAAAAATATTAAAATTTAACAGGTTAATTAAGGAAGAAGGTTTTGTTTTCTTTTCGAATGCTCCAATTATACTCTGTTTACTGATTTGGAAAAGGGCCTTAATATTTTGATTTATTTGGTGCTAAGTTGAGGGGTACTTATTCTTAGGGAATTTTCTTGTTTTGACTGATATTGTATAAGTTTTTATATTTTTTTTATATCGTCTTTATAATGCTGGAAATAACACTACAAGAAAATTATGAAATAGAAACCAATTTTTAGATAAAAAAATAAATAGTTGTTATTGTGATTAAATTAGATATCATTTTAGATATTAAAGAAATTTTGGTTTCTAAATTAGTTTCTATTGTGAAATGGTTTTTTAAATTGGTATCTAATTAACAACCAATATTTTTGCTACCAAATTTAAAATCTAAATAATTAGTAGCAAAAACTTTGGTTGATTTATAGACCAATTTAAAAATTACTTAACAATAATAAAAACTAATTTAGAAATCAAAATTTGTTTAGTCTCTAAAGTGTCTATAGTTTAATCACTATAGCAACTAATTATTTTTTGTTTTAAAAAATTGATTTTTATTTTATGATTTTCTTTAGTGAAACTGAGCAAGGATTTGTTGAATATGCAGGCATCTCAGCTGTGAGCGCCATATCTACGAAAGTCATCTAAAACATTTTGTTATGGTGGATCACCTAGGAGAAGATTTAACCTGACAAGAAGAAGACGAACACAAGTTGGCAACCATATATAGCTTGAGAGAAGGGGAATTTAGTCTCTCTAAGTGACTGTCATTATCAGGAGAATTGAAAAAACTTAGCAGGATTACATAGAATAGATATAGTAAATCTGCAATACCAAAAAGTATGTACAGTGAATCTACAATCAAGTGCTTTATTTCTTTGGTTATTCTATCTTGAGTCTGCTGCAACAATGTAAAATGAGTGCTCTGAAGGTTGTGCTATGTTATGGAGAAGTATTAACAGTGTAGGTTCTGCTATCCCTATAGGAATGAATGCACTTTAATAGTGGCAGCAGATTTTTGTTTTCATCATATGCAAGTGTCACAATTTTTTGTTAATTGTTATTGGAAAAACATGTTAGTTGGAGCTAACTTTTGTTAATTGAGATTCTTTTTCTAGTTAAGACATCCTTTAACTGTTTCAATTATTTTATTCATTTTTTTTATAAAAAAATAAAAAAATATTTTATATATGGAATGATACTTGCAAAATATTTTATAGCATTTTATTAAATTTAAAACCATGATAAAAAAAATTATTAGAAAAAGATGTGATAACATGTACGTCTAAATACTACTTTAATTAACCCCATAAGTGGTCAAGTAAATTGTTTTTAAATAAGGTTTTTAGCCGAAAGAGCTTTGCCCTTTTTAAATGGACCCATCCAAATAGATTTAGATAAGTTTGAAATTTCAGATAGCGAGAATCTCGAATGGAAGAAAAAACTTTCACATTAATTCACTCGTGCATTATTTAAAAAAATGGATGAAATTTTCCAATCATGTGTAAGATCTTGGCAATGGATTAAAGTGTGTGTGTGTGTGTGTATATATATATATATATATATATATATATATATATATATATATATATATATAAATGGTTTAACCTCAGGCAATATAGTAGATTAGTATAGTACTCACAACTCAAACCTTTTTGTTTTTTTTAGATTCTCAACTACTCAAATCTTGAACCAAACTAAACCATCTAGATGCATCAGATAGTTCAGTTAAGAACTAGTTGTAAGCCTCAACATATATATTAATCACTTGTATTATGTTAGTACGCAAATTGACAACAAAGTTAAAATGCTAATCAGATGTTTATCTGCACATATATAGAGACATTTGTATATGTTAATAAACAAATAGACAAGAAAAACACAGTACATTCTCTGCAGTGACAGCTGAAGCCCCAGGCAAGACTACAATTCCTGACCAGTTTTTATGTTTCTTTTAGTTCACATAAATATATTCCATCAATTATACTCGGATTAACTAAAAAGCCTTTTAACATCATATGCAGAAGCAGAACTACCTCTGATTCTTGCAATGAGCTTGCTCTCTTTCTCCGACCACTCACAACACCTTTTCTCCTTTTTCTCCCCCAAAAGCAAGATTTGGAAACACAACACATTCTTCCACTTCCATGGACCAAAACCCCTGTCCATTGGCAGCCCCTTGTCATTTCACTGTCTCACACGCAAAAACACTGCTGTAATAATACTCACAGATAACTTTATTCTTCACGTATTTCATCACAAGTTCTAAAAATTTAGCTTCTAAAGAAACCCTTAAATAGATTTTAACAAATTAGTCTTTAATTATTGACACAGTTAATCAGAAAAACTAATATTGTGATTAAAACCTCAGCATCCATTACAGCAACAAACCTGAGCTAGAATCCAACCCAAAACCCAGTTCCCAACACACAAGCATTCCATGTTTCCCCACCCAGTTGCTTCTTTAGAATCAGTGTAAGCTGAGCAAAAGGAAAAACAACGACATACAGTGACAAAGCAGATAGATATGTGAGAAAGAAAGTGCATGAAAGAGAAACGAATATGCCATTTTCTACAGCTTGGAAACTCACAGAAGCATTGCTTTTACAGAACAGACAGGCTCCTTTCCCTCGCTGTCACAAGCCACAACTTGCACAGCACGTAATTAAACAATACTCCATTTCTTTCTCCTCTCAGATTCTCACCATCTGTTTCTCCTACTTACATGCAACACTAAGTTCACATGCAAGGATTCCAAACAAACATCACACAAACCCTAGCTACCTACCTAACTACCGTAATAACAACCTAAACAATTATAATAATATCATATAATGTAATCCATCTTAGTTCAACTTCCTTTACATAACCAAACACATTTAGAGCGATGCTTGCAAGCATGCATTTGCACGTGTAGTTAAGGAAATAGAAGATTTGTGTGTGTATACGCTTAAGACATTAGCCTTCGGTCTAGGCCACGGCGTCGTTTTGATCTGTCGCTGGAATTGGACCTGTCTAGCAAGGACTTGAGCGAGTTCTGAAGGAAATTGATGGATTCGATGCTGTGTTCTTTGTCTGCAGCCACCACGAGAACGTTGCGCGTTCTTCCTCCGAGCGTGGCCATTTCTGCTTTGAGGGTTTTCAGGTGAAGCGAATTCAGGATTTCTATGAGGTCTGGGATGAGGTCGGAGCGGTCCTCGCAGCACAGCGAGGCCTTGAATACCAGTCTCCCATCGCCGCCGTAGTCCCCGCCGGTGGAGAGCACCGTGATCTCGTCAGTTTCCGACGGAACCGTCTCCAGCTCCGTTATCTCCGACGTCTGCTGCTTCAACTCCTTCACTCGCTGCACAACCTTCGCCAGAAGCGAAGCCTTGTCTGTCTGAAGAACCAAAAATTATAAATAACCATTGTATTGCATGTTGGTACAAGCAAACTCACTTTCCCAAACTCAATGGGGTTTCTTTGAAACATGACATGAATAATAAGAATCCAATGTAGGTAACACTTTGGATTTTATGAGTTTCTTTCCAATAACTTAATCTCCTTCTGCTCTATGTATATGTGAAGTACATATCCATAGATACATATTTCATGGCAATTAAAGTGTAGTCAAGTAAAACACGCACATTTAGCTTTGTTGGTCAAAAAGTATGCAACCTTTGAGAATAAAACAAGGTGTGTAGTCAATGCGAAAAGGTTGCAAATTGCTCAAAAATAAGCACAGTATCAATTTAATAATGGGATAAATGTTGAACAAATACATATGTTTAAGTGTGTAACTATATAAGGTACATATGGGTGTTCTTAGGAATTGAAGTTTGAAAGTGTTATAATTAGGTTTAAGGGAGAAAATTATGTATAAGGAGTGTGTGAGTGTGCGTTCTGTATACCTTGGAATTGCAAGGAAGAAGAGTGCGAAGCTCATCGAGGTGGGAGTTGATTCGTTCCCTCCTCCTCTTCTCAGCTTCCTTGTGGTTTTTCATGGCAGCAAGGGCTCTATCTTGGTGGGAGGGTGTTGGGGTAATTTGGGAGACATGAAAGGGGTAGAAGTTATTGGAGGAGGAGTTATTAGAGAGGGTGTGGTGTTGGTGCATGATGTTGGTGGTGTGTGGTGCAGTGTGGAAGAAGGGGTTGGTGGTGTTGGTGGCCGTGGTGTTGGGAAGGAATTGAAGAAGGTGAGAGTTGTCCATGGCAAAGTGGTGCATGAAGATAGGGTAGGTGTGAGAGGGAAGGGGGAATGGAATAAGAAGGGAAGAAAAGAGTTTTGAGTTTTTGTGGTGGTGAAGGTGAAGGTGAAGGTGAATGTGAAGATGAAGTGATGCTTATGATTGCACTTTTTGACTGACCCAAAACCATTCTAATGTGTCCCTCACTCACCAAATTCAAACAATCAAATACCCTTCGCCTTCCCATTTGCCTTTCGGTGCCCATTTTTTCTTTCTTTCTAACCAAACTATACTTTCCAAATTTATAATATCTCTTTTTTAATATTATTTCTTTTCTACCTCAAATCTCTTTTTCACTTTATCAACACAAATCATCCATGTTTTTCCTTCCTACACAAGAGAATAAACATTCAAAAATGCTATTAATCATTTTCTTACATTTTTATTTATTTTTTTATGTTCATCATTAATTAACACTGGAGTCTAGTAAACTTCACAGTTTTCAATAGTCAAGATTTCTCATGTAATATTCTTTCCTTATATTTTAATATAACAGAATTTATTAGAGACTAAATAAATAATATATACAAAATTGTTTTAATTTAATTAGTTATTTTGAGCTTAATTCCAGCATATTTCACTCCGTTATTTAAAAAAGTAATTCTTTTATCACTCTACCTCAAACATATTATTTACCTCTCTTATGAAATGACCTTGATTAAAAAAAACTCATCATTTTTTCACTCTTATATGTATTCAATATTTATTAGAAGAGATTGAAAATCTTACACTTAAATTTATGTAAAATTAAAAGTTGTTTAAATTCACGGCAGTGTACATAAAATATGGTTACAAAATCTTAAAATAATATAAATTATTGATTTTTATTGTTATTTTTTTAGTGTTTTTTTATTTTAAATATTCTATTAACGAATTATAATGATGTAATTCTATTTTGTATTCTCGAAATAGTTGACATTATTAATTTTAAATAAAGTTTAAGTAATCTAATTTTGAATCTTCTGACAAAAAAAATAAGACAATATTTCGTTACTATTTTATAATAAATAATTACACATTTTAAAAAAAAATACTTTTTGAGGTAGGTTAATAATATTTCTAGTTTATTAATTTTCTCAATATTTAAACAAACCAATGTAGTAGTAGTCAATTAATCAATTAAAATAATTATTAACTTTTGAATGTCCAATCACGATTCTAAAACTAAGACCAAATCAATCATATTTTTTTATTAATCATAATTTAGACAAATTCAAAACTATTTAACTGTGGAAAACCTATGGCAGTTGCCTAAGTGACCCTTAATTTATAATATAATTTAAAGAATGAAAACTCTATAATTATAGTTACCCCACACTGTCAAAGATTTCTCAATATCATGAAATATGACACATATTCACTTCTTTCCAACTTTCCATTACCATTGCATGCCGCAAAATAACTTAACCTTGGTGTTCCTTAAAACAAACAAACAAACAAATTATGGAGGCTTTGAATACAGACTAGTTTAAAATCAGTTTGGTTAAAAACTAATTTTAAAACTGGTTTCAATTATTTAAAATTGATTGTTAACAACTTCAGAATTGATCTTAAAATTGAACTTTCTTAAATTTTTCAAACTATCAAACATGTGAATAGAATGATTATTTCAGTGTAATATATGTGGTAAGTTTGAATAGTGAATATAAAATTATGTTAATTGTATGAAAAACAAAATCATGTTAGCAATAGTTTGGAATTGATTTCGTGCATTAAAATCAAATTACTATAGAAAAAATAAAGTGGTTATATTTGAAAATTAATTTTAAAATAGATTTCATTTGCTATTTCATCCACTTTATTTAAAGTGGTTTTATTAAAATCATGCTTACAGTGGCCGAAATCAGAAGTTTGTTTTCAAGGACCATTCTTCTTCATTGACTATTATATTTAAATATTATTATGCATCATGCCATCGCATGAAACAAACAAATGGATGTATATCAGAGTGAGATGATAATAGCAATATCGTTTTTCACTCTGTCAAAGTCTGGGTTCTGATTTTTCAAAACAATATTACATTCAAAGGGGCTATTTCCTCTTTCATTATGTAAAACATGGTTAATTTATATTAAGAGGTATGATTTGAAGTAAAAAGTAATTTTTTTGAAAGGTCTATTATAGCTAATTTATTCTTCATTTCAATTTAAAATTATCTCTATAGAAATATAATTTTTTAAATTATTTCTAAGATTCTAAACTAACAAGTTATTTGATTTGCAAACAAATATATAAAAGTGGATAAATCAAGATAATATACTGAAAGTCATGTTTTGAGTAAGTGGTATTTTTCCTACAATAAATCCTTTTATTTTACTTATGGTTTGATTATTTACCCTAGTAGTCTTAATCTACTAGAAGGGAAGAGTACAATGTATTATTGATTTATAACGATGATATGATGAACAGGAAATGCTAATAAATTATCTATTTATTTATGTATTGAATTAGATGTGTTTGAATGTATTTATGATTTGTTTGGATGTTGAACATGTGAGGAAGGCTATAATTGGTTAGAGTGATTAGGGAATTTGTCTACAATATTATTATTTTTATTTTCTTCAACTTTTGCTTTAACATTAAGTTATCACTCTCAAGCGACGAAAAGTGATGACGTGACAGAGTTTTGGTTAGTTTTCTAGAATTTTATAGAATGATATGAAGTCACGCTTGAGTGAGGAATAGTCATTATTGATTTTTCCTCTTCTAAAATTGTTCAATTAGGCAACAAAGGATACTTAAACGAGAAAGATGTTGAATAAACATTGTCTTCTTTGGAGTTAATATCACTCAAGTAGGAATTTTTATTTATTTAGAGAAAGACAAGTCACACAACATACATAAATGATATGTTGGTGATGTATTCATATATATATATATATATATATATATATATATATATATTTATTGTATAAAAATGAGCATAAAATATAAATTATATGTGATGAGATGTTATATGATAAATGCATATACATGTTGTGTATGTTTTGTTTGAATATATGAAAAGATATCACTAGAAGAAAATCATGAAATAGAAACTAATTTTAGAGACAAAAAATAATTAGTTGTTATAGTAACTAAATTAAAAACCATTTTAGAGACTAAAAAAATTGGTTTTTAAATTAGTTTCTATTATTGTTAAATGGTTTCTAAATTGGTATCTAATTAACATAGATTTAGATATCAAGTGATGCGAAGTTAAAGAATATTCATGTACCAGATTTTGTAAAGTAGGTAAATGTGAATCACCTTAAAGGAATTAAGATAGATCTCAAAATTGTTTATAATGTAAAAGTAGGTGAATGTGAACCACCTTAAAGGAATTAAGATAGATATCATGTTTATAGTGTGTTAGGTGAGATATACTTAATATGAGTCTTATTGAAAGTTACTTCAATTAAACACTTATTATTATTATTTTTTATGTATAATACAATGAGAATATAATTATTTTCTTATATATGTGATGATATAATATGTATGCGATTATATACATAGAGCTATGATGCTTTGAAAAATTAATTTATTTTTGTATTATATATGTTAATATTATAATTTATTTAATATAAAAATAAATTAGGTTAGAAGTACTAAAAGAAATCATAAACAAGGCTAAGATATTATAATAATTTTTAGTTTATTTTACTCTTATATATATTCAAAATAATATACAAAATATATATTTATATTACTAGTATAGATATTTTTCGAGCATTATACAGTACATCTGGTTCAAAGTGTCATTTGGTTAGTTGGTCGGTTACGTAACTTATGTACCATCCTATCTTTAAATGAATACGTTTCCAACAAAACTAATTTCAATTCATATCAAACTTATTTTATTTTGTTTTTTCTCTCTCTTACAAGTGCTTACATTTAAGCTTGTTTTAAAAAAAAACTAATCTTCAAGGTACATATGTTCATTTAACTAATTATCTCTCTAAACAGATTTTTTTTATGCATAAATATCTGAGTTAAATTAAAACTCTTAAGTATATTTAAAGAGTAAAATCGTACATGTTCGTTATTTTTAGGATTATCTAATATCTTTATTTTCTTGTCTCTTTAACTTCTTGTTTCTAAATGTTGGCACACCTTTTGCTATATTTTGATACTAATTATTAATATATTGATTTGGTTTAAGAAAAATAGTACGATTCATTCATATTTTGTAAACTACGGTGGTATTCAATTTTAAAATTCTGTGTTGAATGGGATATTTTATGTAGAGTTAATATTTAGTAATGATTTAACTTAGGAATTACATATTTGGGAATTTGTTTGAATTATGAAAATTATGACATGGCATTTGGTTCCTTTTTCTTATCCAAAATTAAAGAAACCTTGTATATTTTACCATAGATTAAATCTTTTTAAAATAAATAAAAAATAACTATATCTTGGTTTGAGAGATATGGAAAATTGATTCATATTATATAGGTATGTATAAGGGTTGAACCACAGTTCCTGTTATTTCATCCTTATTGCTGATAAAAAAAATTATATCTAATTAAATCATTTTTTTAAAAAGCTCAATCACTTAAAATTAGCAAGTAGACATTTTTTAATTATTTTTTTACTACATAGAAATTAAATATTTCTACCCAAAATGAACTTTTTACATTGAATTAAAAATGCTACATCTTCTCATCATTATAGGTTATTTTGAGAGCCTATGATTTTCTTTTCTCAAGCTAATCGTTATCAATTAGCTTGAATCCACTCATGAGCCATGATATGTCACTATATCGACTATGTTGAGGAGAGAAAGGCAGAAAAGGTACAATACCTTAAAAAACATAAAATTCAAACCAAATAATAGTGGTTTCATGATTGATCTGTTTGAATTAGTTTATGTATATAAGGAAGTATATTAGATGTTGAAAGAAGGGGAAAAAAAACCCTAAAAAGATGTATTTTTTGTGATAATTAGGGCTAGCTTTTGTTGTGTGTGTTTTGAATTGCATGTAGAAAGTATTAAAAGCAAAAATGGTAGTATAAATGAAGATAATTTTGGAGAGTCCATCCAGCTTTTATATTTTTGGTAGAAAGAGAGGCTCCACTGAGAATGGATGATTGTAATGGCGTTTGAGGGTTTTATTAGGTCCATCTTCCCACTTGGCTAGTGGGCTTCTAATCCATTCAAGACTCTGTCCTAGTGCCTCGTATTTGGGAAACACCTATATGCCAAACACCTTCTCTAATACACTACATTCTCACTCTACCTCACAGGACAACTACATAGTTAAAGTCACCAATTTATTTAGAGGTATTAGGGCAGAGTTATAAACATAAAATATCACCATATTTAAAGTGAATTTTGTCTAATTTAACATCATAAACTTTAATTTAGTACTATCAACTTATAAAACTTATTTTTAATATATTATTTTACAATGGATTAAAATTTTTCAGCTCTCACCTTTTTGTTACTGTATGATAAAAAAATTCTTATGTCACTTTCATTGTTTCTTTTAAAGAGATTCTTTTACTGTTCAGGAATTAGTTAAGTGGATGAAATTAAGTCAAATGGTTTACCTTTCAAACTCGTTCCATATATCTTCCTATTATATTATTTTATTTCCATACCAAAAGTAAGTACAATTTGAACCTATAATTCGATTTGCTGGGTCATATTTCTTTAACTATTGAGTAATAGTTATATTAATCCAAAAAATCACATCATTTTCGTAACTTGGATTATGAGAGGTGGGAAGGAGCTGAGGAGTGGTTTAAGATTTTTAATTTGGATAATCTATATACCATATTGCAAAATTAAAATGAAACACTTATGTCCCACTAAGTAAAGTGCAACTTTTTTTACTAAAATTTGTTTAACCATAAGTGGAACAAAGTTAAACAATGAGTTAACAAAAATAGATTTTGAAACTCTTGTTTCAAAGAAAGATGAACTTTGAACATTATTTTTGGTAGGCAAAGAAGAGACTAACAAACAAAGAGCAATTGTTCAAATTTGCCATCCCAAAATTTCCATAGCCCTGCACAAAAGTTGGAAAAGAAAAAGAGGCCTTAAAACGTCAAAAGCTTTGTGTTCACATGTGATAGGGGATCCAACAAACTAAAAAAACATTTTTATAAAATTGAATAAATAGCATATTTACATTAAACTAGTCATAATACAATCACACAATAGAATTTGAAATAAAGTTATATTAATACAAGTACAATAATTCAAATGAATTTTTTTACAATATAATTGTTAATTTAAAAAGATTAGATTGTTATTTTGGTGGAAGTTGAGTTAATTCAAAATGTGGCATGGTGGTGCAGGTCTAATGAATTTGGTGCCACATAGAATCTTGTGGTGATAGACTTAGGTACATTGGTCGGTCAAATCCACGAGATTCGACGGTGCCTCTGTGTTTCTTTAGCTTTTTCCACTTGTTGCAGACAAATAATTTGACACAAAAACCAAATTTTCTTCCTTTATAAACTCTTGGTATCATCTAATTAAAGTTACAAGAACCTAAAATTTTTCCGTTCTGACCAATCAATATCAATGCATTTCATTATTATTGTTCACAAATCGTAACCCATCTCTCTTTTGTGAATATCTACTCCACTTAAGCTCTAAGCCAATTATTTACACTTTGATGGCAACATTTACATTAGTGTTTGCCTCATTATCGTTTACTTTCATTCTTGATTATTTTAATGCCCAAGCATGCACCTTCTTTCCACTGGTATGTATGCATGTAATGTAATGTAATGATGTATAGTTTGTTATTTTGTAGAAAAGTTATATTATCTTTGATAGTCTAAAACAACATTTTAAAACATTAATGAATGATGCTAATGAGAAGAGAAGGGGATATATGAAGTAAGTTGATTGATTGATGGAAAAAATTGCTTCTATGATTCATAAAATTTGTTTGGCACCCTTTTTCTTATCTGTTTCTTCATGGTCTATACAATATACAATGGTTTCCCCTTTGACTTTACAGCTCCATCTAAGCATTTTCTAGTGAGTAGAAGGGCATTCATTGGGTGGTTGTGCTTCATCCAACATGCCAATCAATAAGTTCCACCTATTATTCAACAAAGTAACTTCATTACAAACAAAACATGATGAACAGGAGAGAAAAAAAAAAAAAAAAAAAAAAGAAAAAAAAAAATGAAAAGGAAAGAAAAAGAAAAAAAAAAATATACACAAAAAATTTTTCACAC
>Ga0123342_1007361_pt1 | contig 14586 bp, 10 predicted proteins | sample Turbeawhitnodule_FD_89960 | JGI IMG/M metagenome (GOLD analysis project Ga0123342, IMG submission 89960) | Root nodule microbial communities of legume samples collected from Mexico - Turtle bean Mexico white nodule | ecosystem: Host-associated > Plants > Roots > Nodule | place: Mexico: Nepantla...
GTGAGTTCTTGAACATAGAACCTTGATCCAATTCTATCTTAAAGTGCCTATCTCATATCCAACTCAAGATGATTCCTAAGAATGTCAAGAATCATTCATATTGTGCTATTGGAATCATATCATGTTGTGTGTACTTCATCTTCATTTGGATATAGTCTTGCAAAATGATTGTTGCAACCTTGATTTTGAACTTCTATGAAAATCTTCATCTTCTTTGGCTTAGACACTTGATAAGAAAAGTTTTGATTTTCACATATAACATTTAATCACAATTAATAAAAAAACGCACCCTAAACCTTAAACTAGATTCACTTATTTCCTTATGGGAATGATTATAAGATCGTTTGCCATAAAATGTTTCAAACATTAATAAAATAGAAGTTGAAAATAATGTTTCAAAAACTTAATTTTTTATCCAGAAAACAATTGATTGTTATAACTTGATTATGGTTTTAAATCCAAGTTAGAAACTCATATGATCTATCAGACCGTGTTTCATGAAATTTTTTTATAAGCATTGGATGATCTTATGAAATCTTTAATTTTCACAAAATACATGTTAGAGTGTTCAAATAATTCATTTACATTCAAACAGATAAAAAACATAAAGTATTTATTATCAATAAAAACTCATATATTGTCTATTGGATTTCTAGTAGGGGTTATAGAGAATTAGACAATTTAAGATCTTAATATATAAATTCATTGTCAATATATAGTGCTTCAATATGAATAAAATATGATTTTCTTATGTGACATGAAAGACTTTGAAGCATATTATAATAAAAATAATTCTTCTTCGGTTGTAAATTTATTCAATTTTAATTGAGTCAACCTTTTATATTTTTCTTTTAATTTCCTTTTCCACTTGTATTTTATACATGAGCAAAGGATAATGCATGTTTTAGTGGCAATATAAGAAGATTTAAGATTTTATTATTGAGCTCTTGTTTGATTTTTTTTTCTAGATGTTATGTTTTCATATTTTTTGGAAGAATGTATTTTGAGTCATAATAGATTTATTTTGTAAATATTTTATTGGATAAAACTTTGTATTATTCTAGATTTTATGTAAAATTTATAATTAATGTATGCTTATATGGCTTGTGATAAGCATATATTTATTCATACTCAATAGCTTTAATCATATATTATTGGACTATAATAATAAATAAATCTATTGTTTTAATTAATATTTATATAATTGAATTTCTTTGGGTCTTAACTTTTATTTTTGTTAATTTTGTGTTTTTCGAGTAAATGGTACGAGGGAAGTGTCTAGCTTTGTGAATGGGCAAAAGTCAAAGTTGCTTCTTTGAATCAAAACAAAATAAAAATTTGAGAAGGAGGAAATAAAAGCTACAATATCTCAGATACAAAATTGGAAGTAAATCTTGTGCAAAATACAATAATTTATGAAAAGTTGGAAACTGTTAACAAAATCTAAACTACAATATTTTCCCAAGATGATCCTTGGAGTAGTCAAAACAAAATAAAAATTTGAAAAGAAGGAGGAAATAAAAGCTACAATATCTCAGATACAAAATTGGAAGCAAATCTTCTGCAAAATACAAGAATTTATGGAAAGTTGGAAACTGTTAACAAAATCTAAACTACAATATCTTCCCAAGATCCTTGGAGTAGAAAAACCTATAAAAGGACACAAGCACTAATTTGAAAAGGAAAGATTCATAGGGTTTTCTTAGTTTCTTTTCTTCTTCGTAATTCTTTTGTTTTTCCTCCGCATGGAAGGCTAAACCTTTTTTTTGTTTTTTAATTCTCTATAACAATTATTTTAATATTCTAATCTCCTGGAAAACTGGTTGTTGTGAGAGGTTGTACTTGAACACAGGATTGAGAGTCTTCCTTATCTTAAACTTTGGTTTCTTAGTTAGTTCTCATTATTCTAATTAATTTTTTGGGCACATGATTCAAGAGAGGAGATAAACATTCTCATGGAGTATATGCATGGAACAAAGTGGATACTGATTAAACCATTATACGCATGCTTCACTGGTGAGTGTCAGTTGAATAAGACTGACGCATGTTCAATCTTTTTTAGCTCTGTGGAAGGACAGAGAAATGATTAATCTTTAAAGAACCTGTGAAGAATTCAATGGTGGAAGAACTTGGAGATCAACCGCTTTTTAATTGCTATTTTAATCTCTTTTATATTTTCTACGCAACTATCTCAACTCTCCTTATTATTATTATTATTGCTAACTTTATTACTTGCAGATAAATTCAAAACACTAATTTATTGATTTTACTATTGGATTCGTAGAGAGACTATTTTGGATTATCTGACCACTTCTATACTATCATCTCTCTAGCTTTAGATAAATTTATACTAAAGTCATCTTAAGTTAATAGCAAAATGACAATGATCAGCTTGCTTAGTACACATGTAAAAGTGTTACAACGTACAATTGTGAATTTTGTCTCAATTTTTTTAAAGATTTTAACTTAAGATTTATAACTCGACAGTTTAAGGAGGTTGAATTTTAATTATAACAAAGTCTAACTTTTTTAAAATTACATTTATGAGATTAGTTTAAATAACATTTATATTTCTCAAATTCTAAAGTTCACATTTCTTATATTTTTAATAAAAAAATAAAACTCACTTTTAATTTTTTTTTATAGACATTCATTTCTCTAATTTTTATTAAATGTCATTCATTTCCTTTATATTTTCATAAAGTCACAGTCTCCTCCTCTAATTTATTTAAAATATCATATTCTAAAACATAAACAAAAGATTATAAAAATTAAATCAGTTAAAACCTTAAAATATTCATATATACAATATTCATAAAAAAAACTAAATGGTTTAATTATTATATATTAAAAATATCATAAAACTATATGTCACTAAATTATGAATTTTCTTATAATAATATAATTTTTTTAAAGATATTATTTTAATATAAAAATAAAAAGATGTATAAGTGCGGATTTTGGAGAACTAGGCGCTTTTAAAATGAGTTATGGTTGGACTACCTATAATATTCTCATTTATATTATTCTTTATAATATTTTTTTTATTTTTATTAAAATAATATATATAAAAATAAAAAAAATAAAATATTGTTAAATGCATTAAATGTTATATTTATATATTATTTTAATGCATATATAAATATACATTAAACAAAGAATGCTATTGTCATTTTATCAAGGGAGGTGATTATTTTAAAATTACAGTATGATTAAAAACTAAATCATTCAATTTATTTATAAAAAAATAATTTTACTTTAAAATTTTAATCTTAAATTTTTCCTAATTTTCCTTTTAAATTCTAATTAGTATGTTATTGTTAAATACAATAATACAAGTGAAGTTAGTGGCACAAAATATCAAAACAACAACCCAATATTTAAGGCGTTTTTATAGTCAAATGTTGTCATTCAAAACGCAGTGACATTTTTTAAATTAGCTTCCAATAAAAGGGCGGCTATTTGTTATAGCCGCATTCTTAAACATAGCGCTTTGTTTTAAGAATGCAGCTATTAGGTAATGCCACATTCTTAAACAAAGTGCTTCATTTAAGAATGCGACTTTACCTAATAGCCGCATTCTTAAAACAAAAGCGCTTTGTTTAAGAATGCAGCTTTACCTCATAGCCGCATTCATAAAACATTTTTTATCCTAACACAGAAGCACATCAGTTACACTTTCATACTTTCTTTCTCTTATGTTCTTTTGCTTTGGTGCTTCCTCTCGTCTTCTTCGAGCCTGCATTGTCTTCTTCGTGCCATTGGTAAGTTTATTTCGAGCTCTCTACTTCTTCTTCACCATTGGTTTTTGTATTTTTTTTAAATTGGATTAATTATGTTCGCATAAGTGATGAGTACGAAAGAAGAGTAGAAGAATTTATACAATTTGCACAACATAACGCGAATAATAGTGGTTATGATGGAGCAAATATTAGGTGCCTATGCGTTAACTGTTTGAATGGAAGGATACAGGATGTTAAGAAAACCAGGGAGCACCTTCTATGTGATGAGTTTCTTCGATCTTATACAACTTGGACATGACATAGTGAATTATTAAATTTACCACATGTTTTCGTAACTGAAGAATATGTGGGGTCCACCATAGATGATGCAGTACATGATGAAGTAGATGATGATCGATTAGAGGACATGATTCGTGATGTGGGAGTTGAGTCTTTTGCAGAAGCGCATGGATATGGAAGTATGCCAAGCTATGCAGAGACTCCATTGTATCCTGGATCAACTAACTTCACATGGTTGTCGACAGTGTTAAGATTGATGAATTTGAAAGCAATCAATGGATGGATTGATAAAAGCTTCACGAAATTGCTTTAGTTGTTGAAGGATATCCTTCCAGAGGAAAATAATCTACCTAATCTTAATTAAGAGGCCAAACAAATTCTTTGTCCAATGGGTATGGAGTATAAAAAGATACATGCATGTCTTAATGATTGTATATTATACATAAAAGATTTTGAATTGTTGAAAAGTTGTCCGAGGTGTGGGTTATCACGTTATAAGTTGAAACAAAAAGGTGATGATATTATTGAAGAGATAGAAAAACATGGATTCCCCCCCACCGACACCCACACCCACCCCACACACACACATGATACCATCTCTAATATTTGAAGATAATTTTTTTCTCTCAAGTCCAAAAGTTTGATTATGTCAGGTTTATTTATTTTATGAGGGTACACTTGAATCATATTTATGTTTTAGTTGGAATTATGGTGAGAGATAGAAATCAAAATTGCTGCAATCTGTGAATGGTTATGTCTGTCTTTTAGAATTTACATTCCTGTGATGTCTCTGAGTTTTGATTCGTGAGAATGAGTTGAAATATCCAATACTCCTTTTTATATAAAAAAAATTAAAAAAATAGTATTTTTTATCAAAAAAAAAGTTATATTAAATATATAGAGGTATTTGGATCCAATCTAAGAATAAGTTTTCAAGGTCTATTTGTGGTGAGAAAGATGTGTCGCTGGAACATTGTGGATCTTGGACAAATGGTGTCTGGGAGTGGTCTTTGGCGTGGAGAATAAGTCTTTTTGGTTTGGAGAAGGACCAAATTAGACAACTTCTCGAGACAGTGCACGACTCGTGCTCTGTCATTGATATAATTAATGGGTGGCTATGGAAATATGTTAAGTTTCAAGTTTTTTCTGTTAATTATGTGTACAAGATGCTTAGAGGGGGGTTTTGAGGGGGTCTAGTCGGGGGTGTTTAATTGATTTTGTAGGATTAAGGCCTTGCCTTCTGCTTATGTTATGGCTTGGAGGGTATTGGAAAATAAGATTGCCACTGAGGTTAATTTACTTAGACGTGGGATTGCGGTAGGAAGCACTCTTTGTTGTTTTTGCAGGATAAAAGAGGAAGAGATTAATTATTTGTTTTTTTTTATTGTAGAATAGCTTGATTGGTGTGGAACCTCTGTTATGAGTACTTAGCCATTTTGTCGGTTGCCCCTCTCTATTCTTACTATCATTTTTTATAGTTCATGTTATGTTATGATCCGAATTCGGTTAATTTAGGGATGAGAAGTATTTGGATTGTGGTGGTTGGTGAGATTTGGAGTCATAGGAATAAAATTTTATTCAAAGGTGAAGTGTTGAACTACTCTGAGATATTTTCTTTGGTTCAATTGAATGTTTGGTCACGAAGGGACACATTTGACTTTCACTTGCATATGCTTGAAAGGGAGAAAGTTCCATACCTTATTTCATGAGCTATTCAGTCCAACAATATCAAACTAGATAAAATGCTTATCAACCCTTTTGTTATGGGAAATAATCTTCCTATCCATAGATAAGTCAATTTTCATACCCTACATGCCACCTTACATTCAAAGAACATATTACTTCCATTCTCCTTATCTATCCCACATAATACTCGTTGCCCAGTTCCCACATGAACCCCTGTTTTTTTGAAAACTTTGTCATGTCACCACTTTACCTTCAATGACATGCCATGCAAAGAATTAGGCAGAAGGGAGAGCTTTGTTTTTCAAAAGACATCAAAATTAAACGCCTCCAAACTGCCACATTGTGAAATTAGCTTTCTATAAGCAATTTTTAAAGTATATGTTTTTAACGAGTCATCCCTCCAATATCATTCATCATCTCTATATGCTTATGTAATTGAATGATTTCTATCTCTAACAAGAATTCTTCTACCATGTCTTTCTCCAAAAAAAAACATGCTCTTCCCCAAGCCACCCTCCATTTCCATTAGTTTTCATTCCAGCCACCATAATGGTCCAAAGTACCATATTTCAATATTGAGTTTGAATATAATCGTGGAAACCTATCTTTTATTGAATCCCCCCCTAACCACTTGTCTGTCCAAAATTTAATTATGTTTCCTTTTCCTATATTCCAACATATACTATTATCAAACCAATTGTTATTTGCTTCACTCCCACAAGTCTTCCTAATGTCTTTCTACCACCATGATTCATGACTTGAGTTGTATTCATCATCTAACCCTCTCCAAGATTCATATTGTAAAATTTGTTTCCATAAGGCTGAATCACCCCTCCCAAGTCTCCCCTTCCATTTTTGCAATAAATCCATGTTAAAGCATTTCAAATCCTTTATTTCTAGCCCCCCGTTGCCTTAGGTCTACATAGGGTATTCCATTTTACCCAATCAATTTTTCTTTTGTCATGTCCCTATCCCTAAAGAAAATCTCTCTCCAATTTCCTAATCTATTTCTCAACACTAACCGACATTTTAAATAATGAGAGATAATAGAATGGAATGGACGAGATGACAAATTTAATGAGGGTGACCCTTCCTGCAAAAGAAAGATACTTCCCTTTCTAAATGGCGAGCCTCTTCCTCATTTTCATGATCATATCTTTCCAAGAAATCCTTCTTTTATGATTAGCTCCTACAAGTAGTTCTTTATGAATGGTACATCCATAGTACTATAATTGAGGATGGCAGAGAACCTATCAACTGTTGAATCAAGTGTGTTCAAGCTTTGAAGAATCTAAATCCTTTGAGTTTAATGGAAGGCTGGATGTGCTTGTTGTTGCTGAGGTGCTTTAGAATAGGATCTGGGGTAGATTATATTTGTAATCCACTCTTTGTTGAATCTAAAGCTTAAGTGTTTTTAAATCTTTTAAGTTTAAAATGTTTTTTCAAACTAAGTGAAAAACAACCTATTGTTTTGTCGAAACAACTGATTGTTATACTTAGGTGTTTTTGAAAAAGTTTGAAAACTATTTTGGATGGTTGACTTGCTGTCAAACCAAAACAACCGATTGATTCACTATTTCAACCGATTGTTTTTTTGGAATCCTAAAAGAAAACAATTTTGTTGGTTAAAAGAGCTTTAATTGTTTTCATAACTGAATACGCTCATGCTTTAAATGCTTTGACCAAGATTGGAATACTATAAATAATTTGTTAATGTTTTATAACAAACAACAAGACATAAAAACATATTTGAGTTTTTCAAAGAGTTTAGAAAGCATTTTGAGTTTTTGAACTTGAGCTTTGGTTATTCAAGAGAGAAGTGGAATAGGATCACTCTGTATTGATTTCAGTTCATTCTGTAACAGTGTAATTTGTTCTGAGATTTGTGTACATTCTCGTGTTGTAAAGCCAAGAAGGGTTGTGTGCTCTTGAGGTTGTCAAGATCAACATTCTTGGTGGTGTATGTCCTGAGCCAAAGGAAATGCGTTTCTTGAGGGGATCAATGTCACTTCTTTGGTGGTGTGTGTATGTAATCTGGATTTGATTACCTAGTGGATTCCCCAGTGGTTTCTGGGAAACTGGATGTAGCTCTTGGGTTAAGAGTGAACCAGTATATATTGCTTGTGCAATTCTCTCTCCCTTAAACTCTTTAATTTCAGTTGTTGTTATTTTACTGGTATAAACAACCGATTGTTTTTGCGAAACAACCGATTGTTTTTCTGTTGCTTTTCTGTTTTAAGCTTTGTTCTTGGCAAACTGAATTCCTAAATCTGGTTTCTTGCAGAGAATTTCATTCTATCCTAAAAAGTTTGCGAAAACCCCCTTTAAACCATTCACCCCCCTCTAGTTTAAAGTCATACATTCTAACATCAACTACTATGCTCTCTACTTTAACTGAAATTTACCTTCAGCCCACACTAATTCAAAAAACCTCAAAAGCACATTTAATGGTAAAGATATTTCTTACATTCACATTACGAAAGAAAATGGTGTCATCGACAAACTGTAACATGCTAACTTGAACTTGATTTTTTCCCAACCTAATACCTTGATATAGACTCTTTCGTTTAGCCTCCCTAATCACCAACAAGACCCTCAACCACAATAATAAATAAAAAAATGTGCAAGTGGACCTCCTTGTCTTAATCCTTTAAAAGATGAAAATGGTTGGGTTGGACTTCCATTAACTAATAGAGATATAAACGATAACTCAAGACAACCTTTAATCCCTTTTATCCATTTACCACAAAAGTTCATTCTTTGAAACATGTAATAGATGAAGTTTCTATTAACATAGTCATATGCTTTTTCAAAGCTAACCTTGACAATGATACAATTTATTTATTTTTTTCCTTCAAACCTCTTATATCACTTCATTTGCCATCACCATACTATCCATGATCCCCCTCCCCTTAATGAACACAAATTGTTTATGATAAATAATTTAATGAATTACTTTCTACAGTCTTTTAGAAAGGATTTCAACTATAATCTTAAACAAAATCCCAACAAAGGATATGGGCATAATCTCGTCTAAACTTAGATGATTATGTGCCTTAGTTATAAGGGTGATAAAAGAGGCATTACTAGTTCTGTGCCACCTCCCACTAGTATGAAAATAGCTTACAACCCTCTGTATATCTAGCTTAATAACATCCCAAAATTCTTTGAAAAAATTATATAATTAAAATCATCTGGTCACGGGTTTTTGTCACCATCACAATCCCAAATAGCTTCCTTTATTTCCTTTTCAGGAAACATTCCAATTAAGGATTCATTTTCCTCCCTAGAGATTTGTGAGAAAAACATATTATCTAATCTTATTTTTAGACCTTGTGATCCTGAAAAACCTATCCTTATAAAACTTTAAAACCTCATTTTTTACCCTACTAGGAACTTCACACCACTTATTACCTACATACACACCTTCCAACATATTCTTTGTTTGCCTCCACTTTACTAGCCTATGATAATATTATGTATTCAAGTCCCCTACTTGCAACCACTTTGCTCTAGACTTTTGCTTCTCAATAATTTCAATTTTCAAATTTATTCTTTTCAAATTAGCAAATAAGTTCTTTCTTTCAGTCCTATCATCTTCATCCACCCATATTGTTCATCCTTCATGTCTAGATCTTTAATTTTCAACACAAGCTCCTTATTATTTCTATATAGGTTTCCCATAACTTTTTTTACAAGTGTACCGAGTCAAAAGTAATAAATTGTTCCTAAGGACGGAGATCGAACCTAGAAGGAAAAGTTCTAAGGTGTCAAGTATTATATTCACTAAATATAAAAGGATTTGTAAAAGTTTGTTTGAAAGATTGTTTGTATCATGAATTTGTAAGAAATTAAATAAAAACAAAGTAAATGATTTGGATGATTCAATTAGAAAAATTTAGATTGGGGTTTATGCTTCTCACTCATCTATATTTTCAATGAATAAAACATATAATATTCCATCTTGATTGACATTGATGCACATATAAAAATCATTCATGTTCATTCCTCGCATACAAAATTATTAAAAATGTCTCCTAAATATCGATTCCTCGCTTATTTATAAAAACTTCTTATCATTATGAACAAATGTTATAAAGAAATTAATATTTCAAAACTATTCCTAGCATTCAAATATGTTAAGCATTATTATTTAGGTTAGATGCTTAGAAGTATTTTCTAGTCAAATCTAAGGCTCAAAATTATGAATAAAAAATTCAAACTTTAAGAATAAAATGACAATACGAATCATCAATCAAGAAAAAAATATTATAAACAAATATCACCTCAATACATAAAAGTTTGAACAGAATACTCTCAATCCCAAAGGAAAGAATTAGCCACTCATATTGGTCATTACAAGCAAAGAAAACAAGAAAAGAAGATCCAGAGTGTTTGTCCTTGACGGTTGCCTCCTCTAGGGTTTTCTATCTCTTAATATCGTCCTAATGATTTTTTATGGCTATGCCTCACGCTTTTATTTAACCTAAATGGACTTGGGTTAAGTGACATCTCGCTTAAGTGAAATATTGCTTGCTTAAGCGAGTTTCACGAGAAAAAGCTCAACTTTACTAGAGTGAACTCACTTAAGCGAGCCTTGGGCGAGTTTTCAATGCTCCAATTTTGTCTTTACATCTTGTTTTTAACTTGTCCATTCTCCTTTATCCCTTGTATCTCCATCTTTCCCTAGATTTATGAAATTAGCACAAATTTGGGAATAAATCGTTCTTATTCATCTCATAATCCAAAATTAAATAAAAATGTTCAAATTCCTAAATTAGAGGTTGAATTATAAATTTATTAACAATTAAAGTCCATAAGTGTCTATCTTTTTACATGAAATATTACTAAATTATGACACTTATCAATTTCCAAAAACATCCACAAACTAATATCCTTCTAAAGTGACTTCAAATTTTCTTTTAGAATCCCACATCGACTAGAGATTAGGACATTTCATTGTATATAAGTGGGTGCAAACCTCACCTCATGAGCCAATTTTATGGGGTTGAGTTAGGCTTAAAGTCCATTTCGTGGAGTGTTGGAGATCCCACATCGACTAGAGATTAGGACATTTCATTGTATATAAGTGGGTGCAAACCTCAACCTTATGAACTGGTTTTATGGGGTTGAGTTAGGCTTAAAGTCCACTTCATAATATGGTATCAGAGCCATTTAAGGCCTATCCTAGCGAGTGTTTGTGTTGGACCTATCGTGTCTCCCGCTATCGGGCCGCTATCAGACCATCCATAATATATAGTCACACGCACGAGTTTGCAGTCTCGGCGTGAGGGGGTGTGTTGGAGATCCCACATCGACTAGAGATTAAAGCCTTTCATAGTATATAAGTGGGTGCAAACCTCACTCTATGAGCCGGTTTTATGGGGTTGAGTAAGGCTTAAAGTCCACTTCTTAATATGGTATCAGAGCCATTTCGAGCCTATCCTAGCCAGTGTTTGTGTTGGGCCTATCGTGCCACCCGCTATCGGACCACCCATAATATATAGTCCCACGCATGAGTTTGCAGTATCGGTGTGAGGGGGTGTGTTGGAGATCCCACATCGACTAGAGATTAAAGCCTTTCATAGTATATAAGTGGGTGCAAACCTCATCCTATGAGTCGGTTTTATGGGGTTGAGTTAGACTTAAAGTCCACTTCTTAATAAAGCCAAAAAAATCCTATTGTAATTCCTAATTTCAAAATTACACAAAACTTTAAGGGATACGAGTGATACGTGCTAGATTTCAGTAATATTTCATATTAAAATACAAGCACTTACGGATATTAATTGATAAAATAATCATAATATAACTCCTAATTTATGAATTTAAACATTTTTACATATTTTGTGTTTATAATTTGAATTAGAATGATTTATTCTCATATTTGGGTTAATTTCATGATTGTAGGGAAGAATGGAGATGAAGGGGTAAAAGGAGAATAGACAAAGCTAAAAAGGAAAAAATGGAATGCATCAGAACTCACCCAAGCTCGCCCAAGCTAGAAGCCCCTAGAGGATCTTGCCCAATCTAACCCAGGCGAGATTACTCCAGTGATGCTGGACCTTTTCTTCGTGTAACTAAGCCCAATAACACCTAGGTGAGAAGTCACTTAGCGCAAGTCCAACTAGGTTAAATACGAGGCTTGAGGCACAACCCTAGTCTTTTAGTGGAATGGAAATCAGTTGGGAGATATTCTCCAAAAAAATAATAAATAATGGAGATATTTCAAGGATATCTCAACCCTTATACAAGAAATCAAACCTCACACAAAAACGATCGACTACACTACCACAAACTAAAGAGATGAGCTCACCAACCTTACCTATGTTTTACCACTCGCACATCTAATCTTTGTTAATTCTAATAAACCTCATACAGACAAGTGGTTTGAGACACCAAACCTTCAGTTGTGCCATCATGAAAATTTCATGACGGTCTATTCTTCCATTTTTTTAAATCTTCTTATTCTTTTTTTTTTCACAGTTCTCCTGCGAATGCAATCCACACGCAAAACTAGATTTGATTGACGACTTCACTTTCCTTAATCATCTTGAATTGTGAGAAGTGCTTTCTTGGTTCTTGATTAGTTGGGAGAATATAAGGTGTTAGAAACCCTAGAGAAGATTGTCGTCAAGGAGAAACATTCTGGATCTTCTTTTTTAGCTCTTCATGCTTATAATACATTAGTGACTAATTCTACCCTTTGGGATTGAGAGTAATCAGTTCAAACTTTTATGTATTAAGGTGATATTTAAATATAATATTTTGTTCTTGATTGATGATTGATATTGTAATTTTATTTGTAATGTTTGTTTCTATGATCTAAATACTTAGATTTGACTGGAAAGTACTTTTAAGTTTCTGAACCAAGTGATAATGCTTAACATATTTTAATGCTAGGAATAAATTTGAAATCTTAAATACTATCAACATCTAATCGTAATGATAAGAAGTTTTTATAAATATGCGAGGAATCGATATTTAGAAGACTCTCTTAATAATTTTGTATGTGAGGAATCGATATAAATGACTTTCATACTTGCATCAACATCAATCAAAAGATAAAATAATCAAAATACAAAAGAGTAAGAAGGATGAAACTCAATCCCAATTTTCTCAATTGAATCAACAAACTCTTTGACTTGTTTTCTTTTTAATTATTGCAATCATAACAACCTCCCAACAACTATGTTGAAAGTGATGAGCTGGCAAAAATGGTCATTGAAGTTGAGTGTTATTCTCCAGTGAGAGAAAAAATAGGCCACGTTAGAAAGATGGAGGCCCAACCTCACGTGGATCGGATCGCATTTTTAGCCCAAACCAAAGAGGATGGTTTTGAGACAGGGCCGTTGCAGAAGGTTTGTGAAGGTGAGGAAGGGAAAGAAGATGGGTTGAACTTTAACACGAACGGTGAAAAGGAGGAGGAAAGTGATGACGAGAGTGAAGGAAGTGACACAGGGAACCTAATGATGATGTGCGTGTCGACAACTTTGAATGTGGCGAACGAGCGTGTTCAAGAAAGGGGCGAGGAAAGAACGCTGTCATTGGACCTATCGGAGGGAGCAACCGTGGGAGGCATCACTACCACCCCACCACGAAGACGAAAATTGAAAGGGCTCTTTGAATTGGGGGATTCGATATCCTTCCCGAGAAGATCAGTGAGACTCATATCAAGGCGTGCTAAGGCCAATTCCTCTTCATGTGGCAGAGACGGTATGTGTTCAAACTCTATATCTGATGGGGGAATAGTCAATTGTAATCGTCGTTCTGCTGGGCCTAGTCTTACGGCGGAACCATCTAAACTATGGGAGATTAGAAAGAAATCTGGGCTTAATTGTTGGGGGGACAAGGAGGAGGTAGTTAACGAATACCTCTGTTTGGAAGAGAGAGATACAGAGGTCATGAAGAACTTTGAGGAGGGAGACAAGAACGACCATATATGTTGATAGTAAATCTGAATATAAGAGGTTTGGGGGGTAACATTAAGGCTAGGTACTTGAGACACATTATTGCGAGAGAGGGTGCGGAGTTTGCTTGTATTCAAGAAACGAAAGTGAGTGCCATTACGGATGCAAGATGCTTCAATCTATGGGGGGATAATAATGTGGGGTGGTTACATTATGGTGGAGATAATGGGAGTGGAAGCTTACTATCCTTATGGAATAAAGATGCGTTTTGCTACGATACACATGTGATGGGGAAGGGGTTCATTGTTGTCTATGGAAAATATATTAAAATCAACTGCAGATGTGTGGTGGTAAATGTCTACGTTGCATGTTCATTAAGTGACAAGATAGCTTTATGGAAGGAGCTATCTGATTTAAAAAAAGGCCTCCTCAGACGTGGTATGGTGTTATTGTGGTAACTTTAATGCCATTAGAAAGAATGGAGAGAGGAAAGGTGTTAGTGTGAGGGATAGTAAGAAGAGTGAGATGAGAGAGTTTAATTGTTTCATCGAAGCTAATCTTCTGTTTGAAATTCCTTTGGTGGGCAAGCCCTATACTTGGTTTAATTCAAATGGGAAGGCCAAGAGCAGGCTAGACAGAGTGTTAGTAACCGAATAATGGATGCAAACATGGCCTTTGTGTAAAGTATGTGCAAAGAAGGGAGGTCTCTGACCACTGTGCAATAGTGGTGAAGTCTGTGGACAAGGATTGGGGTCCAAAACCCTTTAGATCCATTGATGCCTGGTTTATGGAAAAAGGTTTTGGTGCAATGGTTAAGGACAAGTGGAATTCTTATGTAATACAGGTGTGGGTTTATGACTCACCTTTACCGTTATCTTGGCATAAATGGGAGGTTAATTGCCACAATCAATTGCAATCAATAGGAGGTTAATTGCCGCAATCAATTGTAATCAATGGGAGGTTAATTA
>Ga0123342_1007362_pt1 | contig 14586 bp, 11 predicted proteins | sample Turbeawhitnodule_FD_89960 | JGI IMG/M metagenome (GOLD analysis project Ga0123342, IMG submission 89960) | Root nodule microbial communities of legume samples collected from Mexico - Turtle bean Mexico white nodule | ecosystem: Host-associated > Plants > Roots > Nodule | place: Mexico: Nepantla...
AAAAAAATAAATATATATATAGATAGAATAAGTAAAAAAAAAAAGATAATACAAAAAAAAGTATATATATTATTTAACAAAAAAAAAAAAAACTACAAACAAAAAAAACAAGCTTTAATTAATATATATATATATATATATATATATATATATATATATATATATATATATATATATATCCAATGTCTCAAGAGAATACATTTGGATTCAACACAAAATATATAATGCACTTTTCTCAGCAACCATCTGCTGCCTAAACTGCAACATTAGATCAAATTTTATACTAAAGTGACACAAATAAAGGAGAGGATAAGATATGAAATTCATAAATAAAAGGAAAAAAAATTCCAAAAGACATTGTTGACCTACATCTACCTATATCCTTTTTTAAAATGCGTGTATAATACACAGTTTTCTACTCATTTTATTGAATTGCAATCAAGAAGATTTATGGACTTATACCTATAAAGTTGAGCAGGAATGGCCTCTGGGATAATATCATCCTCACTAATTACCTTCTTCCCAATGGGAGCAAAACCACCAAAGAGAACCCAAAATTCACCTGAGTCAGACTCAGTATCCAGCTTGCCATCATCTGCAATGTGGTATACATGTTACAGTCACAAACAAAATCAGAATACCCACTTGAAGAACAGGTATTCAAGACCACATGGTAGGCTTTTCAGCAAGTGATACGAAAACATGTGATTTGTGCCCTTACCAACAATTGCAACATCGCATTTGCCTTCATGATACTTTTCCTTCAACAACTGAATAACTTCCAGAGCCTTGGCTCTTTCCTGGATATTGGAGTTAGCACCATTGAATTGATAAATCTTATTCTGAGTATCAAGGATGAACACATCATCATGATTCAGCGAAGACCGTGCGAAAGGGACCTGCATAAGGAAAACTTGTGTGACATTTTTAACCAATGAATGTGTACACTGAATTTATGAGTACACGAATAAAGAAAACTGTGCCTGTTTTATTCTGACAACTCGTTTTCCTCTGCATACATACAAACGTGTTTCAAACTCCTCTTCTTCAGGTTTTTTAAATCCAGATGCGATACCACCCTCTAATGGTATTATACATGGCTTAAAGTATGACAAACACTTGTCAGATTCATGCCCTTGAATTTCCCTGTGTTGCACTGCACGTCCTCCAAGAGACGCATCAAGTTCAACAGTTTTAATGGCTGCTGTTCCAGCCTCATCCTATAAGGAAAATCACCATGTCAATAGAGATTCTTCTATTGTTAAAATATATTGGTTCAAGATTTTCCAAACTGTGAACCAACCATCACATATAAACCTTCTTTAGAACCAGAAAGAAAAAACAATAAAACAGGAAGGAAACATAATCACAAAACTTGAAACAATATCTTCTCTTAAAAAACATAATTTTACAAGTTTCAACATTTTAGCCACCTCTTTGTTCTACGAAGAGAAGCAGAATGGGATAAGAGAGAGGTTTGAAGTAGGGGAGGGGCTGAAAGTCCAAACTTACCTGACTTGTATCCTTTCCAATCCAGAAGTGAATATCATAAAAATAGGCCCCTCCTTTGCCTTGTGTTGTCTGCAAATAAACGTAAAATGAATACCCACTTTTTAAAACAAAAAAGTATATATCATTCTTTCTACTCAATAACAAGACCTTTTGGATGAGTTTCATCTGCACGAGTTGTAATTCTGCTAAAGACTTTAAGGCTTTCCTTATTCATCATACAATCTATTATGTTCCCCTATTATTAAGTTGGAATTAGTCACCCTTTTTAGGCCTATGTCGACAGAAGCTACTTTCTCTACTAGCTGTGCATATGCTTTGATCTAGAGTTGAAATACCATAGTTATAGCGTTGTATTTGTTTCAATCTCCCAAGAACTAAAAGGAGATTTAAGGTACTATGATTGCTCAAACAAAAACATATAAACTGTTTCCATGTATGAAAATATACGAGATAATATTGGATACAGCTTGCACCTGCAAGATGATGTAAGAATCTCCCATGTAGAATTTTCCATATTCAGATCTAGGCAATGGAACTGGCTGAAAATTCTCAATCCTCCATATTTCAGTTCCTCTACAAAAGGGTTAAGTCCAAACCAAACCCCCTCAAGTAGATAATATTTTCAATGTATAACAAAATAACCTGAACAGTAATGCTTATACCGAAAATAAAATAAAAATGCTTGGTCATTCTCTTAACACTATTTTTCTTTCTTTACTATTATTAAATATTTTGTAACTTTTTTACTTAATTCCTATTGAAAATTTAAAATAAATAAATTCATGATTTGTTTTATAATTCACCCCTTTCTTTAAGGATACACTTTTTGACCAACACCCTGGAATGCTGGATCCAACACTTTCGTAGCACTAGACATGGCTGAAAATTCCTTCTAAAATACTGTCTTTTCAGCTAACACCTGCAAAATTCCAAAGTAATCCACTGCATCAGAGGAAACAGAGTTAAGAATGTTTTAGCAGAGAAAATTAAGTATCACTATCTAGCATGGAGAACAGCAGCAGCAACAATTTCAGTGGCATTTAGTAGGAATATTAGAACAGGATAGAGGGTGTTGCGTTCTGTGCTTGGTGACTGCTAAAAGTAGAATAAAAAGGGACATGGTGTTAAAAAATAGTATACTTTGATTCCACCAGCTAACAGAACAGAATTTAAAGTTTGATTGGACATACTTAGCAGTTTTATTATGCTGTATATTAGAAGAAAGCAAAACTAACTACATAATTATAGTAATTACTCGAAAAGCAGACTAGAAAAGTCATTGGGGAGGAAGACAGATGACTGCAGACAGCAGAGAAGGAGGAGTTTCTGGAAAATGACATAGCAAACGAAGACCAGTGAACCACAGTTGAAACATGGATTAAGGTTGCCTCCCTTTAAGCTGATACTAAGTTGAAAATAAACACAAGAAAAGACATACTAGAATTGATGAAATCAATACAATATAAAATTTCCAAATTACTATGATTACATGATTTGGTTAGATTCTAGCCTATACAATGAATCTGAATGCTAATGCTCCCAATGCACGAGATGTCTTGTTTCAATTTTTTAGTAATCTTCTCTCACAATTACAAGAGAAATACGAATTTCTCCATCCATTTTACATTCTCTAGAAGATCTTCTAGCACAGCCCTTCTCAGTGAGAAAAAATATCCGTCGTTTATTGATTAAATCCAACTTGTCACCTTGTGTATGTACACATTTGTCAACACAAAATGGATTTATAAAAATGGAAAGTACTGAAGTTTAACTGTTGAACAAACAGGAAAATAGATCGAACAAGGCTAGTGTTGATCAACTATCATCCCTACACTAGATTACTTCTGTAGAATTGTAGCACAACAACCCATCCGTGTTGCATTGCAAATTGTTCACTACTCCAATTAGGTGGGTACTGCAAACTGGCAGCAGCACAATCAGATTGGAGCGCTCTACATGTGAATTGCTGCGAAGAGTTCAGCTAATATATTGCTCATTTACTGCTTGCTCCTTCGTATAACGTGCTTCAAATCAAGTCCGAGTCATTAATAACCAAATAGATTCAGCATTCCAAATTTCAGTTTCTGAAATCTGTGAAGCTATCTAAGATCAGAAAAATAGTTCATGATCGCCATAGCTATGCACGTTATAAGAGTTGTTCACGTAATAGTTTTTACTAAAGATCAAGGAATATTTTTTAGCACATACTTGATCTGATTCTGAGCTGACAATTAAATATCAAACACTGCAACTAAGCTGAAACAAATGAAGAAATTTGGATCATAATGTAGGGGATCAACTGGATTTGTTGCCACAAAGTTGACTACCTAAGATCTAGTGCTCATTTAGCCATTTCTCTGTTCAATTAAAATGTAACAAAAAAGACGAGAGTTGATCAAAGCCTGATTAACAAAACAGAAGCAATGCACATCAACACAAACGGACGCAGAACTGGTGAGATCACCAAAAGAAGAATCAGATAGATGATGAAAGAGCTCAAAAGTGGAAGCAGCATAAAAAAGAGAGGGTGCCCAACAGATCAAAAAACACAGTGATCAGAAAAACAAAAGGCAAAAAGAAGAAGAAGCGATCAAAGTTACCAGAGTATGGGGCCGAGCCAGATCAGCAAGCAAGAGAGTGAATGAGAAAAAAGTATGAGATGAAGGATGAGAAAGAGCATTGTGAGATAAGATGAGTATAAGAAGAGAAAGGGAGAGTGATGAGAGGAAATGGACGTACCTGAGATCTCAATGCGTGATGATGGTTTGGTTAGTGTGTGTGAGAGAGATAAGAAGAAACAAGGTATGGGGAGGACAAGGTTTTGAGCTGGCAATAAAGAGAGAGAAGAAGAGTCTTGTTGGAAAGAAAAGTGAATTATTGCTGTGCCTGTGAGTGAGTGGCCTTCTCTCTCTCTCTCTCTCTCTAACTTTTTTCTTTATAGCCTTTTGAGATTTGCAACATTTGAGAGTTGCAGAGAGAAGGGTATGGATGAATTATGAGGAGGAAGAAAATGAAAGTATTATGACATGAAAGGCCAAGGCCAAGTTGGTGAAAGGAACCAGAGAAAAGAAAAGAAAACCAAACATGGAAATTTGAGTGTGTAAAACAAAAGTTTATTTATTACATGAGACGCATGAAAGAAAGTCGTTATTTTAAGGTAAAGATTCCTGTAACTGCTAGTTTTGGCCTTCTAGTTGCTTACCTGGACTCTTCTTTGGATTTTCCTTTCTACTTTCTTCACTCTTCTCTCTCTCTCTCTCTCTCTCTCTCTCTCTCTCTCTCTCTCTCCATATCTATCTATTCTCATTCTTCACCATTTATCTTCCCATCTTTTTCATGCTTTTGGATAACAAGTTAGTAAATTAGCCTCAGTCAATTTCAAAGAGTGGAAAGGAAAATAAATAAAAAGAAAGACAGTGAAAAGTAAGATTACTTAGAATAAAGAAAAGAGTGGAATGCGAAAAAGAAGTAAAAAGGAAATTTTTGAATGATTTTAATTAATATAATAATTTTTTAAGAATAATATAGAATGACATATTAATAAATTGACTAAATTTTTATAAATTAATTTTAATTCAATATTATATTATAATTTTATTATAATTTTTATACATTATTATTATTTTATGAATTTATTTTAATTATCATTATTATTGTTAATATTATTTTTATTACATTATTATTATACAAATTTATTTATGTCATTATTATATTTCCTTTAATATTATTATTATTTACTATATAAATTTATGATTATTATTATATCATATTATATAATTATAATAGATCATCTTATAATATAATCAATAATCAGTCATATATTTACGTACACAAGTAACACGCAGATGATTAATTATGTTATTCTTCTTATAATTGATTATTACGTGAGTTTCGCAGTGTAATAAAAAAAAGAGTAAGAATAAATATGCTAAATATTCTTCCTCTGCATATCTTTCACATCTTTTCTTTACATCTTTATCCTTTAAAATTAAATAGGTAATAAATGCATTTTAAAATTATCAAATACTGTGTTTTCTTGTAGTTATGCAACACAAAACAAAAAAGGTGAACTACAGAAATTGACCAATGGTACATAAAAATAAAATAAAAATAGTGCGTGAAAATAAAAGGAGTTAAAGTTAAGATATTGAATTGAGGATTGAAGTTCACAAAATACATATAAAAGTTAAAACCGTCTAAATCATTTTATGTCTTACACGATAGTCTAATGTGTAGGCTCTTAAACTTCACACTCACCCTAATTCAATTCAAAATAAAACCAATAACTCTAAAATAAAAATTCCAATAAAAATTATTTTAGATATAACTGTATGAACTTAACATCTCAGTTAGATTGACATCTCCATCCCCAAAATCTTAACATTTCAAAATTTAATAATTATCTATAAAATTTGACATTTCAGTTAGACTAATAGCCAATTCAACAATTATCTCTCATTAAATAACATGGATACTCGTATTCTTTTAATAACTTTCAGTAGTTCACCACTAGATTTATTGGTTTTGAAATGGTTTGCTCAATTTTCTTTAGCTGGCAAGTTTTGTGAGATGAATAAATTTCCCAATGAATTATTAGGAATGGTTGAGACAGAAAATTGATTGCAAATTTGAATGGTAATTAGAACAGTGATGCAGAAGCAAAGAAGTATAAATGTCTGAGACACATTAAATGAAAATGAATTACATAGAAGGTGAGGAAAGATGAAGAAAAGAAAAAAGAGGATGTGATAGTGAAGTTAGATGAAAGGTAAGATAGAAGGTTTAGTTTGTTGTGACATGGAATTGCCTATCTAATTTTGCATATATATAAAAGCATTGGAGTGCTCAAAGAAGCAACATGGTCCAACACTCACCCAATAGAACTCACATTTGTCTCTCCTCAAACTTTATAAAATAATCTCATCATCATGGTAGATCAAACTAATTCTTCATTCCACAATCAAGAGATATTAAACTTTGGTAAAAATAAAATGGAGGGTTCAAATTCAATAACTGTGGTAGGTTTTCTAAACCTAATCAACCTACTCAATTAAATACTCATTTGTTTCATTTTTTACAGTCAGTCATCTGCATGTGGATCGTCTGAAGTGTCTTCATAAAGTTTTGAGCCAAATAAATTTCCTCATTTAATATTACACTTTTCGATTTATTAATATATTGCATAAAAAAGGAACTTTTTTTTATATGAGTGCATGTATATTTATTTATTTGCTCATTCTAAATTTATTGAATGTGTTTAGATCAATTGTTTATGAACGAAAGCTAATAACCGAAGGACATAGTTTTTAACTGAAGACTGGTACATTAGCTTTGTTTTAATTAGTATACCATTTGGCTAACCAATGTTTTGTTCCTTAATCAATCATATTTTGAGTTTCATAGTTCTTCAATGTTTTGTTCCTTAACCAATGTTTTTTTAATTAGAACAAAAAAATATTAATAGAAAGGTTGTTCAAAGCCTAGACAATAACTTGATTATGGACTGAAATAAAAAAAGTTAAGAGATGTAAAAATACACCAAAACCTTAATTTATTTGTTTATTTTTTGAAATGGTGGTAAGGTTAATAAACCTCTAAAAAAATAAAAGAAGTGAGGATATTGGCATGTAGAACACAGAGGATATATATTGAAGAAAAGTGAAAAAAAAAAAGATGAAGAAGAAAAGATGAAGGGTCTACCATGAAGTTGGGAAAGATGCCTCAGACCACTAAAATGAAATGGGGTCAAAGAATTTAGGTCTTTATGTTAGAAGGAATACATCAGATAAAGTCATAAAGTAATTTGATGTGTATTGAGTAAAGATTTGTTTAATTATACAATTAATTGTTTTTCAAATCCATAACATTTGTTGATATTGGACAAACCATATAGATCTAAAAAAACAGGTCATCAATCATCAAAATGAAATAGTAGTAAAACCAGTAAAAGGACAATGAAATTAAGAAAAGGTCATAATCTTGTATTGTCAAATGTCAATAACACATTGGTTGACAATGTCAACAAACTTTTTGCTGCCCATTTATGTTCCTTTTTAAGTTCATCTATCTTCTTAAAAACAATTTCAATGAACCCATGAAAATAGTGTATGACCTTAGAATTTGTTGGGTGTTGTTTCTATGTATGCACCCACCTTCTTGGTTTATCAAATCAAAATCAGAATTTCTTTTCAGTTCCAAAATATGGTAAAAGAGTGAGTTACTACTACTTATTTTATTGGATCAAATATATTTTTTATTCTTATACTATAATACGAAATTGATTTTCGTTTTTGTCTAAACTTTAGACTATCTAAGTTCTTGTAGTATGAAAATGATTGAAATGTGTCATTATTTATGTGAAATTAATTCAATTTGAGGTTTTACTTCATCAACCCATTGGAAGTAGTTATAATAGACATCAATTTGCAATCAAAATAACAACGAATTTTGAAAAACAAAACTAACAATCATTTCACATACAGAAGGACAAATTCTAATCATTTTCATACTACAGGTACTTGGATGGTCTAAAGTTTGAATTAGGGACGAAAACTAATTTTGTGCTATAGTATAGGGACAAAAAATATATTTAACCCTTATTTATTTGAGTAGTATTATATCTCTATCAATAACATTATATATGTAAATGTTAGGAGAAATTTACTTAAAGAATTATTGTTTATTTTTTCTATTACAAACTTTATTTTTATTGTTATTATTGAAAATTTCATACCGATTAAAGATAAGAATATTTCATATTATATAAGTAGATGCAAAACTTACCTTATAAACACTAGTGCAAATAACACTTTTTACAACGACACATTAGGTCAGTTAAATGACAACCGGTGTAAACAAAAATACAGTGACATTTTTGTAAATATTTGACACATATTACATCGATTGGGTTATCCAACTGGTGTAATATGTCTTCCTCAGAAAAAAAAATAATTTTAAAATTTTTATCTCTGGGATTATATATAACATCGGTTGGATAGAGGAATCAATGTTATATGTCATTCCCAAATTAAAAAAAATCAAAAGTTTTTAAAAATGACATATAACATCGGTTTCTCTACACAACCAGTGTTATGTCATTCCCAGAGTTTAAAAAAAAGATTTAAAATTTAACTCTAGGCACTACATATAACACTTTGTTGGATAGATGAATCGGTGTTATATGTAATTTCCAGATTAAAAAAAAGTTTTTAAAGTTTTAAAGATTACATATAACACCGATTGGGTTACGCAATCGGTGTTATATGTCATTTTAGAGTAAAAGAAAAGTTTAAGTTAATAAAAAGATATATTACACAAATTATTACTCATCATTGGTGTAATATATGTTTTTACCCTATTTTCTTGCCTCGCGTCCTCACTCTCCATTCGCGTTATTCTAAGTTTTCTTGCTCCAAAGTTCATTTTGCTTCTACCAACGCTGCTGCCAACGTCGTTGCCTCCACCGCTTCTCTTATTTCATTATCTTCATCGTGAGAGCATCCACACTGAACGATATTCTTCCATTCAAACTTCTTTGCTATTTCGTTGTCAATTTTGTCGCCGTTGTTGCCGCCTTTGTCACTACCACATATTCTCCATTGTCACAACTCAGTTCACATTCACGCTCCAGGTTAGTTTTTATTTTTAAATATTTTAATTTTAATTATTATTTGGTTTATAATTATTTATATAGATAATTAGTTTTATTATATTGTATTTGGAATATAATGTATTATGTTTTAAATTCGGTAATTGTTATATGTTGAAGGTCTTGGTATTGGGTTCTAACCCTCGACAATGTTGAACACTTTGGTATTAGGTTTAAGGTTTAGTATGTGACTCTGAAACACATATAACAAGAGTTGGGAGCCACAACTGGTCTTATATGTACCTTCTCAAGCACATATTTTTGAATATTTTATTTAGATTTTGGTACATATTACCCCGATTTTTACAACCAGTGTTATATGTAATTGACATTTTACATCGCTAAGATCTACATCGGTGATGGAACCAGTGTTATATACTAGTAAAACCATTTTTATAAAGTTAAATTAAATTTAAAGTTCACTTCTAAATATCCATAATATTGTAATTGTGTTGGTTTAACAAATTTTCCAATATAATTAAAATTGAATATAAGTTGTTTTTAGGAATTATATATATATATATATATATATATATATATATATAAACGCGCACACACACATATATAAAATCACATATGGTCCAAACAATCACTACAGAAAATAATCAAATTGCAACTAATTTTAGAGACCAAAATAATTAGTTACTATTGAATTAAATTAGAGACCATTTTAGAGAGTAAAAAAATTATTGATATCTAAAGTAGTTTCTATTACTAATAAAAATTTATAAAATAGTTTTTAAATTGGCATCTAACCATTAGCTACCAAGATTTTATCTACTAATATCTTAGATTCTAAATTAGTATTTGATACAACCCAATTAGACAAGGAGATAACCAAGGACACAACAAACACTTCACAATTAAGTCAGTCATCTCAGATATCCAAGACAAGACCCCACCAAACTTCAGAAGGACCTCATTAGAAGAAGAATAGAACATAGGCCAAAACATCGAATGTTCTTTCTTCTGGTCTTTTTAAAAGACAAGTTTATGTAAATAAATTTGGCTCACTTTGGGGTCCAAATAGCAGAATAAGCTAGAGTAGGGTGCATTTAGTATATTTTGGGCTTGTGTCAAAGCCCACTTTTCATGATAATGCACATAGGATTAGGGATTTTAACCTAGTTTCTAGAATATGTAGGTTAGCTTGGGAGGCACTCCACTTTGACCTAACTTCTAGAAGGTTTCTAAAAAATGACACCCCTACCCTACTATCTTGCTCTCCAAGACACTATCTCCTATAAATAAAGTGTCTTGTCTCATGTATTTCACACATTGAATTTTTGAAATAGTAAAGAAACTTTGCAGGAGTTTTTAGTGAGACTTGAGTGCTCTCCTTTGTGGATCTTATCTTGAGTGTGTGCACTTCAAGTGGCAGATCTTTACCACTCATCTTGGAGTAGCCCATCCTCCAAGTGGCGTGATTCTTTGCCCATTTCTCCATAAACTTTCTCATCCTTTCATCTTTTCTCTTTTGTGTTCTTCTTTTGCACCACCTTTCATATCTCCTTTATATTTTCATGTCCTTTAATTCCGGTCTTTACCTTGTTATCTTCATCATTTTCTCCATTTAATTCCACAAGATATCTTCATCATATTCACCATATTGTGTTTTTCTCTTTGCCCTCTAGAAGTGAACCTTCACACTTACTTAACCACTTCGTTAAGTTTGTGTCCAGTGGGAATCTTCTTTGGGTTTCTCACCATAATTGTTAATCTCAAAAGTCTTAAACAAAAGTGAAACCTCTAAAATATGCTAATCTAAAATCAACTCACATCACGTGGTATCAGAGCATGGTTATCTTGTGCTTAATTGCTTTTGAGTTGATTTCTGCCTTTAATTTTCAGCACATTTCAATTCCTCCTTTAAATTCTTGTCATTTACAATTCCGTTTTTTATTCATTAAGCAATTTAAATTCTGTTTTTGAATTATTTTGTGTCATTTTCCCCCCTTACCTTTTTTCTTGAGTCTTTGGTTCTTAGTGTTCTAGGAGTTTTAATTCCTTTATGCTTATTTTGATTTTAGTTGTGAAGAACTAAAAACAAATTAGAAGTTGTTTGAGTAGTGGGTTGATTTAATTCCAAACATAGAATGCAAGTGTTCATATGAATTGAGTCCCAACCCAATATTTTTTTCGAAAATTGAAAAGTGAATAAAAAATATGCATGAAAAAGGATATGGAAATTTTGAATCCATAAAAACAAAGACAAAAACAAATTGAGTGCATTCACTTTTCAAATTTCAAATTACTATAAAGGATTCTAATTACATGGAAAATTGTTTTTCATACTTGTGGAATTTAATCCTTCTTGCTTTCATAATTTCTAAGGACATTAAACCTTCATAGTTAAAGTTTAAATAAGTTTCTTTGAGTCTTCATAAGTGCCTTTCTGGTTTGTCTTGTTAAAAGTTTTGTCATCCTATAATTTCTAAATTGGTTTAGCTTTCTTTCATTTATCTTTTCTTTTCTGTCTTCAAATCTTTCTTTAGTTTTGTTGGAGGTTCTTTGGTGAGTGAGTGATAAGAGCTTTGACCTCTTTCACTTGAAGTGTTGCTACCAAGTGTGGACCCTTTGAAGTTCAAATCTTCCTTGAGTGAATTAAATTTTTTTTCCATCCTTTACTAAATATTCGAGTGATACACGTGAGTGAGTGCATTAAATTGTAATTTTCACTAATTGTTTGCTTTCTTTTGTGCAAAATTATGGCTCATTTGTCTTTGGGAGAGTCTTCAAAGCCACAATCTTCTCAAAAGGCACATCTTTTGGGGGAGCTTGGCCCACAAAGAAGAGGAAATGAGGCAACTAGTGGAAATAATGCAAAGGCTAGAAGATACTCAAGAGAGATTAGCTAGAGAAAGGAGGCGGGAACCTAGACGCACTACAAGGTATCATATGCACTATGAGACTGAAGAAGAAGAAGAATGGAGAGTGCAAAATGTGGAAACACCAACCACAAAAGACTTATTTTCCTTTTGTAAAGTTACCTAGTTTTAATGGGGAAAGTGACCCTAATTTGTACTTAGGATGGGAAGCTAAGGTAGAACAATTTTTTAATGTATATGAGGTTGAAAAGGACCAAAACGTTAAGTTAGCTTCCGTAGAGTTCTTAGACTATGTCATGCAATGGTGACATCAAACTGTAATGGACATTGGGCTAAACAAGAGGTCATTCGTGGTCTCTTAGAGTGATTTAAAGTTATGTATGCATGCACGGTTTGTTCTTCCTCACTATAGGAAGGAACTCTTATTGAAGCTCCAACGACTTCATCAAGGACCTAGGAGTGTAGATGAATACTTCAAAGATTTAGAAGTAACTTTGACTAAGATTAATATGCATGAAAGTGAAGAGTCAAAGATTGTTATATTTGTGAGTGGATTACGAAGAAAAATTTGAAATATTCTAAAACTTTATAAGTATACATTTTTAGAAAAATTGATTCACCTAGCCATCAAGGTTGAATCACAACTTTTAATGAAAACATCTTTCAAGCATACTCATAATGATGGCTTTTACAACTCATCTTGGAAGGATAAAAATAAATTTCCAAAACATGATAATCCTTCCAATTCCTCTAAAGAATCCAACCCACAACCTTCTAAAGACAATCTTGTTGATCAAGAGTGATCAAGTTCTTTGAAGGATTCAAATTGTGCTTTGAAGAATCCAAACCCTTTGTGCTTGATGCAAGGTTGTGTTGTTGCTGTTTTTTGGGAGGGATCTGGGTAGTTTTATATGTAATTCACTCCTTTGTTGAATCTAAAGCTAATGTGTTTTAAATTCTTTTTAAAATAAAGTGTTTTTCAAACTAAGTGAAAAACAACTTGTTGTTTTGTCGAATCAACCGGTTGTTTTACTCTTAGGAGTTTTTTAAAAGGTTGAAAACTGTTTTAGTTTGGTTGGCTTAACTGTCAAACCAAACAATCGGTTGTTTCGTGGTTTCAACCGATTGTTTCTTTGAAAATCCTAACAGAATTCTGTTTTGATGGTTGAATGAGCTTTAAATGATTTTCAACTGAATACGCTCCTTCATTAAATGCTTTGACCAATCTTTGGAAAATATAAATAGTTTGTTTATGTTTTCAAACAAAGAAAGAAAACAGATTTGAGTTTTCCAGTTGTGAAAGAGTTGATTCAAGATTTGAACATTCACATCAAAGCTTTGGGTTTTCTAAGAGAGTGGAATAAGATTGCATTTGTATTGATTTCAGATTGTTCTGTAAATAAGTGTAATCTCTTCAAAACCTTCTGTATTTCTGGTGTTGTGTTGCCAATGAGTGTTGTGTGCTCTTGAGGGGATCAAGATCAATACTCTTGGTGTGTGAATTGCCAAAGTGAGTGTGTTTCTTGAAGGGTTCAAGGTCACACTGCTTTGGTGGATTGTGTGTTGTAATCTGGTTTGATTACTTAGTGGATTACCTAGTGGTTTTCTGGGGACTGGATGTAGCTCTTGGTTTAAGAGTGAACCAGTATAAATTGTTGGTGTATCTTTCTCTTACCCTTAAACTCATTTACATTCTGTTTTTAGTTTTTACTGATATAAACAACCAATTGTTTTTCTGTTGCTTTGTTGTTTTATTGATCTTGTTCTTGGCTAACCTGATTTCTGTTTTGGATTCATACAAAGAATTTTGTTAAAACATAAAAAGTTTCAAAAACCTCTCTTAAACAATTCACCCCCTCTAGTTTAAGGCCATATATTCTAACAAATCTTTCTCCTTCTAGGACTAAATCGACAACCAAAACGTCAAATAAAAAATGTTTTAAATGTTTAGGTCTTGGTCATATCGCAACAAATTGCCCAAACAAAAGAACCATGATGGTAAAAAGGGGGATAGTAGTAAGTGACAATAGTGATCAATCTTCTAGATCTGACTCCCCTACCCTTTCAAAAACCCCAAGTGAAAGTGAATGTGAGATACCTTGTCAATGTGACTTATTGGTGGTAAGGCGAATGTTGGGTACTACAAAAACCTTTTAATGAAACTCAAAGAGAAAATATTTTTCACACCCGCTGCCTTATCAACAACAATTTATCTTCCATGATCATAGATGGGGGTAGTTGTGCTAATGTGGCAAGTACAAGATGTTAGAATGTATGACTTTAAACTAGAGGGAGGTTGAACGGTTTAAAGAGGGTTTTCGCAAACTTTTAAGTCTAGAATGAAATCACTTCGAGAAAACTTGATTAAGAAATCAGTTTGCCAAAAACACAAAGCAATTTATCAAGCACCAGAAAAAAAATCGGTTGTTTCGCATAAATAATCGGTTGTTTATACCAATTCACAAATATAAACTAAATTTAAAGAGTTCAAGGGATAGAGAGAATGCACACAAAGGTTTATACTGGTTCACTCTTAAACCAAGAGCTACATCCAGTCTTCCCAGAAACCACTGGGGAATCCACTAAGCAATCAACCCT
>Ga0123342_1007363_pt1 | contig 14584 bp, 16 predicted proteins | sample Turbeawhitnodule_FD_89960 | JGI IMG/M metagenome (GOLD analysis project Ga0123342, IMG submission 89960) | Root nodule microbial communities of legume samples collected from Mexico - Turtle bean Mexico white nodule | ecosystem: Host-associated > Plants > Roots > Nodule | place: Mexico: Nepantla...
GAAACACACACATCATCATCCCCAAAACTGAAAATTCTCAATGCAGTTCTCAATTCACAAAATTCATATTAAGAAATCCTTACTGATCTTAATGTTATTCTCAATGCAGTTGGTGATGATCTTAATGTTATTCAGAAACCTTTTTCATTTCTTTTGTTTTACATCCATGTCCACATTCCCATTAAAACTTTTGAACATAAATTATACTAAAGCTAAAACTCAGGTGGCATCCTTTACCAACTCCTTGACCAAACTTTTTTGTATGATTTTACATGGTTATATACTAATAAAACAATTGAAAACTTGACTTCTAATATTTTTTCTTGTTAAACCTGCTGCAGGAAGCAATTCTACCCATTTGGTTGAGACTCCACATACATGATTGGGACACCCTATTTCCTGCCCTAGATCTCTGTTTGAAGTTAAACTTATCACACTCACTTTGGTCATTGATGTGGCCCATATACTTGCTATTCAACAAGATTCTCAAGACAGGAGATGAAAGAGAGCTAGGAGGAGATAATTTAAATGCGATAGATCCATACCTCTTTCAGCAACCATCAAGTAACATAGATTCTCATCTTCCCCCGTGCTCTGTTCACATAACAATAATTCTCATCAAGTAACATAAAATCAGCTCTTTATTTGGCTTTGTAAACTAATCTTTGTGGTAGATATGTTGGAATTGGAGGAAAATGACATGTAAAACGTTTTGGTTATTATCTTAATAGTTTTACTTCTTCACCCATGCTATATCAAATTGGCTCACCCTAAATCTCCTTAAGTTTCTGCTCATAAAACATTTTAATCACATCAAAATCTCCTACGTAATCTTCTTCATTGAAGAGTCGTACTCCACAAATTACAAATTGCTAGAGTTAATTTATCAAACCATTAAGACAGCAAACCGGAATGAAATTCACCACAACTGAAATATCTAAGACCCAAAAATCAATAAAATCATACCAATCCAATACAATCAAATCAAAGAACACTGGATAAATCAAACTCAGAAAGAATGTCAACAAATCTGAACAAATTCTTTCGCGGAGGCGTCGATGGTGGTGATTTCGAAAAATCGAAATGATTTCGTACAGCTTCGCGGCAACTTCGTGAGGAGGGTTCATGAGGAGCGTTTGAGCATTTAGGGTTTGACTGTGAGAAGCGTATAGGGCTTCGAGTTTAGGCAGAGAGAGAGGTTTGAGCATTTAGGGTTTATGAGGGTTCGTGAGGAGTGTTTAGGCAGAGAGAGAGAGGTTTGACTATTTAGTCAAACCAGATTTTCAAATATATTTTGGTTACTAAAATTATTTTAAAAAATAATTGGGAATAATGAGGGAAGGAAAACTTGTTTTTATTCTAAAGGATAATTGTGGCAGTTGAAAATGACATATTATAAATGTTACACAAAACTTTTTGTTTCAATATAAACTTCCTATTGTTTTTTGGTCCTATGTTGTGGTTCATGCTACTCATCTAATAAGCATAATTTCTTATGATGTTTTAGAAAAAGTACACCTTATGAACTTGTTTACAAAGAACAACATGATCTTCATAATTTTAGAGTTTTTAGTTTTTTACGTTTTGTTTCAAGTTTACAAAGGGATAGGTCTAAACTAGATTCAAGAACAAATAAGTGTGTATTTCTTGGATAAAAAACTAGTATTAAAGGATATGTTGTGTTTGATATTCATAGTAGATAATTTTTTGTCTCAAAGAATGTAAATTTGTATGAGCATGTTTTTTCCTGTTTTAAAGGTTATGAATGCAATAATAATGTTTAGTTTTGATTTTGTCTTTGACCCAATTGATATTAATGAATGTGATCATGTTACTTAAGATGATCAACCCGAAGAAAACTGCAGAAAATACTGAAAATTTAAAAACGTCTAACATACATAATAGAGCTCCTAGTTATCTAAAAAATTATCATTATCAATTGTCGAATCATATCGATACTAAATGTTTGAATAATTCTAATAAAGTCATCTATCTTATACCTACATATCTTGCCTATGGTCTGATAAACATATTAACTATGTCTTACTATATCGTCTAATGAGGAGCTTTAGAATTATATGTAACCATTAAAAAACTAGAGTGGTGTGAGCTAATGAAAAGAGAAATAAAAGCTTTAGAAGAGAATAAAACCTGGAGTTTAACTGATCATCCACACAATAAGAAACTCATTGGATGTAAATGGGTTTATAAAATCAAATACAACACCAAAGGTGATATAGAAAGATATAAGGGTAAGCTTGTTGAAAAATGATATATTCAGTTAGAAGGAGTAGATTATTTGGATACTTTTTCTCCAGTTGTCAAGCTTACAATGTAAGAATGCTCTTAGCCATAGCAACTAAACATAATCGGTATTTAAAGTAGTTGGAGATTAATGTTTTTCTACACGGGGAGTTAAGTGAATAAGTCTACATGTTACCTCCACCAAGAATAAAGGTCAAAATTGGACAGGTTTGCAGGTTAACAAAGTCTTTATATGGATTAAAACAAGCAAGTAGGCAATGGTTTGCCAAAGTCTCTTCCTCTCTTAAGAACATTGGTTTTACTCAATCTTTTTATGATATTTGTTATTCATCAGAGAAAATGGAAATAATTTTACTATGTTATTGGTATATGTAGATGATATTATCCTTGCAGGAAAGTATGTATCTGACATTGAACAAGTTACATTATATCTTGACAAGACTTTTAAAGTAAAGGATTTGAGAGATTTAAAGGTTTTTCTTGGACTCGAGATCACTAGATCTAGTATTATATGCTCTTTATGTAATCATTGATGATGGTCTTCTTGCTGCTAAGCCATGTTCCACACCTATGGTTAAGGACACAAAAAAACATGTTTAAGGAAGGTATTCCTATGAAAGATATCAAAATCTACCAAAGGCTATGGAAATTTAATACATCTTACAAATACCAGACAAGACATAAGCTATATTGTTCTATTTATAAGTCAGTTTCTGCATGTACCTACTACAGAACATCATAATGTTGCTCATTAGATATTACCATACATCAAGGGAACCCCCTGAAGAGGGTTTATTCTTTCCTGGTATCTCTAACTTGCAACTCAAAAGATTTTGTGATTTAGATTAGGCCACTTTCCCCCAGACTAGACGGTCAACAACTGGGTTTTGTGTGTTTTTGGGTTCTTCCTTGGTCAACTAGAAATCAAAGAAGTAGTCTATTGTGTCTCGGTCATCATCAGAAGTTGAGTATAGTACTCTTGCTACTCTAACTTGTGAAATTCAATGGTTGAAGTATTTAATCATTGAATTCGAAGTTAAAGTTCAAACACCCGTTGTCGTCTAATGTGATAACCAATCTACAAGGTTTATATCTCTCAATCCCAACTTTCATGAAAGAACAAAGCACATAGAGATACATTGTCATGTTCATGAAAAACTTCAATCAAAGTTTTCACTAAATCTTTAACATGGTGATTTTGGTTTAGTTATTTCGAAGCTCGGGTTGATGGAAATTTACCACTAAGCTTGAGGGGATATCAAGTTATGTTATATGTAGTTTAGTTATTGTTATGTTATTCTGGTTTTTGTTGCGTTAACATAGGGTCTATGTAATGCATGTACATGTTCTCTTTTCACATATGAAAATAAAATAAACTTTATGTTCTTTTTCTTCCATGTTCTCTCGCTTCTTTTTTTCTTCTTTTGTTATATTATGCAGTTGCATAATCATTTGCATGAAAAGTGTCAAGTGCTTATTGTGAAAAGCGTCTATCATTGGTGCATCTGATACCATGTTCACCAAGTATCTACAATCTTTCTATCTACTCATAATAATGTCCAACATTTCTGCACTTACAAACAATTATCCATGAATACCAAAATTCAATAGTGTAGAAAATTGATAGTGTTCTCGCTGGCTAACCTGGATCGGGTCTTGGAGGTGGATTCTAGGCCAACTTTTCTTTTTTGTCGTTGTTGCTTTGAGATGCTTGAAATCCACAGTGAGGGGGGAGTTCCACCTGTTGACAAAACTTTGAGGATCAAGTTAGTGAGAGCATATAACTATGATATAGCGTATGGATTTGATCAGAATCTTTAATACCCTTTTGTAGTACTCGTAGATCCTCCCTTTATGAGTTAACAACCATAAAGATATTTTGTTAATATACCCCCTTTATTTTAGGGGTGATGGCAGAGTATTATCTCTGACTATTTTTTTTCATTTAGAATAAATACACATGCCTAACTGATTCAGTTATATTTTCAGTTTTTTTATATTTATTACTGTCTTTTTAATATATTTTGCTAGTTGTTTGGGTCAACTCCTTAACACATCATTGGACCGACTTTTTAACGTATCATTGGACCTATTATTGTTTTAGATCGAGTTTAGTATTTACCTTCTTAAATAATTGGTTTAGAATAACATAGCGGACTTAAGTGTTCAAATCGAACCCCAAACACACTATAAGATAAAATAGTAGTATAACTAATTATCAAAATGACCATATGGCACGCACGCATATGTGGAATGCGTTGCAATATTTAATCAACTCCTTTGGTTACTTCGATGTAGATCCGTTATTTTATAATTGAGTAAAATTAGCTTCAACAGATTTATATTTAATCTATTGAAATCGTTCAGATTTTGATTAAATTAATTTAGCCACAAATCTTAGATTTAAATGACATCGGCATATATGTCATGTTGATAAAAAAAAAATACCATAATAATATAAGGTGATATCATTGTATTAATTTATAATATCACATTTTTAGTATTTCATATATCAACAAAATTTTCACTAAGTTATATTGTCAGGATAATGTTTACTTTAATTCATTTCCGAATCATCTTTATAACAAAATAAGTTGAAGCATAATAAATAGAGTTTTTTTCTTTTGCTTTCTCCATACATTTAAATCTAGATTTTTTATTCTTACAAATACCTCCTTTGGGATAATAGGTAAAAATGCTCTTTAGTTTCATTTTCATACATTAAATAATGAAATGGCTGACGAGTTAATAAAAGTCTAACAAAAACTATAGTTAAGTGATACATTTCATTAGAACTATTTTTCTGGTTAGTTAATATTTTGGTTTTACACTAATTTAAAGTAAATTTATTCATTACATTGAAGCCTAAATATTTGTTTATTCCTACATAAATATCTTTTTTTTTTAGTCTATCTATTTCATTGATTTTACGCCTTTGTAAATTTTTTTCATTTTTAGGATCTGTAATTTTTTTTCTTATTTTTAGTTCTTCCTATATCATATATTTTTTTTTAATCAGCGGTTCTTCCTATATCATGATGTCATAGCTTTGCTAATATCATGATAACTTGCCAATGTTATTAAAGTGACATTGATGATAATGTAAACTTGATTATTTGATACTATTTGACCAAACATCTGATGACATCACTTTTTACTAAGATGACCCGTGATATCATCTAAAATCAAAATTACACGTAACGTTTTTTTTTTATGATAATACTAAAATTAACTAAATACAAAGTTTTTGTATTACACGGACTAAAGTATTATTTATAACTCACTTACAAAAGTTTGTATATACATATATATTATAATTATAATGTAATTATATATTTAGTTGATATGAGATTTATTTATTTATTTATAATTAATAAATTAAATTAAAAAGAATATTTAAGAGATGTTCTCACCATTATACAGAAGAAGAAGAAAAAAGTAAAAAATCCTCCAAACTCACTTCAAAAGGACTCATTGTATAAAAGTAACATATATGAGATTTCTAATAAACTCTTAATGTTTTACATAACATTTGAACCTAGAAAGAACTATAATTACAAAACTCCTCTTCGAATTGTAGCATATAGGTTATATGTAACTAGTTTGCTGCAATATAATTTATCACCAGTTTATTTTAAATATTTAGTGAATATGTTTATTAATTTTTTATTAAAGTTGACAAATCTAGTTGTGATATCTCTTAGACCCCATTTTTTTCTCTTATGAAATAATAATCTATCTCAATATATTTGGCGACATACAAGTTACATTCGGGAACTTTCTTCTATTTTACGCTATCTGAGGGGTGTTTTAGCATGTGAGTTCCAACATTTTATTTTTGTTTTTGTTCTTTTTATTTTCCATGATATTAAATTACCTCCAACAAGTATAGAATATCATGAAGTGGAGCGTATCACTTGATGACCCTACTTAGTTAGCGTAGAATACCCAACAATTTGATTATTTCCCTTATCTTTTTAATAAGACTTTTTCTTTTTCGAAATACTATTGAATATATTCTAAGTTATGCATGAGTGCATCCAATGTTCTTGACAAGAAGAGTTTAAAACTTGACTTACTATGCTCACTGCAAAGGCAATGTCGAGGTGGGTCACAGTAAGGTAGTTTAGTTTACCTTACTAGTTTTCGTCACTGTTGTTGTTCGAAATCATTAGTAAGGTTAGTGGTGGACCAAAAAGGTCTTCAATGCCCGCTGTCATCACAAACAGGGTCTTCGAGAGCTCCTGAGCACCAAGGTGTGGCCTTTTATTTGACTTTTATTTGGCTTTATTGCCAAATAGCTCATTTTTTTTGTCATGAATCAAAGCGCAGGCTAAATCTTTATTAATTCTTTATTTTTTGGTTTTTCAATGTTAAGTATGAAATCTTTTAAAGAAGAACTTGATATTTTGAAAATATTTATTTAATCAATGATTAAATCCTCTGGATCGTAAACCCTAGTTATTTAAGGCAAAAAAGGTATGAGTGAATTCAATACTATTTATTATTTTTCTTAGGATGTTTAGATTCATGATTTAAGAACAAATAATCACATGACTCCTTTTCCTAAGTTCTTCAATGTATGTCAAAATGACTACAAACAACTTATTACAGTTGCAAATGATGATAATATATGGATCAAGGAATATAACTTTAGAATCATCAATCATATTAAAGATGTTTTATATGTCCCAAAAGAGCAATAATATTATTTTATACAAAAGTTTACAAAAAATTTGAATTGTTTAGCAACCTTTTTCTTTTCTCATTGTATATTCCAAGACATAGGCACAAAGGAAGACAAAGCGTTTTGTAAGAGGCCGGCTTTAACTCATAACCGCCTTCTTACACGAAACACTTTGTTGTAAGGTACTTTTTCTCATAGTCGTCCTTATAAAGTCTCTTTTTTACCCTAACTCATAGTGCGCCAGTTACGCTTTTTCATATTTCCTTTGTCTTGGCACTTCGTTTTCATCTTCTTCTATGTGCTTCTTCTTCGTTTTCCTCACGCCATTGTCTTCTTCGTGCCATTGGTTAAGTTGCTTTCAAGCTCTCTACTTCTTCACCATTGCTTTTGTTTTTTCTCTTATTTGTTTCTTTTCTGCCATTGTTGTGAAGGTCACCATTCGTACAATTTTATTGCCTTCAATGTTGTTCTTTGAGTTTTCGTTGTTCCCCCATTTGCTTCGTCATTGCTGCCACTGTTGTTGTTGTCGCCGCTCTTCACCACCATTGTTGCCTTCGCACACAAGGTTGGTAGTGTTTTAAATTTTTAGGGTTTAGGATTTAGGATTTAAATAGATTGACAGGAATATAGGTAAGAATATATGTTATTAGTTTTTGTAATACACTTTTATCAATATATATAATATTTTTCTGGCTAGATTATAATTGAAACATATTAATTTAGATGGGAATTAACATTAAACAAAATGTATTAAAAAAAATTACCATCTACAAGGGTGACTATTTACCATAATCGCCTTCTTAAATGCTTCGCAATGGTTTGGCTAAGGAAAATATCTGCCTCTTTGTGTGAATTTAAGAAGGTGGCTAAATAGTCGCCTTCTTTGCTTTGGGACATAAGACTATACGTTGATCAAAGGCAGCTAGAAATTCGTTGTTTTACGGTTAAAATAACCTTTGTTTTTAACCTTTTATGCACCAGTGCATGGGTAAATTCCCAAATATGGCTTCATCTATTGTAAAAGACTTAAACATCCCTCCTTTAGCCTTTTAAAATTTTTGTTCTCTTGTTTGTTTACTACCAAGTTTGTTGAGTCTTTCAAATATGATATTTTTCAATTATGAAAGCATCATTGTGCATCTTATCCCATATCTGGTAAAAAGAGTAATTTCCCATTTGAATTAATTTACTCTTATGTTTGAGGATCGATTTTAGAATCTATTTTTGAAGCAAAATGATTTTTTACTTTTATTTACTATACATTACGAAAAGTAAATCTAATGTCTCTTAATATTTTTTAATTTAATGTCTTGTCCAAGATTAATTTAGAAAAAATATCAAAAGAATTAGGTTTGATGATATTGAATATGTGAATCAAGAATTCTCAAAAAATTTGTTTCATAATGGTATTGTTATAAACTATGCATTAACACTCCACAACAAATGGTATTGCAGAAAAGAAAAATCTTCATCTTCTAAAAGTAGCTAGAATCTTGCTTTTCCAAATGTTTGTTTCTAAAATCTATTGGGGGAAAAGTTGTGTTAATTTCTACATTCCTCATCATCAACAAGTTACCCACTTGTATCTTAAATAACATTAGTCCAGGAAAGGAAAAATCTCCATCTTTTAAAAGTAGATAGAGTCCCCCTTTTCCAAATTTTTGTTCCTAAATCCTATTGGGGAAGAAGTTATGCTAATTGTTGCATACCTCATCATCCAAAGGTTACCCAACCTTATATTAAAAATGTTAGTCGTATTGATTATTTTTTGTCTTTTATATGTTCTGGTTTTATTCTCTCTCATAATCCTAGCCGCGGTAAATTAGATCATCATGTTTATATCATCATGAAAGTCACTTTTCATGAAACAAAATCCTTTTTATGATGCCAGCATAATAGAGATTGAAATAACTTACCATGAGGAAGAAGAAGACAATTTTTTTGACAAAAAATATCAAAGAAGGCAACCAACCCACTTTGACTCCAGAACAAGAAGAATTGTCTGGTTTGTAAGGTGAGGGTTGTACCCCACTTATATGTGTATGTATGCATATATTTATATATATAGTCTATATGAGATCTCCAACAGACTATTTCACATTGAGGAATGAACATCTTAAGCATGACATTAGATATTTATGGGTGATTTAAAAAATAAATCAAAAAAATTGACTAAGATGGTGATAAGTGTCATAATTCAGTAATATTTCATACAAAAAGATAGACAGTTATGGATTTTAATTGATAAAATAATTATAATTCAACTCTTATTTAGGAATTTGTGTAGGAACTAATTGAAAGAAATAACGGAAGGCAAAAGGTTGTAGAAACTGAATAAACGTAATTGCATGAGATTGCAAAACTATTGAACTGATTTCATTCATTTTGATTTACTTCAATAATATATATAAAAAAATTACAAATATTGGAAGCTATAAAATAGGAATACTAACAGACCTTTAAACTGACCATTAATACAATAATAATGGTAAAATAGTTTAAGGGTAGTAAAATCAGAATTAATAATAATAAAATCTGAATTAATAACAAACATCCTCCCTTAATTCTAATTTGGAACAACCTTCCTGCCCAACAGATCTCTTAACTTGATGAAAGCATTGATCTTCTGATCTGCAGTATTTCAATTTGATCATGTTCTTCCCAACTTGGTCTCGCAGGAAGTGACATCGAATATCAATGTGTTTACTTCTTTCATGAAAAAATGGATTCTTTGCAAGATTAATAGTAGAGACATTGTCAACATAAATCTTAATTGGAACATCTAGATTAAAACCAATTTGAGTCATGATATTGTTTTTCTTAATCGCCATCAATTCTTCATTCATAGCCTCTTGCCATTTAGGGTGTTGAATGGCATCTGCAAGTCTCACGGGTTTTGATTCTGCAAGAAAAACAAAGTGAACTAAATCTTCATTATCATCAACTTCATCATCAAGATTTACTTTGCAATCTTGAAGGTATACAGGTTGTCGCTGCTGCCTTCTTGGTCGCTCCATCATAGTTGCAATTAGAGCTGCAACTTCAGGTTGAATTACAGCTTCAGGTTGAACTACAGGTGCTTCAGGTTGAACTGTAGATGCTTCAAGAGTGACTCCATCTTCCACATCATCGTTCAAAACGTAAATATATCATTTTTTCGAATCCATTTCAACTGTTGCATTCCATTGTCATTCCTCATCTTCAGCAAATGTAACATCACGACTGACAATCACCTTCTTTGTCATTGAATTGTACAGTTTGTATCCCCCATGCTTATATCCAATGAAAATGGTCTTCTCTGCCTTATCATCCAACTTCGGTCTTGCTGCCTTGGGGACACGAGCATAAGTAATTGACCCAAATACCTTCAAGTGCTGCACATTGGGTTTGAATCCACTGCATGCCTCAATCGGAGTTGTGTTAGGAACACTCCGAGTGGGTGATCTGTTTATCAAATATACCGCACATGTTACGGCCTCAGCCCAAAAATAATTTGGCATGCCTTTCGCTTTAAGCATGCTCCTCGCCATGTCCATGATTGTTCTATTCTCTCGGCAACTCCGTTGTGTTGAGGTGTGTAGGGACATGTTATGTTATGCTGCAACCCAAGTTCTTCACAGTGCCTTTTGAACTCATTAGACTTGTACTCACATCCTCCATCACTACGCACCATCTTAATTTGTCTATCACTCTGTCTTTTGACAAATGCTTTAAATATTTTAAAGCAGTGGAATACCTCATCCTTGCTTTTCAATAGATAAATCCAGGTTTTCCTTGAAAAATCATCCATAAAGGTTAAAAAAATACTTATTACCTCCAATTGATGATATGTTCATCGGGCCACAAACATTTGTGGGAACAAGCTCCAAAGGAAATTTTGCACGCCAAGACTCCTTAACAAATGGTATCCTGTGATTCTTTCCAAAAATGCAAGCTTCACACAATTGATCAGGATGATGAATATGGGGTAAACCATTCACTAAATTTCGTTTGGAGAGATTTTCCAAACTCTGAAAATTTAAGTGCCCAAAGCGTAAATGTCATAACCACGATTCATTATTCACTATTGCATTCAAACACTTGAAATCACCCATATGAATATCTACTGGAAACATGCGGTTTTTTGATAAAAAAAGGTTTTAAGAATCAAATTACCATTTTTACCAAAAATTGAGAATTTATTTTCAACTATGTGCATCACATAACCCTTTTCGGCCAGTTGTCCCATACTCAACAGATTACTTCTCATATCAGGTACATAGAAAACATCATAGATGTACCTGTGATCACCATTCTTCAATGTGATAAGAATTTGCCTTTTTTCAGTTACTGGAACAAACCTGCCATCACCGAATTTCACTTTTGTGCGAAATGAATCATCCAAATATGCAAACAACTCTTTCTGACCACACATATGATTCGTGCAACCAGTATCCAAATACCAAGTCTGATTGTTTGGAGTTTCATTTGATGTGGTTGCCATTAGTACTGCATGATCCTCTTCATCTTGTTCGTGATTACTATCTTCTTGAGCACAATTGGCAGCATGATTATCACCTTTTGATCTGCACTCATGTGCATAATGGTCGCGTTTATGACATTTGAAACTAGTGTTGTTTTGCTCAGCGCCTCCATGATTCTGGCCACCACACCTTTGCTGGAATAGCTACTACCACATCCCCGTCCTCTGCCTTGTGAACTACCGTGTTTATGATAAGAGCTACCAATTGATTTTTGTGCTTGTAAAGCCTGTTCAATTGATTTTTCAATCTTATTGTCATTCATCTGCTGCTCATGCGCTCGTAGGGAGCCAGACAATAACCTTACTACCATTGTTGAAATGTCATTGGCCTCTTCAATTGCGGCAACAACATGTTCAAATCTAGGAGTTAAAGATCTCAAAATCTTCTCCACCTTTGTCTGCTCCGAATGTGTTTCACCATTGGTCTTCATCTGATTTGTCAAGGCAAGAACTTTATTTATATAAACATCAATAGTCTATGTGGTTTCCATCTGCAACAATTCATATTGGTGTCTTAGGGTTTGAAGATACACCCTCTTGATCTTGTCATCACCTTTATAATTGGTTGACAAAATGGTTCAAGCCTCACTTGCAGTTGTTGCTCCTTCTATCTGTTCAAACGTCTCGTCATTCATCCCTTGATGGATGAGATACAAAGCCTTCTTGTCCTTCTTCTTCTGGTCACGATGCGCTACTCGTTGTGCCTCAGTTGCATTATCAGCTAATGAAGACACTCCACTCTCAATGACATCCCATAAGTCATGATAATCAAACAAAACTCTCATCTGCACACTCCACCGATTGTAATTTTTTTCCATCAAAGATAGAAACTGATAATTGGGTAGAGTTCATGATAACAGACTGGCTCTGATACCAGTTGTAGGAACTAATTGAAGGAAATAACGGAAGATAAAAGGTTGTAGAAACTGATTGAACGTAATTGCATGAGATTGCAAAACTGCTGAACTGATTTCATTCATTTTTATTTACTTCAATAATATATATATATATATAATAAAATTACAATTATTGGAAGTTATACAATAGGAATACTAATAGGCCTGTAAACTGACCATTAATGCAATAATAACGATAAAATAGTTTAAGGGTAATAAAATCATAATTAATAATAATAAAATCTGAATTAATAACCAACAATTTGAACCTTTTTACATATTTTTGTATTATAAGATGAATGTGAATGATTTATTCCCATTTTTTTGTTAATTTCAGGGCTCTAAGAGAAAATGGAGATAAAAGGGCTAAAAGAGAATAAACAAGCTGAAAAGACAAGGTTGAAACATTGGAAACTTGCCCAAGCAACATCACTCTAGAAGAACTCGCCCAAGACTTGTCCTAGGCTCACTTAAGCAAGCAATATCTTACTTCAACGAAATGTAACTTAGCCCAAGTCAAATTAGGTTAAATAGAAGGTGTGAGACATAACCCTAAACATCATTGGAAGGATATTGAGAGATAGAAAATCCTAAAGAAGGCTACTGACAAAGAGAAACACCTTGGATCTTCTTTTCTTGTTTTCCATTACAATTCTTGTAATGGCCAACATGAATGACTAATTTTTCCCTTTTGGATTGGGAAGTAATATGTTCAGACACTTATTTATTGAGGTGATATTTATTTATAATATTTTTTTCTTGATTGATGATTTGTATTGTCATTATATTATTATTGTTTGAATCTTTATTCATGATTTTGATATTTAGATTTGACTGGAAAGTACTTCTAAGCATATGACCTAAATGATTATGTTTAACATATTTGAATGATAGGAATATATTTGAAATGTTAATTGTTTTATAACACCTGTTCATAATGATAAAAAGTTTTTATAAATATGCGATGAATCAATATTTAAGAGACTATTTTAATAATTTTGTATGTAAGAAATTAATATGAGTAATTCAAAATTTATCTTTTAAAGAGTGCATGCGTTACAAAATTTAAAATTTATCACTTCCTAATGATATGAAACTTTAATATTATGTTTTATTTATTTTAAAGTTAAAGCTTTTCAGTGACAAAATATTTCATTTCTTTTTATCTAATACACTTCTTTAGCTTGTAAACAGAATGTTATAATGAAATCAAAATGCTGATTCAAAAAGTGTGAAAGTTAAATGCGTTCCCTTTTGTTAATATTTTTTAATGATCGATTATGCAAGCTGTGATCCATGAAGTAGTATAGTCATACTGCATCCATCCAAGTATTGCACCAAATGGCTGAGATTTGATGATAAAAAAAATGGCATGAGATTTGTGTGTTGACATGAAATAATTTTGATATATAATTGCAAGATCTGAATGAATAATAAGTAATTTTACTGGGATATATATCCAAATGATAGGGAAAAGATATGAAGAGTTAGATTACGCCGACTTTTTAATTTGAAGCTGGATTTAGGAAATCGACTAATGATTACATGATATGATGGAAACCACAATTAGTGTAGGATTTACTTAGTTATTGTACAAATTGAATTAATTAATTCCAATAAGCTTCGAAACTCAAAATGTGGGATATTAATAATTAGAACATGTTTTTGAATTAGTCTAGAATAGGTCCATTATATTTCTCAATCCTGCATATTTTGTTTGTTTTATTTTATATTAGAGATCGACTTATAGTTTTTTTTTTTTATCAGCAATGAATAAATAAATTAAAAGGGATATTTCAGGGGTATCCCAACCCATATACATATTTCTCCTTTATGGTTGGAACAAAACAACCTTAAAGTGAGAAAACATACCCAAAAAATACCCAATCAAGATAAACCCTGCTTTCGGGGAGGATCCACTTGGGAAAACCCCATCTCATTGCTCTTATAAGGCTAACAGACATCTTTATCGAACCAGCACAAACCCGGCGATGTGTCTACCTCGGTAATTTTCAGTACCCGATCTTCCGTTCTTCGAATACGGCAATGATACACAACTTCACCGATCACTTCATGGAGATCGCCACTTCATCGACCGGCGATCATGTTTACCTTTGCCTTCGGCGACCACCGACTAGCGCATGGAGATCGCCATTTCAAGTTCCGACGACCACCACGCACGCAAGGAGATCGCCACTTCATCGACCGGCGATC
>Ga0123342_1007364_pt1 | contig 14583 bp, 4 predicted proteins | sample Turbeawhitnodule_FD_89960 | JGI IMG/M metagenome (GOLD analysis project Ga0123342, IMG submission 89960) | Root nodule microbial communities of legume samples collected from Mexico - Turtle bean Mexico white nodule | ecosystem: Host-associated > Plants > Roots > Nodule | place: Mexico: Nepantla...
ATTAATCTCCCATTGATTGCAATTGATTGCGGCAATTAACCTCCTATTGATTGCAATTGATTGTGGCAATTAACCTCCCATTTATGCCAAGATAACGGTAAAGGTGAGTCATAAACCCACACTGTTCAATTCAAATTTAAATAAATTTCCCTCCGTGCTTTATTTCCTCTAAGCAAAACAGAGTTTTCGAATACTCGAGCATTTTAATTGGAAATAATCTTTGTCGTAAAAAGTTCGTAGAAGACAAAAACTGCAACCATGACTTAAGGGTTCTAATTTTAGGGAATTGCCATTTGCTACAAATCCTTCAACTCAATATCATGTCTGAATGGAAGATTGCAGCCATTAGTAGAAAATAGTGAAAGAGAAAGAACCAATAAGTAACACATGAATTAAAGTTAACTAAAGAATTAGTAATACACAGCATTTTCCCTCCTTCTCAACAGACATTGAACAAACTACTGATAGTTCAACAAACGAGGGGAAGGAAATAAGTAAAATAAAAATACAAAATGCAAATAATAAGAAGAAGAAATCTAATGTTGCTGATGCACAGCGGCATAGCGCTTAACAGCATCTCTCATGTCATCACAGCAATCAGACCCCTCAAAAAAGCTTCTCAATTTCCAAAGCTCCCGGTCGAAAATGTCATCCACAAAGGGCCGAATCAGAATTGCATTCTCGGGTTGGTTCGAAAATGAACTCGGGTTATCATCCACTATAACAACCCGTTTCAGATCGCGACCCGTTTCCTGAAGGTCCTTTACGAGCTTCCCGTCTATGTTGCGGCACGAATCGCGGTAGAGCCGGTGCGAGATGAACCGGTTCCGGTCGAGCCGGTCCAGCACCATGGACGCGTACTCCTTTAGTGCTGCCGTGAAAACGACAACCTCGTACTTCGAGGCGAGGGCCTCGAGGAGCTCGTCGACGCCGGGGCGCTTGAGGACATAGAAGTCCATGGGCTCGCCGTCGATGACCGGCCGGACGACGAAGTCGAAGCGCTCCGGCGGCGGCGAGGGGTGGGAGTGGACGAGCGTTTCGTCAAGGTCGAGGAACACGGTTTTTCTGATGGAGAGGGAAGGAGGGAGGAGCGGCGTGGTGGTGGCATCGTCGAACACCAGGGTGCGGCGAATGGCATCGAGTTGTTCTTCGTGTTCTTCTGTCGTTGTTGTCTTTTTGAGGATCTTGTAGGAGGTTGCTTTTTTCTTGTGGGTGGTGCTGATGCGCGCGATCTTCGAGAAGAGTTTCGTGATACGGCGGCGGATGGAGGCCAGGGCAGCGGAGGACGCCGCCACCACATTTTTTATTGGGGTTTTCCGGCGCCAACGACGGTTGTTATTGTTACGAAGGTCCTTGATGGACTTCACTGGTCCTCTCTTCACCTTTGATACCATTTTTGGATTCTTTGGATTTCAGAGAGAGAGAGAGAGAAATGCAAAGAATGATGCGATTGTGATGGTGTCTCTGTCGAATTGAAGCCAGTTTTAAACTCTAGGTACGGTGCAACGGTAATGAGCAGCTTCGGAACCGAAGCTATATTATTGTCTTCTTGTTTCGAATTTTTGCCTTTTGGGTAGTTACTGTTGTTTTGTTTCTTTGCTGTGCTTATCTTAACTTCAGTTTCCGAAGTTTCCCTAATTTTGTTCTTTATTTTATATTAATGAAAATTTAGGACAAAAATCTAAGTGGGTAAGAATTGGTTTTGTTATTAACGAAAGTGTAATTTACACACACACAAATATGTAGTTTTAGAAAACAATTGAAATGGATAATCCGACTGTATATTTTTTTTCGTATAAAATTAGAAAGATTAAATTAACCAATTAGATGAACAGATAATACTTCTTTATGGAAAGTTAAAAAGTGGGAAATAAAAAACTTCTTTTCATAGAATAACAAGATAAGGTGTTTATGTGGAACTTTGAGTTGCACTGGTTCCTGTGAAAACAATAATTTGTTCAAACGTAAAACTAATATCAGAAAATAAATAATTTGTTATGTTTCTAACCAAAAAGTAGTACATTACATTATTTTTTATTATTATGCACCTAAAAATATAAAAAATTTAAAGTATATAATTATACGGGGACGTTCTTTTGATTGAATTATACCGTGAATATTATTCATGGGTAAAAAAAATGAAAGTTTTTATTTAGTATTTATTGAGATAAATGCTCCTTGAGTTGGATTGATTCTTATAAAAATATTTGTCACTGTTTATGTTACTTTGAGTTTTAAGTATTTATCAATGCATTATTTTAGTTAAAATTGTTTTGCTAATTAAATCATTATTTGGTTGACTTGTTTGGATTATATATTTTCTTCTTCTCTTTTATCTTCTAAATTATATAAAATCACAGAAATATCTTATATTGATTACTAACTTTATTGAACATTAATGGTTAATTAATGCACATAATTATTTAAATGGTTTTCAACGTTGTCAAAGGTTTATTAAAGATTGAATATCACTAAAGACAATTAAAGGGAGTGATTCAGATATTATGTGAAAAAATTATAAATATGTCCGGTATGTCAAAAATACCTAATTACATATGAAATTAATTTCCTTCCTTAAAGGTGATTTTTTTATTGTCACCTCCTTTGATGATTTTTTTTAGTTAGGAAAATAATCAAAGTTTATTTTTAAGAATGTTTCTTTATAAAAAAAAAATTGTCCTACAGTATTTAATATAAAATTCCTAAATTATAATTATCTTTTAAAGATATGTTTTTTATTTATTTAGGTAATAAGATTTAAATTAAATAAATAATAAATATGCCTTCTAAAAAAATTCTTTAAATAAATTTAAATACTGTATTCTTTGTTTGTTATAAAATTATATTCCTCTAAATTCTTTAAATTCTTTTTTAAGTGATTTTTTGACATCTCATCTATTTTTTTACTACTTAGATCTCATCAAGTGACCTTGAAAGGTAGATTAAGATATGACAATTAAAATTTTGATCCTAGTAAGTGTGTGTACCCGTTATCTTTGTTTTCATATGTGTAAGTTTTATATTTTACGTGTGTGAGTATATTGAAAAATAAAATTTAATGATGATCTTAAGGAGTGAAGGTGTTGATTTTATAGTTGAAGATTCGACAATGTCATACAAATATTTTAAAATTATTCTATTTTGAGTTAAAAGTCTTAGATGTTGAAATTACATTTTATTACCTAACAAACTACCTTTAGGTAAGGAAGCTAACATGATGTGGAATAGTTTATTTTGATATATGAGAAATTTATTAAGTTTGATAAGGCGAGATTCATATTTATGTATATTTTGGATATTTAATTGAGTAATTAAGTAGTTGAAGTAATTATAGTTATGAATGTGATTTTAGATTTTAAATAATCAAATAGGATAAATATAATTATTTTAAATATATTTTATCTTGAAGAAGTAAGAAAATGTAGTATAAATACTCTATTAGATTTAAAGTAAAGTTGTAACATTATGTACGGAATAAAAAAACTTAAAAACAAAAATTGACCATTATTAATAATTTAGAACGTATTTAAAAAAGTCACATTTAACCCAAATTAGCTTGTCGTTTATAAAATCCTTAAAATGAAAATAAAACATATATTGATAGAAAAAAATATGTCACCGTCATATTTCTAATGGTTTATTTGTGTTTGATAAAAAATAAATTATTATTATTATAATTATATTGTGGATTTGATATATTACCCTTATATATTATTTTCCTATACGTAACCATCCATCAGTTTATTATGTCTTACTATTTATGCATGTTCGCAATGTCTTAATTAATAATATAGGTTTTGTTTGACAAAGTTATACCAATGAAATCAAATACCAATACGTAGTTTTCTTAGTATATGATGTTGTATAATGGAAGAATATGATGAATATTTGCTTGGATGCTTTTATAATATGGGTCCAAGTTAGACATCAATGTTTTTGGGCCTGGAATCTCAGCAAGACCCCATGTAATCAATAATAAATAAAATTGGCAAATTTTCCATATACTTTCATATTTTGTTTAGGATATTTTTAATTTTCAACAACACTTTCTGAATATAATGGTGTGATATTTTTTTATGTGATTACTTGTGGTGGTAGATGGTAAACGTTGCTGATTTTAAATAAATTTTGTAATGTTTTTACTAGCATTAAATGTGTTTTTATTTATTTATTTTTTTGAAAATTACAGTTTAAGAAAATAAATTATTGAGCTGCAAAAATAAAATAAAAAAACTAAAAAATAAAATTCTTTGCATTAGAAAATATTAAATATAATTAATTTTTTCATCAATCTTCTCACATACGTTTAAAAATGAAACTATGAAAGACTACGAGAAAAAAAAAATGTGATGATTGATAAAAAAAATATGTGGTTAGAGAAAAAGTATGAAAGTGTCGTATTTAAAAAAAAGTAAGATTAAATTTTTTGTAAAAGTATTTTAAAATGATCAAAATCCCCTTTTAATATTAATACGAAGGTGCACGAAAAAGTTACAAGTTGGAGGAAAAATTTGGCTAAAATAAATAAAGGAATTATTTTGATGCCCTTTCCAAACACCCAATAAAAAAAAAATCTCAACGTGACATTGTTCAACCTGAGAGTGAGAATGACAGCAGTGGAAGATTTTTTATTAAAAAGAAAGTTAACTGGTCCAAAGAGCGTCAAAGTAAAAAAAGCAAAGGAGGATTGAATGAAAGAGACCACAAACTCTAATTGGTTATACGTGAGTGAGACGCCAGACCACATGGCGAACAAAACAACGAAACAATTGACCACTGTTGTCGTGTTGTGTGACGTAGTACTTCTAATTACACAAGTGGAGGTGGAACAATGTAATCGACGTCTTCAATTCAAAATACAATTTCTTCTCTCTGCCCACTAACCAAACTCGATATTGAAAACCAATGCCTCCCTTCACGCCTTTATCTCATCCTCTAAAACCTCTCTTTATTTCAAAATTTAATATTATTTTATACTAATTCTTCTAACCTTATGTTTATGATTCCTTTGGTTAAACATTTTTTCATTTATATAATCCACTTCTCAAATTAAATAGCTGGATATTACAGTGTAGCCACAAATTCATTTGAGTAAGTATCTTCTGAGAAGGAAAACACATAAATATGTGATAATGTTAACATATTACAATAAAAAGGTATATTTATTATTTACTCGTTCTGTAAACAATGTGCTATGATGAGTTTTTTTATTTATTAAAAATGCAACGATATACGTAGGCGTGTTTTTAGAACATCCATATGTTTCACTTCTTGTCTCACTTGTGTAAGATGATAACTGAAAAATCAGTCACCTTAAGATTTTTTTTTTCTTTTTGTTTTTTACATTTTTTTTTTTGTTGGTCTAGGATATGACACCAGGGTTTTTAAATAATCAAGGAAAACAGTGTTTATTATCAAAATTTTATGCAGATTCTGGCCACAGATTGATTCGAATAAGGCTCATCTGAAAAGAAAAATAAAATGTTATATATTTCGACTTTACGTTGATAATAATTGAATCGTCGTCAGAAGAAAATCGATAACTTTTCTTTTTAATATGTGAAACACATTATTTGAATTGGTGATAAGATTCGTGTAGTTATTACACCATTTCAAATGATAATTAATTAATTAATACACACTGCATTCATTTTATTTTATCATCTACGTCTACCAATATAGTATGTGTTGGATATATTTATAAAAAAAATATCACTTATTTTATAACACAATTCTATTACGATCAATTATTATATAATTAAATTTCTTTCATATTATACAAAATTGTGGATTTCTAATATTTTTTCATTTAATTCAATATTTTGAAAAAGCTATCAAACCTTACAAAATTATATGTTCATATTTAAATAACACGAGACAAAACATTCAAGATATCTTTACTCGTGGACAATATAATTTTTTTTTACATAAAATGAAGATAATTAATATTATTGAAATAAAAACATCAAATAAAAATATTAACTAAAATATGGAGAGGAATAAATCTATTTTTTGTTAAATGTTATACAATTAATAACTTCATATATAAAGTAAATTTTGTTGATTTAACAATTACGTTGCAATTTTCTATTATTATAATTATTCATATAAACTTTTATTAAAATTAATCATACTTTAGTATATTTTTAAAATATACGTTCCATTAATGTATATATAAGACATATTAAATAATTTTAGATTAATATAAAAGTTTGTATATGTAATTTATGTAAAAGAAATGCTCAATTTAATAGTAAGTTGTGAAAATAATAATAATAATAATAATAATAATAATAATTACATATTATTTTATTATAATTATTACTCTATCATTATATATCATCTAATATTGTGCTTGTTTGTATTTTGAATTTCTGATATATATTTAAAATATATAATATATATTGTTCATTCATGTATCAATAATTTTTATAATTACAATCACACAGCATACACACAAATAAACGTTAAACTAGTCAAATTCAACTCAATATATAATATATACAACAAGAATATTTAAAACAGTGTGTTACACTTTCTTAAGTTTATGTATCAGTTACATTTTCAGTTTCACTTTATTATTGTACATAATAAATTTTATTGCTTCAGTGATCATAAAAATGTTTTTTATTCTTAAAGTTGAGTTGTTTGAATTTGCCTAAAGAAACAATTGAGAAAGCAACATTTGAGTATCACGTGAAAGCACTTTAATGGAAGATTTACTCTGGTTTTTCGACTTGAAAATTACTTAATGCTCAATATTATTAAATCTCTTAAATAAATTACCACCTAGATAATTATCACTCACATTAATTCAAACCAATTTAATTAATTCAATACAAGATTTTCCTGTATAATTATAAGTACTAGTTACCAAATCATATTAATCATTCTCAGAAACTTCCACGCATACATATATCATCATCCCTATTGTCGTTAATTAAAAGACGATCTCATAACATTTCAAATACCAAAACATTAAAATATTAACTTCTAATCCACTGTTTCTTTATACTCGTATACATTGGCATAGCCTAAATAAAATATATAGAGTTGTATTAATCCTATCAAGTTAACTCTTATTTTGATAAAAAAAAAACTAATAAATTTATCTACAAATTTATGTTGATTAATTTTTCCATTTCAATAAAAAAAAATTTAACTCAGTTAAAAAATAATAAAAGTGAAATACACTCTACAACATCCACACCCTTATTCACATTCACACTCATATTTTCATAATTAATTACACCTTTATTGAGGAACCTTTTAATACAAATATCTACTTCAGCAAATCTTGTACACTTCCATGTAAAAAGACTTTAATACAAATACTTACATAACTAGTCTTTTTCATTTTACATTCATGGTACATTTTGCATTCATGGCAGATCATGTGAATTTTTTTTTATAAAAGAATTAAAACTTATATTATTTTTTATTGGTATAATAAACTCTTAGCTAGTTTGTTTTTATAATTTATTTATGTATTGGTTTTTATAACATATGAGTTTTTGATGAGTTTTGATCTAATTCTTCAATATTTTTATATTTATTATTTTAATAAAAATATTTTTATATAATAACAAATTGAAATATCAATCGTTCATAATAACATGAAATCTTTTATAATAATAAAAAAAACCTTATACATTGTTTACCATTTCTAATAAAACCAATCGCATCCTAAAGAGTTATACATTATATATTAAAATAAATTTTGGTTTCATGGTACTAATACTTAGTTCATCCTCTCGTAACTAATGAAAAAACTATTTTTTTTACATTTTGAAACAGCTTTTTGATACTCTATTAATCGGGCGGCTTTGTTAAACAAGTGGCAATCGAAAATTCATCTGCAACGCACGATTTTTATTATCATTATAAACTCCTTATGAAGAAGGATTAGTTTGTGAATGAAGATTAGTTTGCACAAAACAAAAGTATAAAAATAAGACTCGTAATAATTAGTCACGAGAATAGATCACTATTCTAGATGAAGTTTATTAATTGGTTATTTTGGAAAAGAAGTTCACATGCATACTGCCACTTTTGGTTCTGGAACTACACAAGCACTTTCTTACAACAATAAAAACAAAAGGAACCTTATACCTTACACACTGCACAGAGTAAAATCACACTCTTAACATACAAATAAAATAATATTTTAACTATTTCCATCTTAATTTGTAATTTAAAATATTATAATATTATTATAAAGGATTGTTGAATAGTCTTATTTACTCTGTCCAGTGTTAACAAAACCTTTTCCAAAACCTAAAACTTCACTAGAAATTAAATTCAATACTGCTAGAGTAACATGATTTTCAGTTAATAGATTATTTATATATATTAAAACGTGGCAATTCTAAATAAAAGCTTTGTGGAGTGCCAATTGCCACACGTATTTATGGACCCCTGTTTGAAAAAAAAAAAAAAAAAAACTTTATTGCACGTACTCATGTCGCCGCCATACTACAATGCTAATCTTATGACATCATAATGATAGATGGGTTCTACTTTTTCCACAGTTTTTAATTGAAAGCAAAACTATTGAAACAAACATTAAAATAGAATCACATAAAAGTACATACCCAAAAGACAAACTATACCTATTCTCAATCATTATTGTTTTACATGTGTATACTTAAGTTGAGTCCAGCTGCTGAGAGTATGTTTAAGTTACTGCTATTTTTTACATACTTTCATAAATAATATATAAATTAAAATTTCTAACAAAACTTCTTTGTCAATTTAAATAGAAAAATCATTCATAAATAGTTAAAAAAATATTGGAAAATTTGAGTTTAATTTATTAAATAATAAAAACTTCAAGTTTATGAATAAGTTATATATATATATATAGTAAATTTAGTATATATATCCTGTATATAATAAGTTATGTATATAAACATTATTTAAACTCTAAGAAACATCATCTTCATTCAATCACCAATTCTGTTCGCTTAGCAAATCAAACACATAGTAACTAGTTTACTTTCTAAACAACCTTTTAATCGTTTAACAAACAAGAAATTCAGATTTTCCTTTAAATTATTTTCGTTTACGACTCTATTTTCCTCCAACAACTAAATCTGAATTTGCGTAAATGCATAGATTTTGTCAAATTGTTCCAATAATGTTACTATTATTTTTTCATACATATAATATATTACTTTTTTTTTTTTAAATAAGATAATTTGAATCAATTTAGCCCACTTCAAACATTTTATATTTTAATTACCAAAACATACAATACAAAATGTAAAAATTCACTATTTTCATTACTTTCAACTATTCAATAGCTCATTTATATATACATTTCCGTTATAAAACTTAAGAATTGTGACCAAATAACACTATCATTTATCTTTAAGTATTAACAAAAATTATCAGTTTCTTTTGTTTTACAATTTAATTAACCAAACTTAAACTTCTAAAATCATTACATACTCTCATGACCAAACACATTCATAAAATATTCTAATTAACAAACTAAACATACCACTAAATACGCAGAAAATATAAAATATGATATTTTTAACATCAATTATTTTTCTCAACATATTACCTTATAATATCAAATATTATATTCCTTATTTTTCACATTCTTTTAAAACTTAACAATTAATGTTACAAAAACATATTAAAAATAATTTATATTTTCCTTCTTATATTTTAACAATAAGTAAAATAGTAGTTTTAGGAACTTGTTCTTATTTCTTTCAAATTTTTTGTTTAAAGTAAAAAAAAACATGCAAAAAATGTTATTACTTTCTACCATCTAATATACATAATATGCAATAATATATAATAATATATAGTTTTCTACCCCAACTTTTCGTTTTTTTCATTTAACATTCGTCGTCTCTTTATTTTATTTTATGTCTTGTTTAACAAAATATAGAGATGTCATGCATCTCTCTTTCTAGCCACAAAGAAATGAATTATGAATTTATGAACTAAAAATGCTCAAATTAATCTATGGACTTATGAAAACGATATAAATTATAAATTTGAGTTTTCAACATTGCAACAAAATTATTTCGGTAATTATTTTCCCTTTTTTTATAAAATTGTGTACTTTTAATAAATGCTTTATTATTTTTTTGATTTACTTTAATAATTTAATAGAATTAATTTTAATTTAAGATAAATTTAGTAACATACTTCCTAATATCTTATTTCTAATACAACTTCTACTACTAGTAAAATCTATTGAAAATCATAAAAGAATAAAAGTACTAGAAACACTCTCACATATTCTAACACTTTTTTTTTTGGGCCGAAAGTTATTTAAAAGTTACAAAATCTGAAGAATTTCACTTTTCATTTAATATCTCTCTCTTTCATTTTACAAGCGAGACCTAAAAAATATGTAATTTTAAAACAATAATAGAGGAAGTTTAAAAACATATTTTCCGATTGTAAAATGAGGAGAGACTAATTAAATATTTTTCTTTCAATTTTAAAAAGTTTAAATTATTTCTATTAATTCAGTCGTATTTAATGTAGTAAATATTAATTTATTCGTATTTAATATAGTAAATATTAATGATGAAAAAAAAATCATAAACTTATTTCTATTTATAAATCTAATGTAAAAAAACTTAATGGTAATTATTACCATCCTTATCATTGTCAAAATTTAATGAAAAATTTAATTACACTAAACTTAGTTTTCAGCATTATTTATATTTATAATAAATTTTTAATTATATAAATCAATATTTCTTACACAAGTTAAAATACCAGTTTAATAAAAATCTGTATACACGTCTGAGTTCATAAATAGGTGACCTCAAAAAAAGAAAAAAGGTGTTATAAATATATTTATAAAATGTGAAAGGAAAATAATAAATAATAAAATTAAAGAGAAGGGAAAAAAAGAAAAGAAAAATGAAAAAGGTATAAATATAGGGATGAAAGGGAGAGTGAAGAAGAGGGAAGGGGAAGATAAATATGAAATGATGAGATAGTGGATGAATGCGTGGCTGGTTTTGATTGGGAGGGATGAAGGCAGGGAAGGCCACAAAAGGAGAGATGTGAGGACTACATAAGCATCTCATTTGCATTCTCTTTTTTTCCCACCGCACAACAACAATCCTTTCTCTTCTCTTTTTCTCTTCATTTCTCTCTCACACACACACACACACAAACCACACCTATACCTCACTCAATGGAAGGAGAAGGATCTCGTGTAGTTGCCCTCTATGATGGCAACGGTGCCATCACTGAAACCAAGAAGTCCCCCTTCTCCGTCAAAGTCGGTCTGGCCCAGATGCTCCGTGGCGGCGTTATCATGGACGTCGTTAACGCCGACCAGGCCCGCATCGCCGAAGAGGCTGGGGCCTGCGCCGTCATGGCCCTCGAGCGCGTACCCGCCGACATCCGGGCCCAGGGTGGCGTGGCCCGCATGAGCGACCCACAGCTGATTAAGGAAATCAAGCGGGCCGTCACCATCCCCGTCATGGCTAAGGCCCGCATCGGACACTTCGTAGAGGCCCAGATCCTGGAGGCCATAGGCATCGATTACGTGGACGAGAGCGAGGTTCTCACCCTGGCAGATGACGCCAACCACATCAACAAGCACAACTTCCGCATCCCCTTTGTCTGCGGCTGCCGCAACCTTGGGGAGGCCCTCCGCCGCATCCGCGAGGGCGCCGCCATGATCCGCACCAAGGGCGAGGCTGGCACCGGCAACATCATCGAGGCCGTGCGTCACGTCCGCTCCGTCATGAGCGACATTAGGGTTCTCCGCAACATGGACGATGACGAGGTCTTCACCTTCGCCAAGAGCATCGCCGCGCCCTACGACCTTGTCATGCAGACCAAGCAACTCGGCCGCCTCCCCGTCGTCCACTTTGCCGCAGGTGGCGTCGCTACCCCCGCCGACGCGGCCCTCATGATGCAGCTCGGCTGCGATGGCGTCTTCGTTGGCTCCGGCGTCTTCAAGAGCGGTGACCCCGCCAAACGGGCTAGAGCCATTGTTCAGGCCGTGACTCATTACAGCGACCCCGAGATTTTGGCTGAGGTCAGTTGCGGCTTGGGTGAAGCCATGGTTGGAATCAATTTGAGCGATACCAACGTTGAGAGGTTCGCCAATCGCTCTGAATGATTCTTCTTCTCCTCTGGTCTTGGTTCTCAGATTCAATCTGGATTAAGGTTTTCCTAGTGGTTTTAGCTGTTTCTTATTTTACTTTGGTAAGAATAAGGTTATGTTTTTTGTTGGTTGGAACTGTGTAAGAAAAAAGAAATTAGATAGCTATTTGTGTCTGCCTTGTAATGTGCTGATACAATAGTCAGCTTCGTGGTACTATATTGTGGACTTAGTTTTTTCTTGATATACTAGGATCGAATCATTCTTGTTTGGATATTCAATCCTATTTTTTATTTCTGGGGTTAGTTTTTTATTGATTGAAAGCCTGTGGTTGTTTTCAGCTTCTTCAGTGTTCTAGTTTTTGCTTTGATAAGTTGAAGGAGTGTTCTAGTTTTTGCTTTGCGAAGTTCAGCGAGTGTGATTTGAAATTGACAGTTTTTGTATCTGCTGAAGCCAAAATTGGATGCTGAAAAGTAAAGTTTAGTGTTCTGGATATGTCATTTTATTTTGCTGAGTATTATCAATTCACTCATTTGTAGTTCAAGCCTATCTTCCTGTGGCCTGTAATGTTCCTTGAGGATATTTTTCTCTTGGATTCTTATTTTTATTATACGATTAGGCGATGATTCTTGCATATTAATTTTGTTGTTTTCCTGGACTACATAACTTCTGTTCTGAATATTAGTATTGCCCTCCCAGCTTCCTTAGTTGTCAAAGATGCAAATATTAAGTAGATGACTGTTTTATATTATAACTCTTTTGCTTTCTTTATAAGATGTAACCCTTCTTCTGGGAACAAATCTTGAAAAGGAAACTTGTAAAGGGCTGGGGCTGCATCAAATTTGTTTTAATGAGGAAAACATACCTAAAAGTAAATGACTATAGTAATGCGGGTATGATGGAGATGTCTGTGGCAGAATATCAGTATCTGTTCTTAGCTTGCATATAGCAGTTTACTGTCACATCAGCCTCAGACGTCCCAAAAATGGATTCTCCGTAGGAAAAAAAAAGTTAATACTGATGTCATGTGTTTTTTAACCATGATCTGATTTTAAACAAAATTCCTAATTCACTTTACTTACTGCAGACAATCCAGAATCCTCTAGGAAAAAACAGTTCATATTATATGTCATGTGTAAATCAACCATGATCTGATTTTAAACAAGATTCCGAAGTCACTTTACTGACTGTAGACAATCCAGAATCCTCTAGTATAAAACAGTGATATCATATGTCGTGTTTATCAACCATGATCTGATATTAGACAAGATTCCGAAGTCACTTTACTGACTGCAGGCAATCCAGATTCCTCAAAAGACATTGTAAATTGTAATATGCATAAGACATTGAAAGTGTAATTGTGCAATGGTAAATTGTAATAGACATCAGAAGTGTAGTTGTGCAATAGATTGCAGAATCTGTCCCTTCTGTCTAGCATTGCTTCTCGACTCTTAGAGGTAAACAAATCTTATGATAAAATCCACCCTTAGTTACTACTTTTGCCTAGCTTTGCATCATCTTTTCTTTTATGTACTTTTACTATGATTTTCATGTGCAGAATGAAGTTATTTTAAATATTGATGTTTTTTAAAAGTAATTTAAAGATAGAGTTAAACAAATTGATGAAAGAAATAAGAGCTTTGTCATTTTGCATAGGCTTTTTGATGAAGGTAAGACATTGTCAATTTCTTTTAAGAGCATTGATGTCCATGACAACTTCATCATTACCTCTAAGTCTAAGCTTATGGTTTATATATTCTTTCTTAAATTATATATATCTTTCTGTTTTCTTAAATTTAAAATATTTTCATCTTTAAACTTAAAACTGAGTTTTTAATCTCTATGATTTTTTTTTTAAAATATTGTCTTAAATATAGTCAAAATAAATTGTTAAAATAATTAATAATTACAAAGACAACGCATAGGTACGCTTTTGAATAGAAGATTGAATCAAATTAAATAAAAAATAATTTTAAAAAAAATTCAAACTTTTCTCAAATTTAAATAACTAATATCGGTAAGGTACTTCTGCTTGTGACATTTTAGAGCTACATGGTAAAATTACTTTGATTATGATTCTTGGACATAACTTGAAGTTCATCATAGGCAGAGTCACTGGGTCAAGGCCCAATAACTAGCTGCATGTTTATTACAGGGCTGCTTCTTCCTGCACCTCCATAGATTTTCATATTTCCAAAAATGTCCCTTTGTAATATTCCGGATTACATAATCCGAAAGTCATTTTTCAAATTTGTAATTAGCTTCCGGATTATATAATCCAGAAGTCTTTTCTCAGATGCATGATTACTTTCTGGATTACATAATCCGGAAGTCTTTTTTAACTTTTGGATTATGTAATTCGGAAGTCTTTTTTCAAATGCATTTCCGGATTACATAATCCGAAAGTTATTCTATGGGGGTGGCACAAGAAGGATAAAAATGTATTTTCATGTTGTGTATGGAGGTGCCAGAAGAAGATATGG
>Ga0123342_1007365_pt1 | contig 14580 bp, 10 predicted proteins | sample Turbeawhitnodule_FD_89960 | JGI IMG/M metagenome (GOLD analysis project Ga0123342, IMG submission 89960) | Root nodule microbial communities of legume samples collected from Mexico - Turtle bean Mexico white nodule | ecosystem: Host-associated > Plants > Roots > Nodule | place: Mexico: Nepantla...
GAGCTAGATCTAGTATTTCCAGCTTGTGTCTGCCACATATTTCAAGAATGTTAACATTAGGCATAGTCTTGACATTATAATGCAATTGCCTCAAAGTTTCCCTGGTGTACAAGAGCCATGCAGTAACCGTTGAAGCCAAGAATTCATCCACATCTTCCATCAAAATGGAGAGAGCCTGCAATCCTGAGGTCTGCAAAATGGTTTGTGTGATCAAAATCTCGAGGCGTGTAGTCGTCAAATCTCGATAAATGGGCCAATCTTTGGAGCTGAAAGAGAGGGTATGAAGGTGCTTGCAGCACGCTAGTCGCCATTTCCTGCATGTTGCAGAGGCTATCACCACATCTCGTGCAGCCCTCAAGTGAGACAGAATGTTTCCAATCACTTCAACAGGAAGCTGGTCCATGACGCTTCAATTCCCAACTTGCAAACCCCTCACAACGCTATATCTATCCAACAGCCTTTGTCTTGTGTTTGTGTTGACAACAACCAACCAACACCCAAAGAAGAAACCAAAACCAAAACAAAACTTGTTCAAAAATCCTTCAATTCAATTCAATAGCAATTTTGGAAGAAACCTCAGAAATCAATCCAGAATCTAGAATGCATTTCATCAGATGCAAAATGCCCAACATCTCTCATCAATTTCTCTTCTCTTCTCGCTAGATCAGTTTGCAAAAAATCACGAAATTAGGGGAAGTAATCAAGATTTAATCAATCAGGTAAAATGGGATTCGCGGAATTGAATTAAGGATCAGAATTTAAATTAAATAAAGCATAATGATCAAGAACAATAGTAGTAATAACAATAATTGATTTGAAAAGAACAGAAAAGTGTAAGTATAGGATAGAGAAAATGGTTGTTTACCTACAAAATAAGGAATTACGAAAGAGGATTATCGTTGATTGCTATTGGGTTAGGCATCGAACCACACAGAACGAGTCGTGAAATCTCAGAGTGGTTTCTTTGAGTTTGATTAGGATTTCCCATGATTTTACTACGCCTTTCACTTACACGTAATACAATTCTGAAAATTTGTATTAATGTCTACAGTACTTATAAACCCCAAATTTTTATTTATATATATTATTTAAAATATTACTCATTATTACTATATATTTATTTATGTCAACAGTAATTACAATACAACTTTTTAATGTTTTCTTCTACCTTTTTATTGTTTAATTAATTGTGTTTGGTGTTGTGTGTAAATATTGAAGATATGTATTAGATATAATGTATTGGTGAAGTATTCAATTTAAAATATTTATTAGATTTTTGATAATTTTAGTATGATTCTAACACAATCTTTTAAAAAATTATTAATTTTTTAAAATTTAAATTTATTGAGTAAATTTTTATTATGATTATAAAAATAAGAAACAAATCTTTTTAATAAGTCACGAAAAATATTTTTCTGATAAAAAAAATCTAAAACATACTTAAATATATAATTTTTTTTATTTTTAATTTATATAATTTCTAATTATATAATATATACATCGTATCTAGTGTCCTAATTTTAGAGATTATATCTATATTCGTGTTCATGTCGTTTCTATCTCAAACTTAAAAAATGTATTGTTAATTATTTTATTATATTTAATAGATTTTTTCACTTTAACTTTAATTTTTTTCAATAAATTATTGTAATATATATTTATTGTTTGATTTCAACGTACCCCTAATGCATGATACCCCATTAGTGTTCAATATGACATCATATGACACAATTATGATTTTTTTTGTCTTTCTCTCTTTTTATGATTTGAAGAACTGCTAGTTACATATTTTTTTTATTGATTCAATTTTATTAATAATTTAAAATTAAGAGAATAATTTTATTTTTGTGATACTCATTAATCTTTACAATTTTTAATAAGTTCCCATCAGTATAAAGAATTTGAGTATCTGGCTTTTAAAAAATAGTGTTATTCTCTCTTTGTGTTATTATTTATAATGTTTAAAAAATATAAACCTACTTCAACTACTTCTACTTTATTTAATCAATTTATAAAAAAAAAATTAACTTCAATTAATGCCCTATCTTTTATTGCAGTATTATTTTTTTATTTTACAAAAAAACATTTAAAAAATAATATTTAGGAATGAATAAAATCTATGAAGTAAAACAAAGCACAGAAAAATAAAAGAGTAGAAGTGAAAGTTTATACCATATGAATTTACCATACAAGTGACTGGAGACGCTTCCATTAGGCACATATTCCTATGTAAGAAACTGAAGACTGTTTTCCTGGCAGTAGCCTAAAAGACTGACAAGATTCGGGTGGGGAATGAGAGACTAATTCTTCCTCCACCTTCCATAATGTATTACGGATTACGTAATCCAGAAGTATCCAGAAGTCAAAAGTTACAAATTTTAGATTACATAATCTGAAACCTATTTAAAAACTCACAATACTGTGTGTAATTGGGAACTTATTTAAGAAAATAAATCTATTTAATTACATAATTTGGAAGTAAAAATTTACCACTTTTGGATTATGTAATTCGGTATTAGTTTTTAATTTTTTTACTTTCATATTACATAATTTAGTAGATTTATTTTCTTAAATAAGTTCTGAATTACATAATCTGGTATTGTGTTTTGTTAAATAGGGTTTGAATTATGTAATATGAAAATTGTAATTTGTGACTTTTAGATTATATAATCTAGAAACTATAATTTTTTATTTTTGAATTACGTAATCTATAGTGTTAAACATTATTTTATTTTTTACTAAGGATAATTTTGGAAACTTTTAAATTTATGAAGGTGGCTGAAGTAGTGATGGAGGTGCAGAAAGAATCAGTCAATCGCATGAGAGTAAACCCTAAGGGAAACATTTAGTTAAGACTATATGGTGTATGCAATTGACATTGCCTCATAATTATGAAATGTAAGTGTCAAAGACTGTGATACAATTTATGCTCAATGTCTGACAAGTAAATTTTTTAACATAACAAAGTCTGTCACACAAAAGGAATTGAGAAAGAAATACTGATTTTTCTCACATATAAAGATTTTTTTCAGACATGAGTGTAACACATTAGAGTGGACTAATGGGCAAAGAAAGATTCATATTTTTGAATCAAATGATATGTGAAACTAAGTGGAATTTACTATATAATTGTACTCTAAATTCTGAAGCAGAAACAGATAAGGATCACAAGGACTAGTAAACTAAAGTGGTATGTCATTATTAAGAAAACTTTACATGTTTTTGTTTCAATAATGAGAAATCTTAAAAAACTTTTTGCTGACTGTTGTTGTTGCATAAAGCAAAGGACACAACTTCTGATTTAGAAGAAATCGTTCTTATATAAGAAACGAGTTTGTGGTTAAAAGTCCAGATTGTACTATTTTTATCTTTTCTACTAGAAGATTTCATTAGTTACAAGTTTTCCAACAGGAAATTATTTCTCGAGTTCTTTAACATATTGATGAGATAAATTGGGTAGAAGAATTTTGGCATCAATCTTCCGTGAGAGAAAAATGAAGCAACCCTTTGGTGTGACATTATGTATCAAATGTGTAGTGCTTGAAATTAAAGGGTACCATTCATGTTGACTTGTCCTTGCGATCTTCCGGTGTTAAGCTTTCCCAAGATGGTGCCCATAATCAACTTGCAGAATAAATAATTATATTAATTATATATAAGACAACCATGCAAGTTGTTAAATGAAGCAAAAATTAAGACATCGACCAAAAAACCTAACCCTTCACAGATTACCCTCGTTCTCACACAATCATCGTCAGATTTCACCTCTCGCAAACTCTAATGTACTTATTATAATTCTTTTTAGCGGTTGTCGGTTACCTAACGTTATCATAGTTAGTTTTCGTTTTTTTATATATAATGTCTTTCTCTGTTGCTTGTACATATACATTGAATGAGAATAAAAATTCTGAGCGATGAAGATTATCAATCATCTGCTACGTAAGGTTTTCATATTTTCTAAATATAAGCTGTAATATTGTTCACTTTATGGTATCAAGAGCGAGTTGAAGAACCTGCTCCGTTTCCGTTGTGTTCGTCTTCGTTAATCCTCCTATTTCTTTTTTTGTGTGTTCTTGTTCGTTCTTGCTTTTTCTTGGCTTCCTCGTCTGTCAAGAACAATGATCCCGAGTCCAAGGTTTCTGAAGTCAATGTTTTTAAGGATCCTTCTGGAGATCCCTCTAGTGCTTATTATCTTCATCCCGGTGATAACCCTGGAATATGTTGTCAAAGAACAAATTGAAATCTATTGACGACAGTATTGACATGTCAGAGCGCCATGATCCTCTGTTTGAAGCATGGGAAAGGTGTAATGAGATGGTCTTGTCTTAGATCAATCGCACCTTGCCTACACAAATTGCCGAAAGCATGGTTTACATAGACATTGCAAAGAATCTATGGGATGACTTGAAGGAACGTTTTTCAAGAGGCAACCCTTTTCGCATCTCCAATTTACTCCAAGAAATTCACTCTATCAAACAAGGTGAGATAAATGTTACCCAATTTTATACTGATCTAAAAATTCTTTGGGAAGAATTGAAATATTTGAGACCTATACCAAGATGCACATGTGGTGGTACCTGTCAATGTGATATGTCAAGAATCTCTCACAATTATAGAGATTTAAAGTATGCTTTATGTTTTCTGAAAGGGCTTAATGAAGTTTACAGTGCTCTGTGAAAACCCAAGTCTTGATGATGAAACCCCCTTCCCAACATTAGTCGTGTGTTTGTTTTTTTGTTTCAGCAGGAATGCCAGTTTAACGGAATTAGAAATTTGGATAATAGAGTTGTGATTAATTTTGCTGAGAAACAACAAAATTGGAATGACATTGATAAACAGAATAATTGGAAATTGCAAGATCAAGGGAGTTGGAAACCGCAAGGGAGAAATAACAATCTGAAAGGAGGAATAGATAGAGGTAGAAGTTATACTCAAGGGAAACAATGCTCATATTGTCACAGACTGAATCACACAATTGATGAATGTTATGCCAAGCATGGGTATCCTCCTTGGTACAAGCAAAGAAATGAGAATTTTGAAAGGGAGAAAAGCAATGACCAATCTTGCAATATCATTCTAAGAAGTGATGATAGTCAAATTCATAGAAACAACAATGATCAAGATATAAGACAAAATAATCCCCCTTTTACTTTTAAAATTGCTGCAAGAATCACCAAACCACAGTGTAAACCAAATACACAGTGTCAACGAAGATACTCTGCCATACATCATACCAAACCAGGTAAACACAAACTCTAAATGGATTCTCGATAGAGATGCCACTGATCATGTTACTTACGATAAAAATCAATTTATAATTTTTTTTAGAATTAAACCTGTTTTCATAAAATTGCCTGACAATTCATCTGTCACTACTGAATATGCTGGAACAATACAATTTTATAATAATCTTACCATTTATAATGTTTTGTACATACCAAATTTTGTGTTTAAATTGATTTTTGTGCCTAAGTTGATTAGTGATTCTAATTGCACACTAGTATTTTCTCATAAGAGTTGTCAGATACAGGAAAATACTACATTCAAGATGATTGGTCAAGTTGATATGCATGGAGGTTTATAGTCTTCATGATCCTGTTAACATACATGAAGGAAAATATTTGATAAATTGTAATGTTCTTAATTTTAAAGGATATGATATTGACCTATGGCATTTTAGATTAGGCCACCCTTACAAACATATTGTTGAACAAGTTTGCAAAAGTTTTCCTTATGTTAATTCCAGTTCTAATAAGCAATATGATATATGTCACATTACTGAACAACATAAAATGCCTTTTCAAATAAGTGGTATTGTTTCTTTAAATACCTTTGATCTCATACATATAGATATATAGGGACCTATTGATGTTAGCTCTGTTCACGATCATGAATACTTTCTTACTATTGTTGATGATTTTTCCAGGCACTCTTGGATTTTTCTTATGAAAACTGAAGGAGAAACTAGAAACTTGTTACACAATTTTATTATTCTTGTTAAAAACCAGTTTAATCGAAACATCAAAACTTTTAGAACTTTTAATGGAAAAGAATTTGATTGTAATGAATTGTATGAGAAATATGGTATTTTGCATCAAAGAACTTGTGTTGAAACTCCGCAACAAAATGTTGTAGCCAAAAGAAAACACCAGCATATTATGAATGTCACATGCATCCTTCTTTTCAATCAAGTTTGTCAAAAATCTACTGGTCTTATGCTGCTAGCCATGCTATTCATTTAATAAATAGACTTCCTTCAAATGTTTTGAAAGGTAAGTCTCCTTATGAGATGTTGTACTACCAACCACCTACATATTTAAATCTTAAAATCTTTGGTTGCTTATGTTTTGCCTCTACTTTGGAAAACAATCGCAGTAAGCTAGAACCAAGATCTAGAAAAAAGTCTTTTCATTGGATATAAATCTGGCATTAAAGGGTATGTGTTGCTTGATGTTAAAAGTAGAGAAATCTTTATCAGTATAAATGTTATCTTTTATGAAAACATGTTTCCTTACAGTCTCTCCAATCACTACAATAAAAAATAGTGATAGTTTGATTCATGATGATGCTAATTTCTTACTTGAACTTAATAGTTGTTTTGGAAGTACAGTGGCTCATGATCCAAGTAATATTGTTCATATTCAACATTCTGATAATACACCAGAAATTACTCACAATGTTGATTATGTTTTGGAGATTACAAATTGTGTTGACAATATGACAGAAAATAATAGCTTCAATAATATAGATAGTGACAGTAACATCTCTGCTGAAGATTCTGACACTGTTATTCAAGATGGCCTTAGGAGTGATCTGAGATGATCTAGAAGAATAAAGAAAATGCATTCCTATCTTGCTAATTATCACCATCAAGTTGCAAATCTGCACAAAGTTTCTAATTCTAATTTCAAAGTCAAATATCTTATATCTTCTAGATATTGAAATTTTACTTTAGCTATTTCTTCATATGCTGAACCCCACACTTACGAGGAAGCCATAAGAAACTCTAGTTGGGTTGAAGTTATTAATAGAGAAGTTTGTGCTCTTCAATATAATAAGACATGGTATACCACTGAATTACCTCCTAACAAGACTCATATTGGATGCAAATGGATTTACAAGATAAAGTACATGTTATATGGTTCCATAGAAAGGTATAAAGCACGGTTAGTAGCTAAAGGGTATAATCAATTAGAAGGTATAGATTTTTTAGATACTTTTTCTCGAGTTGCTAAGCTGACCACTATCCGTTTATTACTTGCTCTTGTTATGCATATAACTGGAACCTACATCAATTGGATGAGGATAATGCCTTTCTTCATGGAGATCTTGATGAAGAATTCTATATGACTCCTCCTCCAAGACTTATAACCTCTAAACCTAACCAAGTTTGCAAATTAACCAAGTCTTTGTATGGGTTGAAACAGGCAAGTAGGAAAATTATCTTCATTTCTTATTTTTGTTGGATTTATACAATCTAGTTCAAAATATTCCTTATTCATTAAAAAGACTGCATGCACTTTCACTGCTTTACTTGTTTATGTAGATGACATCATCCTTGTTGGAAATTCCATGGATGAGATCAATAGTATAAAGAATTCCTTGCATTCCAGCTTCAGAATCAAAGATCCGGGTCAACTCAAGTATTTCTTCGGATTGGAGATTGCTAGAACAAAAGAAGTAATACATATATGTCAACGCAAGTATGCCCTTGACATTCTCAACGAATGCGGAATGCTTGCTAGCAAGCCATCCTCTACTCATTTTATTCGTGATACCAAAGTTTTTTTTGAAGACAAGCCTCTTCTTCACAATGCCAATTCCTACCGCAGATTAATTTGGTGGCTTCTCTACTTAACCAACACACGTCCTGACATCACATTTATTGTACATCTCCTTAGTCAGTTTGTTCAACAGCCAACCATCCATCACCATCAAGCTGCTCAACATATTCTCCAGTACATAAAAGCCAACCTTGCACAAGGTTTTTTTTTTTTTGTTGACAATAACATTCATTTGAAGGCCTTTAGTGATTTTGATTGGGCTGCATATCCAAAGACAAGGCGATCCACGATTGGCCTTTGTATATTTCTTGGCACTTCTCTTATTTATTGGAAATCCAAAAAGAAAATCATCATCTCTCGTTCTTCCTCTAAAGTTGAATACCACTACTTGTGAGGTTCAGTGGCTCACCCATCTTCTTAATGATTTTCATATCAAGCCTAATGCTACCACAAATTTATACTGTGACAATCAAGTTGTCCGCCACATAGCTTTCAATCCTACTTTCCATGAAAGAACCAAGCATATTGACATCAACTATCACGTTGTCCGAGAGAAGCTAAATGCTCAACCTTTTCATCTTCTTCACATTCAATCTTGTGATCAACCAACAAATATCTTCATCAAACCTTTGCACCGTGCTAATTTTAAAACCATCATTTCCAAGCTTGAAATAATGTGTATCCATTATCCAGCTTGAGAGGAGTATATTGTAATTATTATAATTCTTTTTACCGGTTGTCGGTTACCTAATGTTACCATAGTTAGTTTCCGTTTTTATTTTTATTTTTATTTAATGTTTTCCTTTATTGCTTGTACATACATTGAATTGAATGAGAATAATAATTCTGAGATGAAATTTATCAATCACCTGCTACGTAAGGTTTTTATTTATTCCAAATACAAATTGTAATATTGTTCTCTTCAAATCCTAACCTCAACGCCAGAGCAAAACCTCAATATCCAGAACAAAAATCCTCAAGCAATATCCCTTAAAAGTCGAACCTCAAGTACAAGGTGCAATAACCAAAACAAAAAACAATAAATCAATACAACTCCACGATCCATTTTCTCAAGCTTGCAGGAAACCATGTAGAGACCTGACTTTAAAAGGAACTGAAACGCAAGAAATTTCCGCCACTACACCACTCCACTCTGCTACATCATTCAACTGCCCAAGAAATATTTGCCACACCACCTCTTTTGGTATACATTTGGCCCTAAATTAAGTTAACATACTCTATTATTATTATTGTTAGTGAAAACACATCATACGCCTGTGTGTCCACATTTTTTTTTATCATCAACATTTCCAAAGTCATAATATTACTATAACAATAAAGAAAAAATGATTCAATATTTTATATTTATTAATAATTCTCAATTTAATGTAACAAAACAATAAAAGGAAATAAAAGAATGATAAATTTGATAAAGAGGAATAAAAATCGAATCAGTCAAGCAGAGAGTGTGAGCACCGCCCCCAAGCAATGAATTTAAAGGTCTGGTTGCGAAAGGAGGGACAAACAACATGTTACTATTGAAAATCCAAGTTACTAAGACTCAATCCTCCATAATAGTCATTTTTTCATAATGCAGCGAACTTCTTCCCTATCTCGCGCGAGAAAAATAGCGTCAGAAATCATAGACTCAAAATTCTATTAGCGAATTTAGAGAAGCTTCAATGCCACATTTGTGATGAGAATAATAGGTGATCCATGAAGAAGGATGTAATTGGAGTGAAGAATAAGTTGTTTTTCTCCTCGTTCACATCTCCATCCAGATCGCCCATAAGAGGCATTCGAAGATGGTCGTCAACCAAATGCTGTTGACGAAGGTCACCGTCACATATTGAGTCATCGATGAAGAAACCGCTACTGTCATTCATTCATATATTTTTTTTTTCAAAGAAAGAATAAGAAACCAAATATGATAAGAAGGAATAACAATATGATTTTTAAGAGATATGAAGATATGGGGAAAAAATTGATTCACGTCATACAAAACGTTTTATAAACTGCTCCACATTGAAAATTTAAGATTGGTAACTGTTTTTCACAAAATGATAGAATATTATTTTTAAAAATAAAAAAGAAAAAAAGTTTCCAATTAATTATAAGAATAATTATTTATTTATTAAATGCTTAAAAAATAATGAAATGATTGGAATGTCCAAGATAAAACAATAAAATAAATATTAATAGAAGGATAAAATTGATAAACACCAAAAGAGCGGTTAAAGAGAGAAATCCCCTTTATATATAGATATAGATTATTATTATTATTATTATTATTATTATTATAGTTATTATTTTTAATCATAATATTAATAAATATAGTTATTATTTATAATAACAATAAAAATAATATTAATAAATATTTTTTTTTTAAATATGTTTATTAATTAATATGAAATATTATTATTCATATTAATATTAATATTATTTTATCTTTTCTAATTTATTTATTTTTCAAAAAAAATAATTTTTCTATTCAATTTTAATATATGCATAATTAAATAAAAATATAAATGTTATTTCAATGACTAATTCGGTGGTAGAAAATAAACAATTACATTTAGCGACCAAAGGAAAATCGGTAACTACAAAATAAACATATTCGGTGGCATAAATAAGCAATCACATTTAGAGACCGAAGGAAAATTGGTGGCTAAAAGATAAACATATACAATGACTAATTCGGTGGCAGAAAAATAAACAACTCCATTTAGCGACTGAACATACATCGGTTACTAAAAAATAAACATATTTAGTCACTTATTCAGTCGCAAATATATTTTTCCCATATTATTCAAAATAGTCACCACTTTAGTGATCAATGGTTTTGTCACTCTAATATTCAATCGCTGATTCAGTCGTTAAACTAACTAACATCATTAACAATTCATTCAATCCCTATTTCAGTCACAAATTTGAGACTAAGAGTATTCGATGACTATTTTGGTCCCAAATTGTGACCACTCATTTTTTGTCGTTAAATTCGGTGATTAAATTGTTATTTTCTTGTAATGTACTTTCTTTTTTTGTGCTTTTTTTTAAAATGAGTGGTGTATTTTAATAGGATGTTTTTTTTAATGCACATAAATCCTAAAACAACTTAAAAATGATAAAAGACAAATATTTTAAAATTTTGAAAACTTAATTAGCTCCAACTTTTTCCTTTTTTATTCTTAGGGGAAGAATCTAAAAAAGTTCTCTAATGTCACATATGTATATGGAATCATCATTCTAATTGGAATATATAGAAGTTATAAAACTCATAACAAATTGTTTACTCATTAAAATATAAAAAAAAGCCTAGTTATTCCTTCTTGGAAAAGACAATATTTTAGGTCCAACTAGGTTTTATTTTTATTGTCTAAACTTATTATTAAAAGTTCAATCCGTCTTTGACTTGTACTCAACTTCTCAGTCTTCTATTATGTGATAATGAACTCTCGTGAAAGGTAACTTTTCTTTCTTTTTCTTGTGTTGCAACATAATTGTTAAGATTAGAAAACATAAACTTGAATTATTTAATTATATGTTTTCATTTAAAGCAACAAGTATTCGGTTTGGTGTAAATTAAAATGTGCAAATTGCATAAAGGTAAAAGATTGGTAAGAATATGAGTCTTGGTATTTTTTGTGATATGTGGTGAGTGATGGGAACCCACCCCATTAAATACTTAGCAAATGGATATTTGAATCCATAACATTAAGCTAGAAGCTATGCTTATTCACAACCAATCAATGTTGCTTGCAAAATCAACCAATTACAACACTAACTTTCACCTATTTGTGCATATATAGAAGTTATGAAACACATAACAAACTCAGAGACAACAAATAGAATAATAATAGTCAAACAAATTATAGTATATTTGAAGTCAAATCCTACTTTAGATATCCATAGAGCAATTTTTTTACCAATCATTCTTTGTCATAGGAATAAAATGGACACCAACTTGCAATGTATTAGATTTACGGGATATGTTCAAATTGAGAATAGTTTTTGATCTTGATCATTTGTTTCTTTGTTAGGAACACTTCCTTTATCGGATCCTAATATATAAAAAATACTCATAATTAGTAGCATTTCAATTATAATATAAAATATATATTAATTTAATAAAGATTTAAATATTACTGGTGATGCGTGAAACATAGCAAAATCACGAGGCAATTCTGATAGTTTTGCACAAAAAAAGTCATTATTACCTTCATTTAATTGACTTGACATGTCAATGTAGAAACCTAGTTTAGAACACAAAATCAATGAAATTGAATAATATTAAAACTAAATGGTAGTTTGAGTGAATGATTTTTCAAAGCTAAATGAAGAGGAAAGAGTCAAAACTATGGTTTATATTGCTAATGGGAAACTGTTAACTACAAGTCTCAGTTTTAAATTAAAAGAAGTATGCTCAAAGCTAGAAGTTTATGAACCTCGAGGCACTGAAACCCCTAAATGCATTGTAGTTCATAAAACAAAAACGCACCACAATTTGGAACGCAAATGCACCACCTGAGAATAATTTATTCACAAAAACAAACAACACACTAAGAGTTAGCCACAAAAATGATATAGGTCGTGCGAAATGGGAATATTGAAAATCAATTTTGGAGAACCAATTAGGGCACAAGTAGAGAGAATATCACACTACAAGAAAATCATGAAATAGAAACCAATCTTTAGAGACCAAAATAATTAGTTGCAATAGTAACTAAATTATAAACTATTTTATAAACTAAAAAAAAAATTGGTTTCTAAATTAGTTTTTATTATTGTTAAATAGTTTCTAAATTGGTATCTAATTAGCAACCAAGGTTTTAGAGACCAAATTTAGAAACTAAATAATTGGTAGTTAAAACATTGGTTGCTAATTAGATACCAATTTAGAAACTATTTAACAAAAATATAAACTAATTTAGAAACCAAATTTTTGTTTAGTTTCTAAAATGGTCTCTAATTTAATTACTATTACAACTAATTATTTTGGTCTCTAAAAATTGGTTTCTATTTCATGTTTTGCTTATAGTGTCAATTGAAAGATTAAGAAATCAGGAGAGTTGGAGATGATATACGGTGGTAAGTTCATGCATGAGTTGAAATGCGATTTTCTCTAAAATGAAATTTGTGTTGTGTGAACGTTTTTATTCTGAAATGAAGTTGCGCCCTGTGAATGTTTTGTAAAAAAACTATGTAAGTGTGATACTGTGTAAAAAAAAATTGAAGGTATTCTCATGCTATCTTAAAATATAAAAAATGTTAAAATAATATAAGTTTTCCTACTTTTTACTTAAAAACCATCAATACTTAACGGGAGTTCGAAAAACTCCAAGTATGGGTGTGTTTCACTAGAGGTTATTGTACCCTCCGTTATACATACCCCTTAAAAAGTTAAGAATTTTTATAGTGGGTGTGGAATTTTAATTTTAAAATTTAAATTCAATTATGATATATTTTTCAATAAGTAGTGACGAGGGTGGGATGATATCAATGATTATAATTATAAGTAGATACCAAGCTAGAATAATGTAATGATAATGATTGTTGGACAAAAGAATTTACGAACTTTTATAAAGAAAATAAAAGAAATTAATTTTTCATAAATTAAAATTAATTTATGGGAGATTTAATAAGTATAAATTTTTTTATATAATTTTTAATTTATGTATAATTTAATTTTAATTTTTATAGAAAAATTAATGTCCGATTAAAGCAACATGAAATATTGATGAATGGAAAAAATTTCATATATATACAAAATCAAGTATTTGGTTTATTTACCAAATCGGACCAATATTACCCCATTTTTATAAAAAAAATGGTTGATTTTTAAAAAAAAAATACATATTAGAATTAATCGTGTCAATTTGATACGACTTTAACCCAAAGAAGTTTTTGTAATAGTTGTACTATTTTTGTCATGTCAAAGTGAAGTCATGTCAAAATGACATGATTTTAGTGCTATGAACGAACTTTTACCAACCTAGATGACTTTTTTTTAATGGATAAACTAATATTATATATATATATATATATATATTATTATACGTATGTAATATAACGTAAACAAAATTTACTTATAAAGAACTTGTGCCAATGTGATACGACTTCAGTTAAAATCTAATTACACAGAAATCGTACAAGGGTTACACGACTTCAATGTAATATGGTTTGAATTGTCGCATCACCTAGGACAACTTTACTTTTAAAAAATTATTAATCAAAGTCGTGCTAAATTGACACGAATTCACTTTCACATAACAAAAGTTGTGTAATTTCTTCATATTTGTGTTAAGTTGACACGACTAATCATAATTTGTAATTTTCTTAAAACCAATCTCAGTAAAGATAAGGTAAAATTGTCTTAGTTTAGTATAAAAAGCGAATTTGATATGCTTATAGGTTAAATACATTCTAGTCAACAACTGTAATTTAAATAAAAAATCATAAACGAATTTTGGTAAGTATTATTGACTTTGCACGTGCAACAAATTGTCTTTAATATTTTCACGAGATCTAAATTCCTTTATTAATAAATAAAAGTTTCATTTATAATAATAGATCACCATCCAATAAGAAGACATCAATATTTTAGTGGCTATGGCGAAGTTGAAAAGAAGGTACACCCGTGAGGGATCTTTTTCTGACTACAATAAAATATATATATATATATATATATATATATATATATATATATAAATAAAAAAATAAAATATATTTATTTGGACAGAAAGACTTACATACAAATAGAAAAATGAAGCCATAATAATAAAATAAAAATGTTTAA
>Ga0123342_1007366_pt1 | contig 14579 bp, 6 predicted proteins | sample Turbeawhitnodule_FD_89960 | JGI IMG/M metagenome (GOLD analysis project Ga0123342, IMG submission 89960) | Root nodule microbial communities of legume samples collected from Mexico - Turtle bean Mexico white nodule | ecosystem: Host-associated > Plants > Roots > Nodule | place: Mexico: Nepantla...
CACCATATACATGAAATAACTTTAAACGTGTTTAAAGATAGAGAGAGTAATATATAATTAATACTAAAAACAATTAATAGTAATATATGATCAAAATTTCACAATAATTACACGGAAGCGTATAACGTATTAAATAATATTTATGAAGGTTTTAAACAATATTCAGTAAAAAACTGCTTTAACTTCTAACTCTAAGATATTGGGTATATATCAAAGTTATCAGCATCTCATATGTATCTGATATGACATGAAGGCAATCCCAACAACTGGACAGGGATCTGGGAGACGAACCAGGAAACAAGAAATATACAATAGAAACGTCTAAAGGAAGAATATTACGTTGATAGCCAGAACTAATGATTATTAGATAGGAAGCAAATTATGTTGATAGTGAGAATTATGTGGAGGCGACATTTTTTTATGGAAAATATTGTTAGTTTTGGTTGAATCAAATATGTAATTTTTAATGGTAAAAAAATAAAATCATAGTATGTATATCACTTTTTTAATATTTTTTTCTGATTGATTAGTTCATTTAGATTTTAATCAATATACACAAGACTTTCTCTGTTATATTATTGCAGTCATTTTAAGACTGCTAACACCCTGTTTTAGGATTGTATTTCAATTTTTTTAATCAACAAGAAAAAATAAATAAATGAGAATCACTTCAGGTGCGAAAACGAAAGAACATCCAAAATCTCTCCCTAAGAAAAAACAGCCAAAGACTCCAACGTCAATAAGCAACCCACCACACAAGGAAAAACCCAACACTAAAAAACAACACCATCAAATTCATACAAACCAAAGAATCAAGATACCATTCAAAATAAGAAAAAGGAGTTGAGGGTACTTTGGAAGCGACACAAGACCAAAGCTTTAATTGAATGATAGCAAACATTTTTGAAACATCCATCACTCCCCTTTAAAAATCACCTTATTTTTGGGCCTCCAAATCTCACTTTCTATAGCAATCCAAATTGTCCCTCAAACATCATTAACAAATCCAAATGCATTTTATATCCTAAACTGTAAAAAATGATCATAAGAAACAGAATGGTCCACGAACGTCAATTCTAACCAAGCGTAGCATTGACTCCAAACAAGCCAAGTTGTTCTGCACTCGAGAAACAAATGACGACAAAACTCCTCTTTCACCCTACACATTACACAGTCTGCTTTCAATCGCTACCCCTCTTGTTTTTCAACATCCTCCAAGCAGTGACAAGAGTTGAAGGCAACGCCTTAATCCTCCAAAACTTTACGTACACGGATGTGTTTTCCCCTCTAACTCACCCCTTAAGAAAACGTAATAAAAATTGACCGAGTAAGTTTAAAACTCACTCTCCTTCCAAATCCAACTATCTTCCATTTCCAACTCGATCATCAACCCTTGAAGCTTTTGAAGAAGTTGACTCTCTAGAACCTTTTTTCACTCAAACAAAGTTCTTCTCCGAGCTAATTTCCACTTTGTGTAAGGTTAAATATATGTATGAATATTATGACAAACTTTATTAGTTGCAATTTAGCTAACCAATCTATGTTTTAATGAGTGTTTTTTATGTCTTCTTTCTAAAATTTTATTTCATGTTTAGTGGTATAGGATCTTTATGTAATCTTCAATGAAGTAGATATGCCTCAACTTTTTTTTATAAAAAAGTCCAAACACTAAAATGTTTCAATTTATTATTTTATTTTTTTATTAATAAAAAATGTATTATGCTTTATAGAAATAAAAATAATACTTTCAAGGAATATTTCCTTGTAGAAAATATTTTATTGATGTTTTGGCAGAATTATTTTCACGATAATGCAGATGTTATATAATTTAAATATGAATATTTTATAGTATAAGTTAAGTCCGTCTTAACTGATAATAACCATAATATTAGGGTTGTTTATATATTAATATAATATTAGTGTTCGTTATATATTAAATATAATATTAGTGTTATTTATTTATATATTAATTAAAGCTGACACCTAAGATTTTTTTTATTAATTTAAAAAAAATGTATTTATTTATTTATAAAACTCGGGTTAAGTTTATTATAAAAACTGTAGATAACAAAATAATTATCTCACTTAGTTAATCAATAAAACAACTATAAATATATAAATAAGAAAAACTCATTATCCAATGTCGTCATCAACACTGAAACATCTATCAAATGCATAATCAACAAAACTGTAGAGAGGAAAGACAAGCACTCAAATCCATCCAATTCTTCCTATGTCTCTTCCACAATATTATCCACAACTACATACAATACCCCAACTCCTTCATCCCTATTCAAAACTCAAACTTTTTGGGCAACTAAACCATACCTTCCAATCAAACATTTAATTTAAATCCAATCAAAAGAAAATGAAAACAATTAAAAATAATAGATTATGACCAGAAGAAGATGACATTCAATATACCAAGATTTCAAAACAATTAAATTCTTCATTTGTCACTAATCTCCAATTCCCTTAATTTAAGTAATGAGATTTATACTAACAAAAACCATAACAATTAATATTACATTTAAAATTCAAATCACACTTTGAGACATTTTCTTCTTCTTGAATCATAATAACTATGAAATGTAGCATTACATTGAGAAATTAACATCACAAGTATATTTACTAATCATCAATAAATGTTTCTCTTATTCTCATTTAATCCCTTCCATCATAGCTCACTATCAATTCCTCTCTTGAATTGGCATTTCAACCTAAAGATAAAATACCTAAGTTTGGATTCCTTTCACCATATATTATTAAAACACAACAGTGTGTTGTGTTGGCCGTGAGGCCATTCCACCGAGCAACCCCAAACCAATGAACAGTGTTGAGAATGTTGTCTCTTGGGTTGTTAATGTTGAGGCATAGTATTAATACATCAACACCTTCATTTCAACACCTTTGTCACTCAACATCCTCGTCTCGTTCTTGGCTCTTCCTAGACACAAACCCAATTTCCAAGAAAATGTTAAGTTTTCATGTTTTATGTTTAATCGTCATTTACATGTTTTTTTTTCAATTTCTTTTTCTTTTTTTGTGTGAATAGTACTCAATATATGTATTACTAAAAAATGCAATAATTTGTCAACGAAATGTTTTTTAACTTGAATAACTAAGAGAAAACACAACATTGAGAAAATGTTTGAATCTAATTAATCAAATCCTTCTATATACATTACCTTTTGGTATACTTCCTTGATTTGATTTGGAGATAAATCTCATCATTCTTTAAAAAAAATTATGTGTGTCTTCCTCGTCTTCATCTTTGTCCATGTTGTTGGGTGTTTCTCTAAATTCTAAAAATACAAAGATAAATATAAATATTATTTGTGTCACTGGTTAAAATTTGATAACTTTGATGTGAAAACTCTACGAATCTTCGCCTTTTATAGGAAAAAAAAGGGATGAGTTGTTCAATGAAAGAGGATTAATCTTAATTTTATTAGTAATTTTCTTCTTAAAATGATTATTTAAATATACACTACAAGAAAATCATTAAAATAGAAACTAATTTTACAGATAAAAATAATTAGTTACTATATTGACTAAATTTAGAATCTAAATAATAGGTAGTTAAAACCTTGGTAGATAATTAGATACCAATTTAGAAACTATTTAACAATAGTAATTTAGAAACCAAAAATTATTTTAGTTTCTAAAATGGTCTATAATTTAATCATTATAGAAACTAATTAATTTTTATCTCTAAAAATGATTTTTATTTAATGATTTTTTTGCAGTGATATTCAAAATAAAAAATTAGTTAATGTATACATTTAATTATTACATAATGTCATTAATGTAATAAATTAATGTAAGCATTATAGTATTGATGTGATATCATTTAATATATTAATACATATTAATGTAACATAAATAACCCTATTTTATTTATTTATTTATTTAATTATTTGTGTAAAATATTAATATATGCATTAGTTTAATGTGTTATATAATTAATATTTTAATATGTTATTCATATTTCTAAAATATCTCTCTTTCTCTCTCTCCACACACAAGCATAGGAACAACAATGAGGGAGATGAGTGTGGGTTTAACTATCTTATCCCCTTTTCCTAAGGTTAGGTGGACCAAATCACTATTATACTGTAGCGATTAGAATTCTCAGATAAGTTAAAAGAGTGATAAATGTCATATTTATGTAATATTTCATATTAAAATAGATAGCGCTTGTGGATAGTAATTGATAAAATAACTATAATATAACTCTTAATTAATGAATTTATACATGTTTACATATTTTGTGATTATAATATAAATAAGAATGATTTATCCCCAAATTTGTGTTAATTTCATTATTCTAGGAAAAAATGGAGATGAAAGAGCAAAAGGAAAATATACAAGATAAAAATGGAAACTTGAAACGCTCCAAATACTGGTCCAAACTCGCCTAAGCTAGAAGCTTCCAAAGAATCGAGCCCAAACGAGTCCAATCTTCTCAAACATAAGCTCTGTTGTCCTTTAACAATAACATCCAAATTATAAGTACGAACACTTTAAGATGAGCTCATAATTCTAGACAATAAATTATAGTAAGAATACCTTTCTCTCTGTTGTTCAGAGTTTGAAGAAGGCTCTGCAAGGAACATAAATGCTCTTTAGGATCAATCAATAGGCACTTCCTACCAAAACTAGAAAGCATGGCCGATCAATATGTACTGTCTACCAGAAAAAAGAATGTCCAACCAATGACAAATAAAATAATATGCAAATTTCATAATAACCATGCATGTAACTTGTTTTAAAGCATGCTATTTAATTGGAACCAGTTTTTAGACACCCAAAAGTCAAAATTGAAGCAACAATTATCCTAACATTCTAAGGTAGGTTAAAATTTCATCACAATCTTAAAATGCAGCAATAAAAGAATAGTAATGCATATACGATTTAGAAGGAATTAGAAACAATTAATGTTGATTATAAATTTGAACCGTTAGAAAATTAATGCACTTCCTTCTAAGATGAAATAACAACATTAATGAGGCAAAATAAATGAAAATCCATTATTCCAATTTGGCAATTTATTAAATAAAAAAAAAGGAGATCAGAGAAACTTATCTACTTTGGTAGAGTAATTTAAAAAGTGGACAAGTGGAAAATGAAAAATAGAGAAGTGAAAATTCATCAGAAGTTACATCTAATTAAACAAATCTAATTGTAAACTTTTAAAATTAATAAAACAACAAATAATATAAAAAAAAACCAGTGACTATTCAAAACAAACCTGAACTTTCAATTCCTTTTTGAGAACTTCGTAACTCTCGTCATAGCGACAATGTCGAAATCGGTAACGACATCCATGTAATCCAATAGCATGAGGCAAGTTAAACGCACAAACAAACACAAGTCACAAAGAGAATCATGTTATAGACACAAGTCAAACAAAACACGTTAGTTATAGAAAACTCATTAAATTGACAACTTCAGAAAACTTAAGTATGTGAAATAACCAACAATTCCATGGGGGGAGAGACTCGAGCTTGGATTCATAAAGGGAATCGTCGAGGCGAGGAGTATTCGGGAATTCGATGAATGATGGTGAAAATAAAAGGAGAAAAGAGATGGAAAGAAGAGAATGCGGCCGATGGATTTTGAGAGAAGGTTGAATTATTGGAAAGGAAGACTAAAAGTATTTGGAAGGAAATGAGCACCTAGGATAGCATTGTGTCCAGAAGAAATACATTAGGTTAGAAAGAGGAGAAATCAAGAGAAGGAAAAAATAACAAAATTAAAATATTTATTCTGACTCATTAAAAAATTGTTGAGGTTTATCAGAGGTTTGGAAAATCTCTACTAAGTGTGTGCCTTACTAGGGCTTTGGAAACCTTAGTATGTGTGTGCATTACTAGAGGTTATAGTAACCTCCTTTATAAACTCTTACTAAAATTATAATTTTTTTTTGTAGTGAATGCATTATATAATTAATGTTGCCAAACTTTAGTGGTAACATATATTTATCGTTTTCTCTCGTCTCTCTAATAGAATCACAAACAAGAATATGATATTATAAAAAATTTATTAAATATAAGAAGATATTCATTTAATATTAAGTATTGAATTATAATGACTTAAATATTAAATTAGAATATAAAATAATAATTGAATAAAAGTTAAATACATATGAAAAAATTAAAAATGATTAAATGAACGTTGTATGACTTCTGAAATTAAGGATTAAAAAACAATAGACAAGTTAAAAAAAAGATAAAAAGACAAAGTTGAAACATTGGAAACTTGCGCAAGCAAGATCAGTCCATAGGAACTCACCCAAGACTCGCCTAAGCGAGTTCTCTCTAGTAAAATTGGGCTTTTTCTCGTCAAACTTGCTTAAGCGAGATGTCACTTATACCAAGCCCAATTAGGTTACGTAAAAGGCATGAGGCATAACCCTAGACATCATTGGAAGAATAGAGAGAGCTAGAAAAATCTAAAGGAGGCAATCGTCAAGGAGAAACACCCCAGATCTTCTTTTCTTGTTTTCCATGCTTGTAATGACCAACATGAATGAGTAATTTTTCCCTTTGGGATTAAGAGTAATCTATTCATAGTCTTATGTATTGAGGTTATATTTATCTATAATATTCAATTCTTAATTAATAACTGGTATTATCATTTTATTCTCAAAGCTTGAACTATTCATGATTTTGGTCCTTTGATTTGACTTGAAAGTACTTCTAAGCATCTAACCTAAATGATAATACTTAAGATATTTCAATGCTAGGAATAGATTTGAAATGTTAATTTTTCTATAATATTTGTTTGTAATGATAAGTAGTTTTTATAAATATGTGAAGAATTGATATTTGGGAGACTCTCTTAATAATTTTGTATGTGAGGAATCGATATAGATGATTTTTATATGTGCATCTATATCAATCAAGATTGAATATTATATGCTTTTGAAAAGTACAAACGAGTGAGAAGTATGAACCCTAATCCTAATTTTTCCAATTGACTCATACAAATAATTTACTTTGCTTTAGTTAATGTCTTACAAATTCATCATACACACAACCTATCAACAAACTATTACACATTGTCTTATATATTTAGTGAATATTATACGTGAGAATTTAATTATTTCTTATGGGTTTGATATTCGTCCTTAAGGATAAATTATCACTTTTGACTCAGTATACTTGCCGTAAAATAGTTACTCCTTCCTTGAGTGAGTTGTCTTATATGATATTAAGAGGACAAGTTTCCAAAGACCAATTGCAATTTGAATCAAAGATCTAAAAGGAAGCTTAGATGAATAGGGTTAAAAATAGAAAAGAAAAACAATGAGAAATTAGAGAAGAATCTTAAATTAATTCTACCTTTCATATTGAAATTTTTCAGGAAGACAACAACATGGTTGAAGAACAACCATTACCGCCTAGAAGAACACTTGGTGATTATGCTATAAAGTAAGGTTCAGGGCATTTTACTAGTATTTAATACCTGCTACCACTAAGGCCTTGGAGATGAAACCTACATTGCTCAATCTGATCAGTACTCATCAATTTACAGCAATGGACCTGAGGATCCATATACACATTTGTCAACATCCTATGAATTTGTGGGAACAATGGGATTTCAATTAGGTGATATTGAAATTGTTTATCTGCATTTATTTCATTTCTAATTGGTAGGAAAAGCTAAGGATTGGTCATTCAAATCAGAGCCTCTCTAGTTGGAAAGATGTAGAGGAAATTTTTTTACAATGATTTATCCCACTATCCCATTACATCAAAGCAAAGTATGATATTTCTATTTTCAAACAAGGATTTGATGAAGCCTTTTGTGAAACATGGCAAAAATTCAAAGTGATACTAATAAAATTATCAAACCATGGGTTTGAAGATATTGCACAATTGAATATCTTTCATAATGACCTCAGATTTGATACAAAATGCTTTTGAACGTTGTAGTTTGTGGTACGATGATGGTTATTGATGTGAATAGGCAACAACGATTATTTATGCATTGACATCAACAGATTATCAAGCCCAACATGATTGACAAGGTTTTCAAAGAAAGGGTTCCTAGATCTTAATACTTTAGATGCAATTATGGCTTAGTATTTAATTCTGACACAACATCTAAACTGCCACAACAAATACAAGTTGTGCAATCTTCTCAGAGTCAGACTCAACCAATAAGGTGTAATTTTTGCGGAGGTGATAATCCCAATGGTCATTGTTCTTAACAAAATAATTAATCTGAAGCAGAGGTCAATTATATGAGTAATCAATGAAGGCAAAGTGGGTTTTCCAACCATAATAACTATCAAAATAATATGTCTCAAGGTTGGAAAAGCAATCAGAACCAAGATTTTGGATGGAAATAAGATGTTTGTTCATCTAACAGGCAAGCCTCTTTTCAACAATAACCACTTTATACTTCAATTTAGGGAAGACTAAGAAAATTTGAGGACACCTTGGAGAAATTGATGCAAGCGTCTTAGGCCAATCAAATGAATAATGAAGCGACAATCAAAACTTTAGAAACCCAGGTGGGATAGGTTGCTACAAAATTGGCAGAGCAACAAAGTTGTGTGTAATCAGCTAACACATAGACCAACCCCAAGGAACATTGCAATGTAATTACAATTAGAAGTGGTATAGTTGTAAGAGGGGGATTTGTGACAATTTGGTTTCTTGTAAGGATAAAAATGACAAAGAAAGAAAAATTGAGTGTAAGGGAGAAGAGCAAGAAAAAAAATAGAAAAACGAGTGTACATATAGAAAAGAGAAAAAATAAAAAATTGAGAATACAAAGAAGAGTGCTCCAATTCCGATTTACCTTATCCACATGCTCCATCAAGGAAGAATAAAGATAGTTTATCAGATTTCTTGATATCCTTAAGAGATTCCAAATCAATATTCATTTTCCTGAAACTTTAGACCAAATGCCGACATATGTGAAATTCATGAAGGAGTTGCTGACAAGGAAGAGAAGCTTCGTAGATGAAAAGACTATAGAGTTGGAGGTTGTTGCAATGCTATTATTCATAAAAGCTTGCCCTTAAATTCCAAGGATTTAAGTAGTTTTATATTCTAGTAACCATGGGTGCTTTTATCTATGGACAAGACTTTATAGGATTTGGGGGCTATTATAAATTTAATGTCTTTGGCTATGCTGAAAAGTATAGATGATTTGGAGGTTAAACCCACCATGATGACACTACAGTTAGTTGATAGATCAATCAAGTATGCATATGGTGTGGTTAGAGATTTTTTGTACATGTGGATAAATTCATATTTCCTATGGATTTTGTGGTGATGGACATATAAGAAGACAAGGAGGTTCCCTTGATATTTGGCAGATCTTTCATGAAAACTGCAAGAGTTATTGTTGATGTTAATAAGTGAGAGCTCAAGATGATGACGTAACTTTTAATGTTTTTGATGGTTTGAAACATTCTAATACAGGGAAAGATTGCTTAAAAATTTATGCAGCAATGGAAGTCATTCTTGAAACTAAAAAGCAGCTGGTCCTTTCAAATATCTTAGATAAATTTATACATCATTATACTTCATAGGTAGTTGAAAAGAAGAAAGAGATTGCACCAGAATCTGTAGAAAAGAAACTCACTAATAAAGAGTCACCTACATCATATATAAAGGAGGAGGACAGGGTTAAAAAGGATGCAATTATTGTGTAGGATGAATTTAAACCTGGTCAACCAATTAAGTTTAGAACCACTAAGCTAAAATTATAACCTAGATGGTTGAAGATAAAAGGGTCAAGTTTATGGGTTGTCAAAGAAATTAAGACTGATGGAATTATTGAAGTTTAAAGTCCATACTCCAGAAGAATTAAAGTTGTAACCAGGAAATTGTTGCAACAAAGAGGTTATCCACCTTAGAGAAACAAGTGTCAATATATATGACATTAAACAAGGGCTCTCTGAGAGGCAACATGATATACTTTTTTATTTACTATTGATTGTTTATTCTTTTATTTTATTTTTTCCTTTGATACTAATTAATGAACTCTATGTTATTTTTCAAAAATTGGAATTATTGTGTTGAGAAACTCACTGAGGCGAGATACAACTTGCCTGAGCGAGTTGAGCGTTTAAAAAATTGTGTGCTCAAGGGCAACCCAACCCTTTTATGCGTTCATATCAGTTTGGAGCTTATGTTGCATGGCCAGAGGACAGGTATTATTTTTCTGGGAAGAAGGGGGGGGGGCAGATCCAGGAGATAAAGAGGACCATTTATCTTTCTAAATTGCTAAGAAGAGAGGATTGAGCACAAAGCAGAACAAAAAACATGGTTTTATCTTTCTATTTATTTCCTTTCAGTTGTTGAATTTGCTTATTTATATTTTTACTTGTTTAACTCGCTTATATTATAGTTTTATTTTAATTGTTGTGTTTTTTTTTTCTATTTTATTTTAATTATTGAGTTGTTTTTTCTAGTTTTATTGGTTCTTAAATATTATTGTAAGAATTGGAATATTAATTTTAATTGCGGAAAAATATGAATCAGACTTTATGTTTAAAGTTTAGAACAGTGAAAAGATATAGACATGGGTAAGAAAAGAAAATAGGTTAAATCCATATTCAAATGTGATTGAGATACATGAAAATTTAATAGGATGATTAGTTGGAACAGTGAATGACAAGCAATAAGAAATTAGGTTAATTAATTAAGTCAAGTAAGTGTGTGTGATGTGTGAATCTTCAAAAGTTGGAGAGATTCACAGATGAATTAACAATTGTGGTTACTTGATTTTTTATTTCATGTTACATCATAAATGATCATAAAAATGATTAAGACATTTGTATTGATTATGGTTACTTGATTTTTTATTTCATGTTACATCATAAATGATCATAAAAATGATTAAGACATTTGTATTGATTAAAACCCAGGACCAAATAACCAACCTTTATTTTAATTGATTATATTTTTGGGATAACACTTTTTGAGCAAAGAATATTTTTTTTATTATTTCACTCTGAACTTTAAATGATATATTTTCCTGTTAGTAAGTTTAAGAAAGGAGAACATAGATGCAATTTGTATATAGAAAAATGAATAGTTGGTTTTAGTTGTTCAATAATTTAAGTTTAAATAATTTATTTGGTTGGAAATAGGAATAATATATTTATATTATTTTTTATTGAAAAAAAATGAAAAAAAAGAGAAAAAAGTTAATGTTGAAATCATGAATAACTAAAGATGGGGAAAATATTAAAGTCAAAGAAATTGGTGATTAGGTAGCATATATGTATTGTATTTGGATTATAGGTATATTCTTATTTTAAGTATGCATTTTGTTATCTCAAAAACCCAATATTTTTTCGAAGTTCAACCTCATTATAACTCTACAAAAGACCTTAAGATTCATGTTTCTAATGTAATTGTAATATGAAGATGAAATAAAAAGAAATTGTGGTTTGTTAGTATTCCGTGGATATAGAGAGAAACACTTACATGTGGGAATATGAGAATAAATTCTTTGATAAATTGTCATTTCATTGTTACAATTGTTATCCTTAAAGTTGACTGTATATCTAGATCTTGTTGCGGTTGAATTTGGAAGCACCATAAATTTCTAATTTAATATGTTTTTTAGTAAATAAAGTTGTTTTTGATTCCTAAACTCAAATATGATTTATTTATATTCATTTACTTTTCTTGAAGACAAATAAGAAACTTTTTTGGAGAGATTTGAAACAAGATCAACAAGATCCTTCTCCTTAAAAAAAATCCTTCTTTAGAGCATGTTTATCATATACACCAAATTCATCCACATTCCCAGTGTTGTTATGTTATACCCACTTTATATATCTTCATCACCCTATATCGCACTTATTTGTGATATCAGTTTCAGTTTCGTGTATATACACAACCTCTGCCCCTTTTCTTTTTATCTATTCCTTAAAGTATCTTTATTTAACTAGTCTCCTAACCCTCTTGTAATTACAGTCATTATCTTCATTTATCCTCTTCCTATCCTTTGTTCTCTCATTCTCATAATTTTCACTTTGTTTATTGTGCTGAAAGATTTGTATAAGAAGCGGTGAAATCAATATTTTAAAACTGAAAAAAAAGGTTTCGAAGTTATAAATGTTTTCTTAGAATAAAGGTTCATGAAAAAAAATGTTTTCTTAGAAATAAAAAGGTTTCTAAGTTATAAATTTTTATTCTATTAATCTTTTTTGCATGTGCACACTCTATGAGAACAATTGGGTTATGATAAAATGGGTGCTACCAATTTAGTTATATTTAAATTCTTCATCCTTTTCCAATCTCTCATTTTCTTAATTTAAATACCATTCCATCAACACTACACATTCATTATTCACAAACACAGTGTTATCTAAGGGAGAGAGAGAGTTTCTTAGAGATTGAAAGTAATGGGATTAATACTAACAAAAACCACATAAATTAATATTAAATCACACTGAGACTTTTACTTCTTCTTGAATCATAATTACTATGAAATGTTACAATAACAATTACTATTACATTCAAAACTCAAATCAACTTTGAGACTTTTTCTTCTTGTTGCATCATAAATAGTATGAAATGTAGCATTACAATGAGAAGTTAAGATCACACTTATATTTACAAATCATCATATAAATGTTTATCTTATTCTCCTTTATTTTGTCCTTCCTTTCTCCTTTCCTCTACTGAACACATTTCATCCTGAAGATAAAATAACTCATTCTTTGATCTACGTAATGTTCTGCAAACGAAATGTTTTTTTAGTTTAATAACTGAATATGAAACAATAAACAAAACAATGAAGAAAATATATATGTAAAAACTAGAAAAAGTATATGAATCTAATTAATTATATATATAATACTTTGGTACTTCCTTAACTTGATTTTGAGATTAATATCATCACTCTTAGGAAAGTATATGTCTGCGTCTTCGTCGTCACCATCTTTGCCCATTTGTTCAAACTCTAAATATTCAGAGATGGCTAAAAGCATTATTTGTGTCGTTAGTGAAAATTTACTTGATTGAGGAATCTCTCATCTCAGCAGCTTTATATAGATGCAAGTTCAACGAAAATGAATCACCATTTACTAATTTTTTTTTTCTTAATTTTCATTCTGAATTGATCATTCAAATAGATTTAAAAAAAATAAAATTAATTAATATATGTATTTAATTATTATTTGATGTCATTTATGAAATATATTAATGTATTATGTTAATTATTAATTATTTATGTGATATCATTAAAAACATTACAAGAACTTAATACAGAGATTAATATATTAAAGCAACATTAATAACAATAATTTATGTATTTAATTATTTATGTAATATATTAATATATGCATTAATTTAATGCAGTATATAATTAATGTCGCAAAACTTTACTATAACATCTCACAATATATTTATCCTTTTCTCTCGTCTCTAACAGAATCACAAACAAAAATATAATATTATAAAAAAACTTATATAATCAAGGATATTAATAATATTAAATAATAATTAAATAAAATTTAAATAACTATAAAAAAAATAAAAATAATGAAATGTGTGTTTTATAAGTTTTAAACTTAAGGATAAAAGATAGGTAACTATAATTTTTTAGCTGACCTAATAAATTAAAGTTGTTTTAATTTTTTTATTATCATTAATTGTGTTTTAGTAATTTCAGATAAGGATGAGTATGTGGACAAATAGAATAAAAATTAAATAGAAATCAATTTTATAGGCAACAAATAATTAGTTGTTATATTGACTAAATTAGGTAATATTTTAGAGATTAAAAAAATTATTGGTATCCAAAATAATTTTTATTATTGATAAATAATTTTTAAATTGGTAATTAATTTATAAGTGTCATAATTCAGTAATATTTCATACAAAAAGATAGGCACTTATGAATATTAATTAGGGATGACAATGCATGAAACTCACTAATCTAACCCGCTTAGGTCCACCCCTCATAACTTGCATCCTACGACGTGGCCAACAACGGGTTGGAGTGGGTTGGCCCATTAGCCCGCATAAATAAAAAAATAATTATTTTATATTTTTTGCAAAAAAGAATAAAAATCATACCCCACTCATCCATTATTGTAATGTGAACTTTATTTTACTTTATTTAAAAAAATTGAATTTAATGTATTATAAAAAGAAAGTTTTATTTTAATCATCTAAACGAGTTAATATTAAGAGTGAGTGGATTTAGTTTTAAGTAAAATCTTATATTTAAAATTTTTTAATAAAAAAATACAAGCTAATGATATATAGATCCTCATCTATTTGGCCTGAAATTAAGTAGTTTTATGACACTATTCTTGATCATAGTTCTTGGACTGTTTGTAAAGGTAATTTTATTAATTTCTGGAATGATAAATGGTGTTCTACTACTTCTTTGACAAATATTGCAAGATTATCTAATGCTGTTAGCATTCCAAATACAGTCTCCCAATTTTGGATTGGTCGTGATTGAAATATTCCTTTGTCTTTACAGCAAATGCCTTTTTTATTTAATCATATAAAGGTTACAAATGAACAGAATATTCCTAATTGGATTCTAGATAAGTATGGTTCTATCACTCTTAAATTGGC
>Ga0123342_1007367_pt1 | contig 14575 bp, 3 predicted proteins | sample Turbeawhitnodule_FD_89960 | JGI IMG/M metagenome (GOLD analysis project Ga0123342, IMG submission 89960) | Root nodule microbial communities of legume samples collected from Mexico - Turtle bean Mexico white nodule | ecosystem: Host-associated > Plants > Roots > Nodule | place: Mexico: Nepantla...
AATAAAAAAAAAAAAAAAAAAAAAAAAAAAAAAAAAAAAAAAAAAAAAAAAAAAAAAAAAAAAAAAAAAAATATTTTTTTTTTTATCTCTCTATATATTTAATATATATATATATATATATATATATATATATATATATATATATATTATCTCTATTTTTAAGTTAAACTTTTCTGTTTAATTTCAATATTTATACATAATCCCATATCAAAATTTAAATTATTTATCATAAATGTAAAATATAAGATATGTACTTAAACAATTACTTTTAAATATCAGGGTTAGCTTAGACAAACATTTTTCAATAAAATATAAGAAAAAAAATAAAAAATTCTATTTTTTTTTCACTTCTAATTTGTAAAAAAAAAAATCCATAAAATTGAATGAATAAGGTTTTTAGAATTTTAAACTAGAAATTAGAAATCTAAAATGAAGGTGGCAGAGATAGGAAAAAAGAACAGGAAATGATGGTAAACTACCTTTCATTGAAGCCTATACCCAACACTCATAAGGGTAGGGACAGAACAATAAAAGGAGACACCCAACCATGATCATTCTCGATCATTAACACGAATCAAAAGTTTGTGTTCTGTAGCAGCTGTGACGACTGTCTGAGATTGAGGCTGAGAAACCTTGTGTTCTGCACAGCCATGACAACCTTTGTTCGCACCACCACCCTTTCCCGCAGCCGCAGATACAGATATGAAGCTCTTGGAGCTGAACCCACCATTGGTAGGGACCACATTCTCAAGTCCATCAGCTACAGACGCCGAAGAGCCAAGCAGAGGAAAATCTTCCTCTCAACCTATCAGCTAGATTCTTTCTCAGAGCCCAAATCGCCTAAGCTCAACAAGGTTGCTCTCAACCTCAAGACTTTTGTAGCCTCTGTCTTGAAGCTTGTTCAAACCACCGCAGCTTCTTTCAGATCCAAGTCCTCTCTCTCCACCGACTTGTGAAGACTTTAAGCCTTCTTTTCTTTGTTTAAAATGAGCCAAGTTTCTTGCTTATCCCTGCTCTTCCCTTGCAATCACTTCTTCTCTTTTTTTACCGCTCTGTGTATGGTTGATAATGGAAAAAGGGTATCATGCTAGTATACCATTTGTTCTGTATAGAGTATGATGCTTTCTATTTTGTAATTGGTATGTTTGTGAGATCATTGCACATGATTGATATTTAACCTAGCATTAGCAAGTGAACCATGCTTCAACTTCCAAGAACTTCCTCACTAGATTAGTGTTCTTTGATTTCTAGGAGTCTTTTCCTGAAATATATCATATAGAAAGCATATCAACAAAGTTGGTTTCTGTAATTCCTAGAAAAAACTTGGTTTTTTAGTATGTGGTGAGGATTCGTTTTTTTAACTCAGTCAGTAGAAACATATCATTGAGTTCATCAACCCCTTATCATCATTTCGTGAGATTATTAAAAAGTATATGAAGTTGAACAAATAAATAAATAAATTGAATGAAATATTCAAATTTTAGTCGGCATCCCAGTTAATCATAATCTAAGATCAGCAACAAAATGCAACCTTAATTAACCAGTGTCTAAATATAGGATGAAGAAGAGGAGGAGAAAACAAAAAAACTGAGGAAACCAGTTTGAGCCTCTAAACCTGTCTAGAGAACCGTGTCCATTCACGCGTAACAAAATTCTTAACCAATGGAAGGTTCCCTAAACCAAAAAACAGAGAATTGCAGTCCAATCTTGTACAACACAGGAAGAGGAGAAAGGAAAATTTCTCTACTCATGCCCTTCAATGTGCTGTGCCTACAATCTCAAAGGGTTCATCAATAATCACCACCATTTATCATGACATCAGAAGCACATTCCCCTAACGTGTATGTCCCTAATGTGTATGTCCCGGTACAGAAACAAGAATATGCACCGCCTCCTCCTCGTCCTTATGGCTATAAACCTCACCGTCGCCATCACCATGGTGGCTCTGGTATATGCGGGTGCTTTAGTTGCATGTTCTGTTGCTGCTGTAGTTGCTGCCGTTGCTGCATTTGTATAATTTTGATAATAATTATAATCTTGGTGGGAATTGGTTTGGCTTTATATTATCTTCTTAAGCCTATAGTTCCTACCTACGACCTTGAACAGATTGAAATAAAGTCTTTTGATATTAGAAAGGATGATAAGTTATACAGTGATGTTGTGGTTGTTGTGAAGGCAGAGAATCCGAATGAAGAGATTGGGATGGACTATTTGGAAAATAGAGTTAGGATAATGTACTCAGGGTCTCAACTTTGCTCGGGGCAGATACCTCCTTTCTTGCAGCCAGGTAAGAACATAACAAATATCAAAGTGGAGTTGAAGGGAGAAACCGAATTCGGTGCTCAACTGCAAAATCGCTTTATGGAAGACCAGGATTTAGGGAAAATTCCTTTGTTAATAATAGTGAAGCTTCCCATAAGGTTTGTGATTAAAGATTTTGTTCATCTCAAGAAAGTTGTGGTCAATGTAAATTGTTCCGTGCTTATTGACAAGTTGGAACCCAACAAAAAGCCTAGTATTTTGGAAAAAGATTTCACCTATGGAATAGAGTTCTGAATGGTTGGGCTTGGAAGCTTTGTGTACATTAGTGGCTCTTTTAAGTGGAATTTGGGTTGGTGTGGTTTACTTGGCTTTGATTATGGCGATTGGGATTTGTTGTAGAATTTGGCTACATGTTCTTGATGGGACACGTTTATAACAGAAGTAGTTACATTTTATGAAGTTTTACTCTGAATCAAAGTATGAATGAAGCTTTGATGATGAGAGCTTTGGAGAGACCTTTAAAGCATGAGTAATCACAAATGCCATGTTATTTGAGGTATATATGTAGGGAGACCAGTTTCAAAAAGAAAGAAGATAGATAGTCAAACAGAAGAGAAAAAATTGCTAACTTATATAGCCTAGAATTTAGTTTAGTTTATTGTACATAAAAATTTTCTTGCGATCTAATATTCTATTCAATAATTTTCATGTGATTTTGTTTTCTTTTTCGTAAGTTTTCTAAGGTGACTGAATCCGGGAATGGCTAACTTGCAAGTGTGTTGTTACCACTGTGTCACCAAGATCGACCAAAAATGTCAACAATCACCCAATCTACAACAATACATTTTCTATGATGAAAGAGAAGTACATGTTAGATCATAAAAACAAGGTTTTGGAATCGTGATATTATTCACAAAGTCAAGGTTTTTGAAGTTTCTGCTATATTTGTCTGCAATTCCGCATAATATCAATGATCATTGCCATAATTTAAAACCTTACATAGAAACAATCCATTCATAGTGAAAGGGGGTTCTACTATAATTAACATAGAGGGAGCACTTGGAGGAAAAAGGGATGGTGTGGTGTAAACAAAGATGAGAAAATGGTTTCTAACACGTAATCCGTTGGACACCGAAAGACAAAACAAAACTTAACTTCAACAGGTTTGAAAAGGTAAGTAGGAACTCCTTAGGTAATTGTTAATTTAGTTTGTTCTGTTTCCATAGCAGCAGACTCTCATAACAGATTAAATATGATGAGAAGCATGCAGACTGCAAAGTTAAACCTTTGTGTCATATTTCCAAGCTCATTGCTCAGTCTCTAAGCAAATTGATTTAATCACTTTGAACATGCTGGTTGTATTAAATTAGCACACTGGTAATTAACAAGTATTAATATTAATTTCAACACTACATTTACAAGTGCTGCAACATATTATGTCGGGAAAGGAGTGGATTTATAAGGATTAGGAAAAATGTTATCTGAGATTGTTTGGATTGAGAGATGATAGAGTGAATTTGTAAGAATGATTTATTGAAATTTGTAAGTGATTGATAGTTGAGAGGGAATTTAAAAATTATTTTAAAGATGTAAAATGTAAGTTTACAAATTTATCCTTATTATTAAAAATATTTTAATAATGAATTATGATATATTTTTTTTTGTGTAGATTTGAATTAAATAATTTTTTTAATATATAATATCCATAATTACTTGTATTTTTTTTAATAAAAATTAAAAAATATAATAAAAAATATTTTTGTGTTAAATTCAAATAAATTTATTAAATATATTTAAATTATAAAAATAATATTTATTATTATATATATTTTTTATTTTATATAACTATATATGTTGTTGATATTATAATTTTATTTTATTATTTTTGTTATTTATAATTATTTGTTGTTATTAATAGCATAATTTAATATTTTTAAAATTGTTAAATAAATATATTTAATATTTAATTTTGTATATTATAATTATAATAAAATACCTGTAATATTTGGGTTAAATAAGATAATCCTGCGTAGAATCAATATAAATCTTTTCATTCGTGTGAAGATTGAAAAATCACTTCCATTATCCCTCTCATCAACAAAGCAAAGACGGATTTCACAATTAGAGAGTGATATCTTTTTTAAATCCTAAACAGCAACATTTTCTATACCTATTCTGTATATATCTAACATATATATATATATATATAAATATAAAACTTCAATTAAACCATATTAATTTAATATTTATATAATAATAATTGATTGAATAATATATTTAATAATTAATAGTATTTTTTAATTATGTTAATTTTTTTAAATATGTCACCTAACACTAAAAAATCTCTAAATATATATTAGTTTCAAGAATTCCATACGAATATTAACTGAATTTTATATTAACTTATGTATTTTTAATTTCTTCCTCGGAACTCGTCAACCTTATAACTGTAATATTTACACAGTCAAAATAGATTTAATGATAGATATTTATTTTAAATATATTTTGAATATCTAGATGAGGCCAAATATCCATAAATAAAATCAATCACATATATTATTTACTTAATTTTCCTACTCACTTATATATTTATAATAATATAAAATCCAATTAAATTACATGTAATCTAATAAAATAAGTTAGTTGCAATCTAATCAGATAAACTTAAACATTTATATTACATGCAATCTAATCAAATAAACTTAAACATTTATATAGTAATAACTGATTTAATAAAAATATTTAATAATCAATGATATTTTAAATATTTTTGAAAATTTTAGCTGAGACTCTAAATCTATAAATAAACTTCTCATACTTTCTCTTATAGCATTGAATATTTTTTTCACGTAGATTTCTCTTTGGACATCATCAACCTCAAACCTCCTCTTTTTTCTTGAGTTTGTGAGAGTCGCGCTGCTATCAAGTAAGGACATTTTCTATTGAAATGTCTTAACATTTCTCTTTTTCTTGTTCTTACATTATAACTGCAACTATGAGATGAACTTTTTATTTTTCTTACATTATAACTGCATCAGAGGAAGCTGTATGAATTCTTTAGGAATCTTGATAGTTTAAACTATAACTAAACCCTATACTAAAATTACAAATTCATCCCTTAGTAACACGATTGTAATCAAGATCTGAACAAAAAAAAATAGAGTCTCACATTTGACTAAAAGAAATAATATTATACCCATAAAGTTAGAACCTAATAATTTTATTCCTTATCCAATTGTCGAGTCCCTACACTGTAAACGAAGATAAAAACAGAACAATACAACACAGAAGAACAGCATACGATTCGTACACGCAAAACAAGTAAACAACAACCACCTAAAGTGCAAGAACATCATACGTGAATCATAAGATGCTGCCTCCTAAAAAATATAAACACATTGTGTACTCATAATTGTAAGTTTTCACATTTTTGCATTTAAGAATGACACCAAAATAATGAAATATGTGTATTAATCTATATATATTTTTTATTTTTAAAATGTGCAAGTTTCTCTGAAAGGGTAACAAAAAAACATGAGTTGGTGAACGTCCTAGAATTACGTAGTACAAGGAGGTGGGTCGAATTGGTTATCGGTTTTTGCTTAACAAAAACGCTAACAACTAACGGCCACGCCATGGCATAGATAGATTAGATTAGTTTCTTGAAACGCTGTGTTTTGTTTCTTTTCTTTGAATTTATTCACTGATCACAATTACATGTGTCAGTGTCAGTGTCAGCGCGTGCTTGTTACGGTCACTTCAATCATATAATTCCTTCATTTGCCTGAGCCACACCAGTGTGTTTGATGCGCATGCTTCTTTCTTTTCTGATAGGAACGTGTTTTTCATCAATGCACTCAACTTTTCCGCTTTAATTATCCCCTATAGTATTAATCTTGTCATTAACTATATCAATAGTTGTTCTTGGTTCATAATAAGTGAAATGTCAATCTTCAATTTAATATTTGTAGCACTAATGTTTAATTGTAATTAACTTAATTGTGTTTTTAAGAGGTGATGAACATGTCTATATGTACTTATAATACTAATAATTAAATATATCTCACAAATGATTAATATAAACTTAATGTGCATTTTTTAGGTTGAAATGAACTTGTAGAATTTAACGAACCTGTTCTGCTATTTTTTCGCAGGTACGTGTTGTTTTGCAAAATTGATTGACGTGTCCAAAATCTGAAAAACAGAGGTAGAGTGGAGCAGTTATTTTTCAAAGAGACCACAACTGTCTCCTTCTTCTTCTTTCAAATTAAGTCCCACTAATTTGTCACTTTCTCTTTTTTCAAACCACTCTCATCTAAATTATCTCCACAAAACTCAGCCTCAACTGTAACTGTCCTCCTGCAGTTGCTTTTTCGTCACTTCTAATAACTTTTTTTTCTCTTTGGTTTGCAAAACTGCTTTCTATATACTAAAGCTTGTTTTTTTTTTTCATATTTCTAATGAATTCAGAAAGTAGATATGTTTGACATATTGTTCGGTTGGTCCAAAGCTTCCAAATGGTAACTAAACTGATCAAAACTTGAGTTTATGTTGCTTGACACGATCATACATGCATGAGTTGAAGTTTATGTAACCCTTATTTTTGTTTTGGCTTTGGTGGTTTGCAGCAAGAGGACGATCAAAAGAGCCCGGTACCGGCTGAGCCTACTCAAGAACAAGAGGCTTGCAATAGCCAGGCAACTGCGAAAGGACTTGGCCGAGCTAATACAACGTGGCCATGAAGAAACTGCATTTAACCGGGTTTGTTAATGCTACCTATTCATTTCTTGATCACTGCCTCAATAACTCTCTTCCTTAATATCTTTTTTTGTCATTAGTATAAGAAAAGTTTTCTTCTTTTCTTTGCATTATGTATGAGTATTGGAAGATGGTTTTCCATAAAATAAAGTTGTTGCAGGGTTTTATTGTAGGTTTTGTTACTGTTCAATAGCTTAATATGCTACTCTGTCTTCTATTAGTTTTGTAAATTCTCCTGGTAAGTCTAATAACTGATAGTATGTGTCTCTCGTGTGTACATGTTTAGCACTTGAGCCTCTATAATTCTTCTTGATGAAGCCCTTGACGAGGAAAAAATCCAAGTTTGTTTAACGACAGTAGTTATTTTAAGATCAGAATCTTAGTTTTGTATTCTGTAACAATTTAGAAATTAAGAAACTCTGGTCTTTCTAGCTTGCAAATACAGTAATGTGACGTAATTATAATATCTCACTAAACTAAAATTTGCAGTGCTTGAAAATACATTTTTTATTGTAATTTTGTGACTTAACTCACAAGTGTTTTATTATTTTCTTTCTCTAATCTCTATTAATAAAGTATATAATTTATAAGCATCCCATTCTGCATTCCCAAGTCTTAACTAAAATTTTTCTCAAAACTTCAGGTTGAGCAGCTTATAGGAGATGAAAGCCTAGCAGCTGCGTATGAATTGTTAGATCGCTTCTGTGAATTTATCCTTACCCAACTCTCCTACATTCGGAAGCAAAAGTACTAACTGCTTTGTACCTATCTAAATCAAATTCATTTTCCAGCCCCTCATCTCCTTCACATTTTTTTTTCTGATGGTCCTACTTTCCAAACATCAGGGACTGTCCAAATGACATTAATGAAGCAGTTTCTAGTCTTATATTTGCTTCAGCAAGATGTGGGGAACTTCCTGAGCTTGGTGTCATCAGGAAGCTCTTTGAACAGCGTTATGGTGAGAGATTTGCAACTAGAGCTGTGGAGCTATTTCCAGGGAATCTTGTGAACAAACAAGTACGATGTTTTTTTCAGTAAAGTTTAGATATTCCATATTTAGTAGTGATGAATACATATTCATGGAATTTTGGAATCACAGTTGAAAGAGAAGCTGTCAGTAAAGTCTGTGCCGGATGAAATTAAGTACAGAATGGTGGATGAAGTAGCCAGAGATAACTGCCTCCAACAAGATTTATTAGCTATAAAATACTACCCCAATTGGCAACAAGAGCAGGTCAATATTTTTTACCACCTTGAATGTATTAACGAGTTTATAATCTTGTCATCTACTAATACCAAATTATGTTGAATGCTTTTGTACAGCTGAAAGAAGATAAAGGGTATCAACTAGTGGAAAGTGATGCCCGCATAATTGATTCAGTTGCAGGATCTAAGGTCTACCCTTCAGAGATGAAAAGAGATGTAACATGTGCCAATTCATTCATTTCCGAACCAAGTGATTCTTCTCTACCAGATGCTAGCTTTGCCAATACTTCTGCGATGGTGTGTGCTGTTCAGCAATATCCCCCATATATCCCGAGTTATCCTTTGGAAAAGAAAGTAGAACAGATAGACTATCCTGAGCTACTTTCTTCAATAAATTTTGATTTGCAAAACAAGGGGGAAAGAATGGATTTAACATCTTCTCCACTAAGAGTAACTTTCCCTCCCTGTCCTCGAGAAATGGTAGAATATGTGGATGACATTAAGGAGTTTTCTGAAGCAAAAGATTGTGTCAGTCAGGACCAACTGCTGTTGAAGTTCAGTTCTTCTGGTGTATCCAGAGTAGAAAAAAATCAATTTGGTTTCGATGATAGTGATATGGGTCATGACGGATCAGAGAGTGAGAACTCAAGCACAAAAACCTCTGGAAAGAGCAAAAGGAAACATAAGAAAAGATCAAGAAGGAGATCATCCTCCGGGGAAAACCTAGGTGCTATGGATATTGGATACATGATATATTATCACAAACCATGCAAAAGTACCTCAGCTCATAAGCATAGTACTCATCACCAAAGAAAGCACCATAAGCCTTCACTAGTAGAAATTCTCCCATCAAGTTATGATGGCCAGAAGAGACTGATGCTACACGGTTTCTCAGAAGAGGGGAAGGTTTTACAGTCATGTCAATGCCAAGATGGCACAAGGAGACAACTTTTCAACTTTAAAATGAGTGGCTGCAGCTTGAACCAGCCTTGTTACTTTTGCCTTTATAATGATCGAGACTATTTGGAACCTCAATCACTGAAGCAAAAGAGAGGGACAAGAGGCATACATGTTCAACCAGGAGTTCTGCATGATGAGTGTTGCCATTGCCAACCCTTTTGGGGTGATGAATTGAACCAAAGAATTGAATTGGTTACCATCCCTCAGAGGCCAAATAGGAGAAGTTATTGTAGTGCAGCTGAATATCGTCCATTGAACTACTCAGATTTCCAAACTGGTCCTGAAGTTTCCAATCCAAGGACCAGTTCCTCAACAAGAATAGAAACAGAAGCTACATATTCAAGGGCCATGACCATGCCCCAAGAGACGCAAGAAAACAGCAAAGACTGGATGTTAAGGACATATTCATGTCCTTCTCAAAATCCTAACCATGTTCATCCTAAGTTGCCAGACTGCGATGAAATAGCTGCTAAGTTCACTGCTCTCAAGAGAGAGCGCCTGGAAAACACGAACTGTAGACCAAAACAAGTAGAGGAGGTATATGCACAACATTTGTACACTGCTACCTATTAAACTTTGAATCACCATTCAAATAGCTTTCTGAGATTGTTTTTAAGATATCACCAAATATTCTTTGGCGTTCATCCATGTAAAATCACAATGGTTAATGTTTACTAGCTGTAAGAAATATGTGAAGGTTGGCAATCAATTTTGTTTGAGTTTTAATTCATTAATTTGTTTATTGAGCTTGGTTAATGAATCTAATGAGGCAATATAAGTAGAAAATCATATTCTTTTTGGCCTCTTTGTAACTGTTAGAAATTAAAGTTTTAATGAGTCGTCAATAATTTCACTAGCCGTTTACTATGACAATTCCCTCAACTGCACCAATAAAACTGGTGTATGTTTCAACTAGTTTAGTTTATGAACTGATAATCTATATAGAGATTATTTAATACACTTAAAGTTTAAACTAAATAATATACTTTTATTTTGCTGAATTTATATTACTAACTTTCTAATTAAGCTAATGTGATCACGATGAATTGATGATAATAATTTAAAATTTATTTAACATATGAAACAAATAAAAAGCATATTTTTAATTAGATTTAAATTATATTAACCCTAAAAAGATTGGAGTTATATTCTAAAAACTACTAGTATATGGTGAATTTAAATTCTTTAAATCCAAAACAATTTAATCAAACTAACAAGTTTTGGGTTTCTCTAATTCACCTCAAGTGAAAATGGGATTGATCAACTCAATGATCAATAAAAAAACGGAATTTAGACAATTAATTTAGTTTAAATTCCACTTTCAGTATAGTTTCCTTTTTTTCTTTGAAGAAGTGCCAAAAAGGCCCAAATGCACAAAAAAATAGCATAAGTGATGGCAATTTCTTCCTGCACCATAACAATTTTGACCTGCACCCTATCAGTTTTTACAAAATTCCAAAACTATCCTTATTCCGGATTTGAAAATCCGAAATAATAAATAAAATTTAAAAATAAAAAAATATATTCTGGAAAAAAAAATCTGAAACACAAAATTAAAAATGTATTCCGAATAAAAAAAATTGGAATTAAAAAATGTGTACCTAATATCAAAATCCAAAATATTTTCAGATAAAAGGGTCTGGAAGTGATTTTTATTTACACCCTACTTTTGTATAAGGTTATTTTCGTCATTTACGAAAAATATTTTTGTCATTTCCGATAGTGGATTGGGTGCATGTTGTAATTGACATGGTGCAGGAAGAAATTGGCAAACGTGATTGGGCATACTGGTTCAGTTAAGTTACCGACAGGGAACAGGCTGCTTCTTCCTACACCTCCATACCTTCTTGTGCCACCCCATAAATTTTTCTTATTTCAAAAATATCTTTTTCAATATTCCGGATTACATAATCCGAAAGTTTTTTTTTAGATTCAAAATTAACTTCCGGATTATATAATCTGGAAATCTTTTTTTCATATGTGTTATTAGCTTCCGGATTACATAATCCAAAAATATTTTCTAAATATGAAATTGACTTCCGAATTATGTAATTCCGGATTACATATTCCATAGGCTTATTATTTCAAATCCAAGGAGTGAAGAAAAAGGATAAAATGGTATTTTCATATTTAGTATAGGGTGGCACAAGAAGGTATGGAGGTGTAGGAAGAAAGAGTCCAGGAACAGTGTGCACAACTGAAAATACAAACTCTTAACTTGGGGCAAATTCTTCCTGCACCTCCAGGATTTTCTTTTTGAACCTCCATATTTTAAAAAAATACCAAAATTACTTTTCTTGGTTAGTTTCTAAGAAAATTTACATTTTAACACACAATATACAAATTTTGTATTTTAAAAAATTTATATTTTATGGTGTAATTTAAAATACAAAAGATCGCAAATATTAACTTCGAATTTTGTAATTCAGAAAGTGTTCAAATCTGAAATTTGAAAGAAAAAATGTCAATAAAATATAGAGATAATTTTGGTATTCTCGAAACTATGAACCAGAAGAATAAATACGGAGGTAAATGAAAAATTTGTCTTAACTTAGTTATCATGGTCTTTTTTGTAAATAGTTTTTATTTAATTTAATGAGTTGTTTTTTTTCTTTGTCGTGTTACACATGTTATACATATTTGTATCACATTCTTTTAATATTTTTATTTAACTCATTCCGCAACTTAATAAATGGAACATGCTTCAATTTGTTTTTACACAACAATAAATTATAATTAACATTTTATCGAATACACCATTAAATATTTTGGAGAGGCTGGTACTATAAATTTTTTAAATATGTAAACAACTTGCGATAAATATTATCTGGTTGTTTTCAGAAATTGATGGTACTTTGAATCAAAGCTCTTGGATAAATAAAATATATTTTTATTTCTTATAAAAGAAATCAGAGGTAATCTTGATATTGATTTGAGATTAATACAAAATACTAAAAAAAATCATTACATAAAAATTAATTATAAAAATAAAAAATTATTAGTTAGGATTAAATTAGATATTATTTTATAAACTAAATAATTATTTGTATATAAGTAGTTTCTTTTATTAATAGAAATTTATAATCTAGTTTATAAATTAGTATCTATTCTTGCCGAAATATGGTTGGTTGAATTTTAAAATAGTCACTGGATCACCTCTTTGCAAGCTTCGTGAGTTGACTCCAAAAGAATGAGGGGACTCCACATGCAAAGAGTATTCTTACGTTCAAGTCAATAAAAATATAAAATTTTGTGTATAAAGTGAGTATATTATCAAATATGAGTTGATTTTACTCCTTAAGAGTAGTGGACATTTTATAAGACTTCATGGGTCTCATCAATGATATTGGTTTTGCTCTTGTTATTATGGGACATATATTTAGTATGATGGTATCATATTACAAAATCCGAGCATAATGTAATAAAATCATAGTATAATATTAATATAATAAGAGTATTTATGATTAAATAAACGTATTAATGAAATTGAGATATTACAGAATATGATCAGAGATATTATATGTTAAAATCAGTGTATTTAAAGTAATTGGAATATTGTGCCCTAAAATCAAATAACGTGGAATTATATTAATTGTGTGTTAATAAATAAGATTGATTAACAAAATATATTTGTTCAAATTAATGTTATTACATTGTGACAATTTTGTGGGTGTTTTTTTAATAAGAATTCCTGATATCTTGGTTAATTTCTGGAGGTCTTTGTTTAGAAAATAATTGTAGGTACTTTGAGAATTCTATTATTTACTTTACTTTGGTATGTGTTGAGTTGGAACACATACAACTTGAGTTTGATCGGTATATGTTCGATCTAGGCTTGGACGGTACAATATATAACATTAACTATCAAACTTTTAGCTATTAACTACTTTGTATTCTAAATAATTAGTAGTTAAAACTTTGATAACTAATATTATATTCAAATTTAGAAATTAGTTTATAATTTTTTATTAATAAGATAAATTAATTTAAATACAAATAATTTTTAGTTTATAAAATAATATTTAATTTAATTAATATACTAATTAATTATTTTTTGTTTTTAAGATTAGTTTTTATTTAATGAATTTTTTAGTGAAACTTTAACCTCACTCACGAAATTAATTCCCTCCAGGTATCTAATTTTTTTATAAACTAAGAAATTCTATTTTATTTAGTAAAATTAACTCCTTTGTTATAAATTTGAACCATTTTTAGTGAAAAATTATTTTATGAATTATATATTCTTAAAAGAGGGCATATTTAAGAATTATTCTTTAATGTACTATTTTGATTCTCTAAATTTCAAGGTACTTTATTTTTTAAAAGTTGGTATACATTTCAATCACATTGAATAATTTATTTTTTCTAAATTCAAAATTAAATTAGAACTACTTTTTGAAAGTGAATAAAGAGTCTAACTTTTCATGACTTAAAAGAGTAGTTTTTAACATATTAAAGCTTTATTATTTACTATGTATATTTATGTATTTTTAGTATAATTCTAATACTATTTTTTGATTGAAAAATATAATTTCACTGTTTATCTATTATAGCGATAAACAATATGAAATGTGTGAGAAAATCAAAATGTTTAATTTTTATAATTTCAATCTATAAAATTTAGTATAACAACTTTAAGGAAAAATTGGAAAATAATTTAAAATTATTATACATTATAAACTATAAAATGAATTATTACGAAAGTGGACTTTAAGTCTAACTCAACCCCATAAAACCGGCTCATAGGGTTGAGGTTTGCACCCACTTATATACAATGAAAGGCTCTAATCTCTAGTCAATGTGGGATCTCCAACACACCCCCTCACGCCGAGACTGTCAACTCGTGCGTGGGACTATATATTATGGGTGATCCGATAGCGGCCCGATAGCGGGTGACACGATAGGCCCAACAAATACTCGCTAGGATAGGCTCGAAATGGCCCTGATACCATATTACGAAGTAGACTTTAAGCCTAACTCAACCCCATAAAACCGGCTCAATGGGGTGAGGTTGGATTTACAAAGGAGGGGTGAGAAGGTACCTGTTTGAGAGAAAGGGCATAAGGGTCATTGCATGTTGCAGAACGGGAAGAACTATAACAAGAGCAAGAGAAGATAAGCAGCGTGTTATTCTCCTCCATCACACCCATTGCAGCAAAAAACAGAATCAGAAGAATGGTAGCCAAGCCTTGCCGCTTTCACACTCGGGGTTTCTTTCTTTGTCTCACTCTCTAAGGATCCAGAGAGAGAGAAAAGGAGAGAGAACAAAGGGTCCAAAATGGGGAAGTTTGATTGGTTGGAGAAGGAAGCTTATGCAGGCATTGAGCATTTTGGGTTTGGGGAAGGCCGGTGAAAGGCCATTTTCAACTTTCTCTTTGTTCCTCTTTCT
>Ga0123342_1007368_pt1 | contig 14572 bp, 7 predicted proteins | sample Turbeawhitnodule_FD_89960 | JGI IMG/M metagenome (GOLD analysis project Ga0123342, IMG submission 89960) | Root nodule microbial communities of legume samples collected from Mexico - Turtle bean Mexico white nodule | ecosystem: Host-associated > Plants > Roots > Nodule | place: Mexico: Nepantla...
ATACAAATTAATTTTCCACCCAATATCCGTAGAACAAATCAGTAGAAAATTGAACACCATGACACATGAATAATTTTGAAGGAATTGATCTATAGGTATAAATAAATTTGTCTGTACGTAAAACAATTGGCATTTTACATACGAAATTTACGTACAAAATTAACATAATATTTTCCCAATAAAAAAGTTTTTTTCTACAAGAAAATTCTAAATAAAAGGCCAAAAGAAAAAACCATGATAAAGTTCGTTTGGATAAGTGTTTACTCCTCCTCGTACTCTACCCAGACATTCTCTCATCTTATCCTTGTTTTGAGGGAACAGTTTGAGGTTCTTGATTGTTTTGTATTTTTAAAAAATAAATCATTATGTTTATACAAGTTATTAGGCGTAATATTCTTTAATAAAGGATACATTTAAATAATTTTTTAGTAATTGTTATAACAAACTTTCTATTAGTTTAATTTGTGTGCAAATTACTTTAATTGACATGTTTAAAATAGTATAATTTTCCTTGGTAAAAGTTTGTAAAATAACTCCAAACTCTAAAAAGATTTGATAAACCAATTAATAATTTATAAAGTAGTATGATTGAGTTATATTTTTTATCAGCAGTATATATTTATAACAAAATTGGAATAATTGAGGTGTTCTAATCTTTTAAAAAGTATGTAATTTGCAAATTTCATCTTTACAGTATGATTTTAGTCCATTTCCCTTTTTAATGTTACATTAAGTAGTAAGTTGCGAATATATTTACTATTTCATTTAAATTCATGCACTACAACAAGAAAATAGAAATTTAACGGTACTATAACAAAATTAATATTTAGTGTTAGGTTAATCATTACTAACAAATAAATACTGATATTAATTAATCAAAATCATTAAATTTGGGTTAAATGTGTGTATGATTTTAAAACCATTATTAGTATTGGCTTTTTAAGACCAATTCTAGGTTTGACTAAATTTAAATTGATGTTAATTTAGTATTAAATTATAAATTGAATTTTTAGTTAAAACAATTTAATGGCGATCAAGTCAATACTGATGTTTTTTTATTTTAATGTTAATATTAATTTAAATTAAGTGGATTTGACCAACATGTGACAAAATTTTAATTTTTTTTATAATTAAACACCTTCATCTTCAACAAAATAAAGTATAAAATAAAAAAATATTTTTTTGTGGTGGAGGAAAGAAATGAACATGAATGAAGTAGATAAATATAAATGAAAAAAAAAAAAAGGAAATGTGTGGATAAAGAAAATGTGTGTCTATGAAGAAGATGTGTGAGGATGAAAAACCTTATTTGAAACAAATTTATAAAATATTTAAATAAAATGAACTTCTTAAAATTTAAAATAACTAAATATTAAAATATTAAACCAAATTTTATTAATACAATATTTAATACGTAAATTCTTAAAAAGTCTTAAACTCAATGTTCTAATTAAGTGCTATTTCTAATTAAAAATTGAGTTGTACAGAATAATTCTTGTTTCATGTGTTAAAAAAAATTACATGTTGACATAAATTACTCCAACTCTAATAGAAAATATAATTCCAAATTCAGTACTTATTTATTTATTTTAAAACATATTAATTAATTAAACATATTTTAGAAAAAATATTCAATACACTACACAGTGAAAATATTATCTTCTAGATGAATATTTTAACAGAAAAGGCTTAATATAAAGAAGTATAGTTATATTACTATGAGGAAACTCCAATTTCTATTGGAGTGTATAGTTTTTCTTTTAAAAATTCTATCAAATTAATTTTTCTCATTGAAAATTACATTCAAAAATTAAATGTCAAAATAATTTTTCTCATTGAAAATCAAATTTAAAAATTAAATGTGCAAAACGTGGACCATGAAGCCATCGAATGTAGTGGCTATAAAAGGTAAGATAGAGTGTGTGTATTAACATCCTTTACTCGAGATATGTTCGAATAAGTTGAGTATATCTCTCCTCTATTCCTATTTCCATTATTCATTTATAGCTCTTTCTCCTAATATTTTTCTATTGCTTCTGTTTTCTGGTTCTATATTTATAACATTGCTCTCTATTTCTATTGTTTCGTTTATACCTCAATTTAAAAATTAAAAACCCACTGAATTATAAATCCATCATAAACCAAACTTTATCAAATTGTATTTTTTTTTTTAACCATGCAATTAGGTTCAGTCAGTGCTTTGGCTTCAAAAAGTGACCTAAAACAGTAGAATATATTTATTATTTATTCAGTATTTAAATTAATTAATACAAAGTTATTTAACTTTTCAGCATAATTATCTTGTTATGAATTTGTAATTATATATAATAGATTTCTCTTCGAGTAAATATTAAGCATCAACATCATCCCTAGTTATTTTTATTGGTTTACTTTTAATTAATTTAATTATGAATTTGTAATTATATATAATAGCTTTCTCTTAATTTGAGTAAATATTAAGCATCAACATGATCCCTAATTACTTTTATTCTATTGATTTATTTCTATTTATGTCTATATGTGATGAACAAAATTAATACAATACATAATATATAGAATGAAGTAGACTTAGTGACCATAGTTAACATTATTATTGTTTATTTACCTGCTTATGTGATGAATATATATATATATATATATATATATATTAAAAAATAGATTTAGTGATCATAGTTGACACTATTATTTTTTATTTATGTCTATATGTGATGAACAAAATTAATAAAATATACAATATATAATATGAAGAAGACTTAGTGAATATAGTTGATATTATTATTGTTTATTTGTCTACTTATGTGATGAACATAATTGAATAAAATTAATACAAAACACAATGTATAACAAAGTAGATTTAATTACTATAGTTGACACTATTAATGTTTATTTGCCTGCATCAACAAAATTGAACAGAATTAAACAATACACTATATATAGGAAGTAGATTTGGTGACACAGTTGACTGTATGTATATGTGACCAGCATACATGGTGCATTGAAGACCCCATTTAGTAATAATTTAAAACCATGGTGAAATGTTAATGTCATTTGAAATTTAATATATGAAATTATGGACAATATTTACAATAGTTTAAAATAATAGATTGCACACATTCATCAATCTATCCAATTCAACTTCAACCACCAGAATGATAAAATAACAGCAATCTACAAATTAATTAAAAATCACAAAACCAACCTTTTAAGTATATTGTAAAGCTACCAAATCCACTTTGTTGTGCAGATTAAAATGATGTTCTTCTTTCTAATCTACTTTTTTACTGTTTTCATTATCAATTTATTATGTATATATACTTCTTTTACCATTTTCAATATCAAATTTTAGTGTATGAGCATTGTGCTATGAGTTATATATACTTAACATAATAAATTAAATTTACTTACAGGTTGAAAGAGCTTGAGAACACATTCATCATTTAATCAAGATTACTATCACCGAAAGATGAAGTCTTTAGGGTTGTCGCATCTTCTTCAAATTTTTACATGCATTCTGCTGTTGAGTCCCTCATTTTCTAAAGATGATAGAAAGGTAAATAATATATATTTAATATTATTTTACCACTATAAGAAAAATTGGTATTACATACAACACAAATCCGTATGTAATGCTCACTTTACACACCGATCAGGATCCATATGTAAAAATTCGTATGTAATGCTCACTTTACATAAGATCCATATGTAAAAATTCATATATAATGTCACTTTACATGCGAATTTAAATCCGTATATAAAATTCGAATATAATAATCGGTATGTAAATAACAAATTTCTTGTAGTGAACCTAGCAATTGAAAATATTTGTCTTACAGAAATATACTTTTACAAACATATACTTCAGGTATCTCTTTTGTATAATACTTCACTTTGTATTTTATTTTTTTTTCTCAACTAATTTTCACATTCCTTCTATCTGTGAGAAGTTATATCTTTCCATAAATTACTCTTAGGTTATTATCCTTTTATGATTTTTTAAAATAAATCTAATAATGCATATTTTTTTAAGTTAGATCTTGGATTACTTTTAAGTTAAGAAGAGTTTGGATTATATTCAAAATGAACAAATTAACCTAAAAATGATTTTATGCAAGGTTGAACATAATATTTTCAATGTTTAAGCATCCACGTAAAATTCACTTAGTTTAAATTTCTTTTTTATTTTTTTAATTTATCTTGTTCATACTACAGACTTACATAGTCTACATGGGAGAATATCCAAAGGGCATGGAAATCACAGAATCATTTCACACCAGTATGGTTCAAAGTGTCCTCGGCAGGTTCATAAGCCTTAATTGTTTATACTCAACAGATTTTCACAGGCTTAGTTTAACATTGTTTGTCTAACATTTCCAAATACAAAGAATCTTGTTTGACTTAAATTCTATTTTGGAGGACTGAAAAGAAAAATAATGAAATAAATTGCTCTAAAAAGAGGACAATTCTTTTATTTTAAACCTATTATCAATCAAGACTATGAAATTTTTTAACTAACTTAATTAAAATTCCATATATATCCATCCAGCAAATTTGCATCAGATACTTTGTTGCATCGCTACAAGAGCTTCAATGGATTTGTGGCGAGGCTAACTAAGGAAGAATCAAAAAGAATGAAAGGTAATTCTTTTTTTTCCTAAAAAAAGAACTAAAATATATTAATAAATAGAGTACTTGAAATATTCCAATTGTACATATGTGTCTATTAGTTCATACCACATTTTCATCAGCTTTTTGCTATATTCATAAATATATTTTTTATTTTGGTTCCTGTCATATTCCTACATTAATATGTGTAACTCTAATTATGATTTGTGGAAATTTGGAATTTTTGGACAGGAATGGATGGTGTGGTGTCTGTAATTCCAGATAGAGTCCACCATGTCCAAACATCAAGGTCTTGGAACTTCCTTAACTTCCCTGAAAATGTCCCAAGAACAATTGAAGAAAGTAACACAATTGTTGGAGTATTGGATACTGGAATTTGGATTTCTAATGCCAATAGCTTTAGTGATAGAGGCTTTGGTCCACCACCACCGAAATGGAAGGGAACATGCCATAACTTCACTTGCAATAAGTAAGTAATGTTTCTTATAACACGTCAAAGTAATAATTATTAAAGATATAAGTAACCATTCAATTACTTATCTATGAATGCTTGCTGCATGATTTGTTTGTAGCAAAGTAATTGGAGCAAGATATTTTCGCATTGGAGGTCAGTTCAAGCGACAGGACATCATATCTCCAATTGATAACAATGGTCACGGATCTCACTGTGCATCCATTGCTGCTGGAAACCTTGTTCCCAATGCAAATCTGTTTGGGCTTGGCTCAGGAACAGCAAGAGGAGGAGTTCCATTAGCACGCATTGCTGTGTATAAAGTTTGTTGGATAGGGGGTTGTCAAAGTGCTGACATTCTTGCAGCATATGATGCAGCCATTGTGGATGGTGTTGATATTCTTTCTGTTTCACTGGCAGCAACAACATTCAGACAACTGAACTATTTTGAAGATGTATTTGCAATAGGAGCTTTCCATGCAATGAGGAGGGGCATATTAACTTCTAAAGCTGCAGGCAATGCGGGTCCACGACCTGCTTCAATACCGAATGTTGCACCCTGGTTCATTTCTGTGGCTGCCACCAATATAGACAGAAAGTTTTTCGGTGATCTCAAACTGGGCAATGGTCAGATCATCCGGGTAATTATCCCTTTAATTTCTTTTACTTATTTTTTAAAATATTAAAAAAGTAACAAAAGATTTATCTCAACATATGCAGGGAATTTCAGTGAATACAGTTAGTCCACCACAGAATGGTTACCCTTTAATTTATGGTGGAGATGTACCAGCTCCTGGATTTAATAGTTCCACATCACGGTACCAACATTATTTTTCTTTAAATATCCAATAATGCTTCTTTTCCATCTAATCAAGTTGACGCACTTAAAGAAGCAATATTGAATTAATGGTTAACACTTTGTAACCATTAAAAATTTTAATTTTACAAAATAGTGAAGATTTTTTTAAACATTTATCACTATAATAATATTATAATTTATTTAAAAAAATAAAAATTAAAAAATTATAGAAAAACGTCACTATGATAAATTGTAACTAGTTTTAAAAAATTCAAGTTTGATTTTTAAATATAATAAAATTATAAACCTTTACTAATTCTTCTTATATATTATTAGTATATTAGAATCTAATTAGTAAATAGATATTAATTTAAAAATTATTTATTAATGATATAAACTACTTTATATATTAATAATTTTTTAATTTTAAATAATATTTAATTTAGTTAATGTAATGATTAATTAATTTTTATCTCTAAAACTAATTTTTATTTAATTATTTTCTTATAATATATTGAGAAGGAAATTAAATTTTATAAATAATTAAAGGAATTAGCAAAGTAATTTAGCCTTATTATTTGGTAATTTGTTTCAAATCTTTCTATTGTACAATTCAAAATTTCATTCTAACATTAGCATTGCTTAGTTTGTGCAAATATAATTCTTTAAATGGAGCTTTGGTGAGGGGGAAAATTGTTTTGTGTGATCGCTACAATCCTTCTGTGGGATTTGCTTCTGGAGCTGCTGGTGTCATATTCAGAAGTACATTGCCTTTAGTTGTCGCAGATGTACTTGCATTGCCAGCAATTCACATCAGTGAAAAAGATGGGAATTCCGTATATAATTATTTAAAGTCAACAAGGTACAAAACTTTTCATCAACACATAAAGATCATACATAAGTGCTATAAAATTTTGCTCAATTTGTCTTGAATTAACTAATTTATATGTCATGTAACCAATTTGTAGTAATCCAGCTGCTATCATATCCAAGAGTTACGAAGGAATAGACTCAGCAGCCCCTTTCATTGCTCCTTTCTCATCAAGAGGTCCAAATACGATCACTCCAAACATTCTTCAGGTAAACTTCATGGTACAATATACAATCAATCCAACCAATTCAAGGTCATTTTCTTATATATAAGTTATCTCTTATGGTGTAGCCTGATATAGCAGCTCCAGGAGTTGACATTCTGGCTGCATGGTCTCCAATTGCTCCTATTTCTGGAATTAATGGAGATAGTAAAATATCGTATTTCAATATAATATCTGGAACTTCAATGGCATGCCCTCATGTTACTGCAACAGCTGCTTACGTCAAATCATTTCATCCCAGCTGGTCTCCTGCTGTACTTAAATCCGCATTGATGACAACTGGTAATGGTCTCCTTGCCATCCATGCATGCTAAACTTATTTTATGCCCTTCATGGTTAATTTAAAAAGACTAGTTCTTTCTTTTCTTTCCTCACCTGGTTTATTGTTGGGGTTTTTAATTTGAATACACACATATGATTTCATTTACACATATATAGATATGGAACTTTTATTTTTTTTGAGAGATCATGAGTAACTCATTTCCTTAAATATGATAACCTACAACCTTATGCATTCTCACTCTAATGTACATTTGTGTTGGGAAAAACTAGATTAAGTTCAATTATTTTGTGGTATATCTTAATGGCTAAGTATGTATATGTTTACGACCAAATTTGTTGGTTTATCATTTACAGCTACCCCTCTAAATCCTGCACTTAATTCGGATGCTGAATTTGCTTACGGTGCGGGACAAATCAATCCTTTGAAGGCAGTAAATCCTGGACTAGTTTATGATGCTGATTCGAATGATTATATTAATTTTCTTTGTGGACAAGGTTATAGTACAGTAATGTTGCAACAAATTACAGGAGATAGAAGCACTTGTACATCAGCAAATACTGTTTTCAACTTTAACCTCCCATCTTTTGCTCTAGCAACCGCTCGCTCAAGTTACAACGATGTCACTTTTGGTAGAACTGTCACTAATGTTGGATCAGCTAGATCCACCTATAGGGCAAGAGTATCTGGATATCCATCTTCTTTAAACATCCAAGTAGTGCCAAATGTTTTGACCTTCACATCTGTGGGTCAGAGGTTGTCCTTCACCCTCAGGATTCAAGGAACCATTAATACAAACTTTGTTTCTTTTCCTTTGACTTGGGATGATGGCACTCGTCAGGCAAGGAGCCCCGTTGTTGTTTATGTTCCATAAATTCTCTATTACCAACGTGAATGGAAATGATTGTGTAATTTGTTGTTTGTTTCTTCTTGTTTCTTCCTGTTGAAGTTTAGTGAATAAATATTCTGGGTGTGTTGTAAGCCACAGAACTTGTAATAAAGTGCTATGTAAGCCATGAATAAAATCAAGATAATAATTACTTTATCCAAAGTATTTTCTACTGCTCCTTCTGGTTAATTTAGATATCATTATTATATTGTATGCATACATTCATTATCATTGGTTATTGAAATGAGGAAGAATTTGTCCTTCTTAGTAATATAAATGTCATTATACTAGGATTTTTTTACCTGTTAAAAATATAATATATTTATTATATAAATTTGGTTTGATAAAATATAGAAGGATTTAAAATAATATTGTCATAAATTTATACTATCGTCTAACTTTGTTAGAATGAATCTCAAGTATTAGAAAAGAGTGAACATATTTAACTTTTTGATAACTTAGTAAATCATTGTTTAACACTATACCAAACTTTTTCTGTTTTCAATAAATCAAGCACAAATGCAGAGAGAGAAACAAATATATACAATTTTATAAGAAAAACTTTGTATTTAAAATATACCACCTAAGGATATATATATATATATAGAAAACAAAATACAAAACATATGTACATAGGCAAACACTAGATAGATTTTGTTACATGCTTAACATATTTAAAATTAAGTTTAAAAATTTACTTTTATTTGGATATCCATCTTACATAGGGCAATAGTATCTGGATATCTATCTTCTTTAAACATTCAAGTAGTTTCAAATGTTTTGACCTTCACATATGTGGGTTAGAGGTTGTCCTTCACACTTAGGGTTTGAGAACCATTAATACAAACATGGTTTCTTATTCTTTGATTTGGGATGATGACACTCGGCAAGGAGCCCCATTGTTGTTTATGTTCCATAAATTCTCTGTTACCAACGTGAGATTGTGTAATTTGTTTTTTTTTTTTTTTTGGGTGTGTTGTAAGCCACGAAAATTATGATAAAGTGATATGTAAGCCAGAAATAAAATCAAGATAATAATTACTTTTATCCAAAATATTTTTTACTGCTCCTTCAAATGTCGTTATTATATTTTATGCATACATTCATTATTATTGGTTATTGAAATGAGATCACATTGTGTAAATGATATTTTAAACCATCATTTCACACTTAAATAAATTATTATTTTATTATAATATAATATTTTATTTTAAAAAAGGGTTCTACAATGTTTGGTTTTACTATTTGATATGCTAAAACCTTATTTTTCTTAGTAATATAAATGTCACTATACTGTAGTCATCCATAATCCTTCAGATAATGACAACTATAGTAATAACCAAATAATAAACTCTTATAAAATATTGTTATCGCAATTCAATTAAACTAAAGAAGAAAGGAGGTTCATGATATGTATCTAATTTATTGAGATTTTTTTGGAAATCCAAATGGTAAGTGTAATATTTTTTAAGGTGAGATTTGTACTTATTCATATATATTAATTTGTTCTTATTTCTAGTAAATGTGAAATCTTTAATATATTCCTTTGTATCAAAGATTGAACATCTTAAACGCAGGTCTAGATATCTCGTTTAGATAAAGTCTTATATCATATTAATAAGTTTATTAATGTTTAGTTTAACATCACAAAATTAACTTATAAAATAAGATTTACATGTACTACTCATGTAGTATAATTTCACTGTCGAATCTCCAACCATTAATCTTAAGTAAAACCCAATCAAAATTCCTATTAATGTCACTAAATATTATGCTAATTTAAAAACCTTAATGTTGGGTTGTCACTTGAAAAAGAACTTAAAGATACTCAAATATCCATCCACTACCTTTCTAACTCTTCTTGTAAATCCTACTTCTCTAAAGTATGTTTCTAATTTTGTTCTTTTGATTTATTTACTAATAATGTGTAGGTGAAATTCAAAAAACTGATACATTTTATATATTACCGTCGTTTATTAATTTAAAAAATGGATTAATAAAAAGACGGTTAGAGTGTGAAAATGTATGACTAATGAAGTAAGTTTAAGCCTTTTTTCAATTTTAAATAATTTAATATTGATTGAGCTTTTTTTTATGACATTTGAATAAGGAAAAAAAAACCTTATTTCAATACAACAGTCAAACTCAAAGAAAAACTATTGTTAGTGTAATTTATTATAAGGTCACAGTTTTCATTTATAAAAATTCTTTGTTTATTGTTGATTATGTATAAGTATTTTGTTTCCTTTTTTCTCATTATCAGAATTTTTTGTTAATAAACTCTATCTAACACACAAGTAGAGAAATCAGTTTCAAAGGAAACAAATAGGAAAAATGGAATGTAAAAAAAAAAAACATTTTGATGGGACTGACTTTAATAAAGATCAATAAATAGCAGAAAAAATTTAGTTGATGATTAGGTAATAAAAATTTTATTTTGTTTATGATCAGATTATATTTTATATGATCATTGTATATTTGAAAATATAAATAAATATAACTCACTTCAATGGTCATCTAATTTTTATACATCTTTTAACATTTGTCTCTCAATCTATTTAACTGAGACAAACCCTCTCACAAGCCGCAAAACATACACCTGACCCATCTATAGAAAATTATTTATTTTTAATTAAGTACATACCAATCAAAAGATTAAAACACTAATTTAAAAAAGAAAAACAAACTAAAAATACTTTTAAAAAGATCTTGAGTTGAGTTAGGGAGAATACTTCAATAATACATATATTGTTTGTTACCAAATAGTATCTTCAATCGATGATAAACTACTAGAACTCACAACCCCTTGATTAGCTTTGATTAGCTTCATTCTCTGCTTTGAAGCACTCCCAAATGAAGTCGAATCCCTTCCAAACACGAAAAACATAGCTAGAAGAAGATATAATACCTTTTAAATAAAAACTTTTCGACTATTAGACAAAAGAAGGAACACGTGTGGGTCATTCATGAAAATATTGACTATTTATATATTTATAGGAAGCTAAACGTCTCCAACACACAAAACGACATTATTTATGAATCGTAGGATTTAAACCCATCCAACGACACACAACAAAAGACTCTTCACATCAACCATGTCAGTTGTAATCATCATGCACGTGAATACAACCCTTCACTCATAATCATTCGACCATTCGACCTTTGCTACCAGATTACAGATACGTCGAATCAGAAGAACGCAAATATAAAAACCCGTACACAGAGTTAACATCAATTTGACAAGGCCAATACGAATCACATTAAGACTTAAAGTTTCGATATTAAACTCATAAATCCAATCCAACTCATATGTTAATATAAAACATATTTTTTAATTTTAGTATATGAAAGATGAATATTATAAGAAAATTACATATACTAGGGAATTTTTTTATTTTTTTATTTATAGATAATTATGTTTAATATTAAAAATTTAATAAAATTTAATAAGATTTATTAAAACTAAATCCATCAATTAAATATACAAATGAGAAAAAATATTTTAATAAATTTAATGTCACCATTAATGTTATTCAGAACGAATACAAATACATCATCTTCAAGTAACCATCTCTTCTTTTTTTTACATAAAAGAGTCAATAAAAAAATAAAATACGGTTATTTCCATCTTTCTCTTTGTACTTCCTCCTATGGTCTTCTTTACTTCTCTGAATTAATGACTTCTACACCTTCGTATCGAATAAGTTTGAAAACAAAAAGAGAAACAATTAAATAAGCTTAATAAAACATTTATCTCTTTTTAGTTTTAAAGGCTTAAAAAAAATATCTTTTATGACACAAAAGAAATGATGAATGTGTATAAAAAAATCATTTGAGTCTTTAATAAAAAGAAAATAAAAGTAAAAGGATTTAGGGAAAAATAGTGAAGAAATAAGCAACAACGTCATGTGGATATATAAAACGCAAAAAACAAAACGTGGTTAGGTTTACGTTGTAGTGCTTATGAAAAAGAATTTGAGAGAAACGTACTCCTTTGAGAGTGAGGAACCAAAGTGAGTGAGGAGAATTGGAGAAGAGAGCACGTTAGACAAATAGCCACTTGTCTTAATTCAACCAATGGATCAAACTTCATGCCCTTGATGACGACAATTGTAAACCAATACAAAAATGCAATGTGCGTAAAGAGGATGGAACAATTGAAACAAAACAAAAAAAATAGAAAAAAAAAATGAGGATTAGAGTATGTATATATATACATAAGAGGGAATGGACAGAGAAAAGGAAAAAAAAAAAGGTGTGAGAATGGAAGCCTGTATCTCAAAGAGAGAAAAGGATATGAGAGAAGGGAGAAAGCTTTAGATAGATTAATATTGTAATTGATTTAAGAGGGGGAGATGTGAGTTGTTGATAGAGAGGAAAGTGAAAACCTTTTGATAAAGAGGGAAATGAGAAGTTTTTGATAGAGAGGGAAATGAGAAGTTGTTAAGAAAGTTACGTTTAATTTTCATATTATAAAATAAAATAAGAGTATAAAAAAAACAAAATGACAGAAATATCCAAGATAACAATAAAATGAAAAAAAAACCTTTTATTATATATTTTAAAAATAATAAAATAAAATATTAGTATAAAGATAAAATGGGAAAATAAATGTGTAAAAAAAACTGTTAAAATGAAGAAGATATAGATTAAACATTGTATTTTTTTTTTTACTTTGTCTTAACTTTCTTACTTAAACATTTTTTTATATCATCTTTAATTAAAGTATCTCAACTACTTTTTGTAATTTCTATACTTTTATATTATGACACAGATTCTTTAGTCATCTTTTACTTCACCAATATACTATAATCTAAACTTTCCTTCTAATTGTTAGTAAAATAAAATTTTAAAAATACTAAATTTAAAACTAACCCAACCTCATCATTAAACCAATTTATAAAATAAAATTTAAAACTACTTGCATAATATAATTTAATCTTATCTTTAATTATTAATTAAAGTAAAGTATTCTTATAATTGTAAAACTCGAATAACAATGTAAAGAAAAACATTTTAGCTTAGGAAGTGAATTTCAAATATCTTATAAAATACTTTTGCATATCTTTATCTTGTATTTTTTTTTTAATTTAAGATTTGATTTGATTAGTTACCTTTATCTTTTCTTCCTTCACTACAAGAAACATTTATGCAGGATTACTAGTTTTGCCGCTAAATCATCATAAATCATAAGGGAAGGTGTTATCATAACTTTCTATTTAAGAATTCATGTGTTTTTTTAACCATAATTATTTACATATACTATATTTATTTATCTATGTTTTTTTAAAGTACTTTTTCAATAAATAAAACAAATAAATAGATATAACATTCATCAATTAACATGTTATACATATATATAACTAAATTAAAATTTATACAAAAGTATATCAAGTAGATACATTAAGTTCAAACTCAAATACAAAATATGAGTTAAAAAACCATGAAGAATCAATAAAAGACGAATACTCCTATGAAGAACTACAAATGAAAATCTAACATTATTTACAAAACACAAAATAGGACAAAAGTCATTTCCACATTATATTATACTAGCGGCAACACAGGCGCTCTCACGTATGTGTATCTACATTTTTTAATTTATATATATTTATGTTTAATATTAAAATTCGAATAAAAAATGTCATTATTCGCACACTTATATTAACAATATAAAAATTTATAATGCATTATAAATAAATAAAAAGTCATTATCATCATCATTATGTAAAATCATTATACCTTGGTGTCAATTGGCTTAATCAATGCGAGTAATTAATCATCCTTCTAAGTAATATATATTTTTAGGTGATTAATGCTTATGAGACCAGCTTTTTCAATAAAAAATAAATAGACTTCTAAAAATTTATTTTATAAATATATGGAGAATGTAAAAACTAAAAACATGACAAATAAAGTACATCTCTTATTGCGTTGGAAAATTTTCTCAGTGATGTTATTGGGTAAAAACATTTTTAAAAAGTATAATGTTAGAGTCTTATTTTATTTTCTGGACACATATTTTGAAAAAGCTTTAGGGTTTGAAAATTTGAAAAGTTTAAAAATTGCGTTCAAGTAGTTACAAAATAATTAAATAAGAAGTTCTTAGTAGAGGTATCTCTAAACTTGTGAATGATAAGAAGATTTTAAATATGGTCAGTCCGCAAGGTTATCTCACTCCCTCTCATATTTTGTATGTTGATGACATATTTATTTTTTGTAGGGGATATTAAGTCTCTTAGAAATTTGAGTACTTTTCATAAAACATATGGTGATTTTTCTGGTCAATATATTAATAACTCTAAAAGTAGTCTCTTCACCATGGATAATTCTCCAAGATTTGTCACCAAAATTCAAAATATTCTTTCATGTAGTCATGGTTGTTTGCCTTTCAATTATTTAGGAGTGCCTATCTTTGTTGGTGCTCCAAAATGTC
>Ga0123342_1007369_pt1 | contig 14570 bp, 4 predicted proteins | sample Turbeawhitnodule_FD_89960 | JGI IMG/M metagenome (GOLD analysis project Ga0123342, IMG submission 89960) | Root nodule microbial communities of legume samples collected from Mexico - Turtle bean Mexico white nodule | ecosystem: Host-associated > Plants > Roots > Nodule | place: Mexico: Nepantla...
CCTATGGTAGGTGATGAAGATGAAGATTAGGTCCTAGAAACTAGGCAAAAGCAATGTATGGCACAATGTTGGCAGCATAACATTACTCTCATTAATCTTGCAAATACAAGTGCTAGGCATCTCTTTTTATAGGCTAAAGAGGCCGTAAATGTTAAGCTAATTGCACATGAAATGTAAGCAAAATGAAATGGAAATGTGGAGGCACATGGAGCACATGGGCACATGGAGCACATGGGTGCACATGGCTTCATAAAACCATCCCTTAGTGGAGGCTTCTAGAAACCTTTAGCTAATCAAGGTTAACTCCTCCTTAATTCTAATGTGCAGAAAAATAAACATTTGTCCACATGGCTATGCTATTTACCTCCAATTAAAGCTAAACTACACTTGTTGGGCCTTCACGGAATTTGTGCTAGTAAGCCACTCTCCCAATCATAGCTTTAATCCAAGTCTTCTTGTCCTAGACACTCCTAGCTTGTCCTAGACACTCCTAGCTTGTCCTAGACGCTCCTAGCTTGTCTTAGACGCTCCTAGCTTGTCTTCTTGTCTTAGACGCTCCTAGCTTGGTCTTCTTGTCCTAGACGCTCCTAGCTTGGTCTTAGACGCTCCTAGCTTGATCTTGCTTTTCATGAAAGGTTGTGCTTGGCCCTCTTCCATCAATAATGGTGTACAATAATTGGTATAATTTGATAATCATTAAATATATTGTATATATATGGCAGTCTTCATTACTTGAAGAATACAAACATTAAATGCGTTAAAAGTTTATATTTTAACTGAACAAGCCCTTGGATATGAGAAGAGTGTTTTTATCATTGTACCATCTAATTAATTTGGGTTAATCCGATGGTGGTACAATACCTTTGCAGTCACTGGTGCCGGAGGAGTTTCTCTCCACACCACCAAACAATAATGGCAGAGGGATTTACATATTTTTCGAAGTGAATTTGGATTTCTCTTCCAATTTTCATGCCAAAATACTTTAATGTTTTTTTTAGTTTTTTTTTTTAGAAAACCTTTCATGGTTTTTTCTTTTTAGTTCTTCAATAGAAAGTGAAATTCTTTCATTTTGATTGCATAACAAAAGTTATACTTCTATTAAGGGAGTCATACCTTCTCACAGGAATAAATGATACCTACGTCAAACACTTTTATTGTCACTCATTCCTACGAATAAATTTGTGTCCTGCTTCACTCTATTGGATTCCCACAGTAGATCCTTGATAGGAAATAAAGTGTATGAACACTTTCTCTCTCCAAATTACAAGTTAATTATTATGTAGTGATTCAGGAATTCTATCATTATCGAATTAGCGTATAATTACACAATAGTTGCGTACAATAATTGGTATAATTTGATAATCATTAAATATATTGTATACATATGACAGTCTTCATTACTTGAAGAATACAAACACTAAATGCGTTAAAAATTTATATTTTAACTGAACAAACCCTTGGTTGTGGCGAAGAAATAACGGAAGACGAACAAATTATTTTTTAGTACATATCAACAATTATAATCTAATAATAATTACGTATAATTTGATAATTATTAATTCTTTAATAAGACGATTTACTATTTGAAGTAATTAAATCAAATTTTACCAAGGAATACGCACGTTTTTGTAGTTCTGGCGAAGAAAAAACGGAAGAGAAACAAATTATTTTTTTTCTTCCATATCAATAATTATAATCTAAACATAAATGAGTCATTGTTTTTTTTTTTCTCTTAGTTTTAAAAAAATTCAAAATGGATTTCACACAAATAAGATGGAACCTTAAGTTTGATACTTTGAGCCGACCGAATGGTGGTCCACTACCTTCGCAGCCACCGATGCCGGAGGAGTTTCTTTCCATCCAGCAAACAATAATGGCACTGTGGTTTACATATTTTTCGAAGTGAATTTGGATTTCTCCTTTTCATGTCAGAATATTTTAATATTTTTTTAGTTTCTTTTTTTTAGAAAACCTTTCATGGTTTTCTTTTTAGTTCTTGAATAGAAAGTGAAATTCTTTCATTTTGATATAATAAAGATTGCATAGCAAAAATTATAGTTTTGTTTGTTTGCAGACGTATTTGCGACAATATAAAAAATTAAATTGAGTCATTTGTTAAGAAACTTAAAATTAAGTTAAATTGAAATAAAGATGTTGCATTTGAAAGAATTAAAGAAAATATGATTTGTGATGAAATTCTTGATTTGGTATTGAAAAGATCATGTTATGCAACTTTTCTTTTTAGATATAAAATGAGGAAAAATAACATAGGATAGAGTAGAATAGAGTATAGGTTGGTTTTGTGTTCCCTTGAAGTTAACCTAGTTATCTAGTTATGGAATTAAGGGTTTTAGGAAAAGAAAAAAAAATATAAAGGAAACTCTCCTTACTCCCATAATAAATGTTACATATGTAATCATTATAGGAAGAAATTTGTGCCTTAGCAATGAGTAAATACATTAATGTCTCCATTTAATTTTACTTTTTATAGTTCAACTATAATTAATGTTTTTATTTATTTAATAGTGTTTTTTACCAAACTTTAGAAAAATTGATCCTTTAGTCTCAAATCTAATTAAAGGTATTTTATGATAAAAAAAAACAAAGAAAACATGTAACTAATTAAACCAAAATATCTTTTTCATTTTTTTTATCTTTTTCCATTAGCCTCCTACACTCAAAGTTTCACAGACCGCAGGCTCATATTGAGAACTGTACCTAAAAGAAGGCATTGAATTAAAAAGAATTTCAATGGTTTGTGTTCAATGTGTTTAAAATTGTTTCTTCGTTTAGTCTCCGCCTCATGTATGTGTTTTTCACTCTCAACATACTCAACTCTTCTTCATTATTTTTCTTCAACGCTTCAAACTTCTATTGTAATTGTACGAACATAGCCATCGACATGACGTTCTGATTGCCTCCATGCTCCCAGACTGTTATCCTCTTTTACTCATCTTTCTTCAATTAACTTGCTTCTCGGCTCCACGGTGGGCGCAATTGTTCTTACAAGGGCCTAGAAACAACTTCTTCTTTCTTCTGAACCTGTTCACTTCTCGGTCTTCTATCTCAGTTTGGACTTTCGGCTTACTACTCATTTGGGCTTGAACTTGGATGTGATTTGTGGACTCTCACTCATTGGACTGAGTCAATTGAATCTCTCGGCCTTTGATTTCGGTATCCACTCACGAGTAGGTGGTGTACCTGCAAGGAGCTCCGCTGATAAAGTCAGAATTTATTTTAGTTAATTATCAGATAAAATTCACTCTACTTACCTATTGGATTGATCACCTATTTATAACACTTTCTTATTAAACTTTAAACCCAATTGGACTTTTTCTATTTGCACCTAATCTTCTTTAAATATACACTCTATGTTTTTTACCTATTTAATGGACTTTGCTATAATAATTCTTATTTTTTCCTTTCAACTAACATTTCGGTCTTCTAATCTTTCGGTCATTCAACCTAGACAGTAGTAATGATCAAAATATTTTATATAACCTCGAATTCCAAATCTTCAAAATGTTACCTTGCTTTATGAAATCTTACAAATTATATCAATTTGTTTTAATCGAGTAAATAGAACTCATCCGAGTGTAGTCAAAGAAATATGAAATAAATTTAAGCTTTGCTGATATTCTTAGAAAAATATATTGAATAAATAAAATTGGATAAATTAAAAAAATAATGGTTAGACAAAAAAAGTTTATAATTTTATGAATATTTGATTAGATTCATAAGTGATCTCTTAATATTTATAAATTTGTAGGTATATTTTAAGTTTTTTATTTTATTTTTGGTATAATATTTTTTTATTGAAATTTAATATTGAAGTTATATTAAAAATAATTATTAAAATCAAATGAGATTTTTTTATTAAGAATTTGGTGTGTTCATTTCACTCATTTAAAACTAAATAAAATTGTTTTTTAAAAAGAATTTGAACAAACACATTCTAGACTTAATTTTTTTTTCTTTGTAATTCTTTTGTTTTAATTTTTTTTTCTTTGTAATTCTTTTGTTTTGTCATGGAAGATTAACTTTTTTTTTTTTTCATTTGTAATTCCTCATTGAATAGGTTTTGATCAATAAAAATTTTATTTTTTAATTCTAAAAAAATAACTTTTTTCGAGTTGATTCACAAGTAAAACAATTCATATCTAAATAAAGAAATAAATTAAATCATCAAATATAAATTTTAAAATATATTAATGATGCAACCCGACTCATGTCCAAGACTAGTTTAACCCACTATTTTCATTATAAATACTTCACAAACTTCTAATTATTTAAATAAAATATTATATTAAAATAACAATAGGAAACCAAATGTAATAATTCAAAAATTAAACTAAATTTGAGTAAAACATTAGTTCAATTACATTTTTAGTTCTGAAATGTAGGATAAATACACTTTTAGTCCCTCGAATTAAAAAAAAAATCATTTTAGTCTTTCAAAATTTAGTAAAATATAAGTTTTAGTATATAAATACTAAATTTCTAAGACAAAAACAGTTTAAAAAATCATTTTATTCCCTAAAATTAAGAAGTAAACTCATACTCTTTTCTTTCAATTAAAGAAGTATTATAAGTTTTTTAAATTTAGTGGACCAAAACCAAAATCATTCTAAACTTCAAGACCCAAAGACATAATTAAACAAAGAATACATATGTAATAATGATGATATTTTACAAAAATGGGGAATAGAACTTGAGTGCATACTTTTTACCAGGTATAACATTTATTTAGTCTTAGATATTAATACTTAAATACTGGTTATGAATTTGGAACAGTATAAAAGGTTTAAAACAACATAAAACGTCATGTCAGTCCTACTCTTACAGTTACATGCAGAGGAAGCAAAAGTGACAATACAAGTATACATAGTGTATGCACTACTATGAGTTCATGTAACTTTTTTTCATTCTTGAGCACTCTGATTCAGAAAGAACAACTTTTCTTAAGAGAATTACACCTTCTCAAGCTTCTCTCTTTCTTGCTTAAGCACCAGTATGGATTGTCACATGTTCCCTCCTCCATGGAGATCAGTTCATATTTGCTCTCACCATGGCTCTTTGTCCATGGAATTCAGCACATAAGATGACAAATTTGCCCACATTGCATTGAATGTATCAGCCTGTAACTTCTTTGATATTTTCAAGAATTTAATTAGCTGATGTATTTATACAAGGATAAACGACCATTTTGCTCCCTAAATGTATAAATTGATGACACTTAAATCTCTGAAAGAACAAAAATTCTGATTTAATCTAATTAATGTACCTTTTACACATTCAAAAACAAGATTAGAACTTTAGTTCTTTCTGGGTACTAAATTCCATATTTTACACATTCAAGAAACATAATATGACCCTCATGCAAATGGGTAAATGAAACTTACATCAGGCATGGAAGGGAAGCCACCAATTAATGCACATCCTCGGTAAGGGTCCACACCAAGCTAAAACATTGCAGATGAGAACAAAGTCACCAATTTTTCCTTTGAAATGGTATAGGAGAATTCACAAAAGAATGCATTTCTAATGTAATACCTTACTACAGACATCACAAATACCGCAACAAGATATGCAACTTTGAACAGCCGCTTCTTTTTCTCCCAATTCAGCTTATTGTATATTTCTGTAACATCTGCTAAGTGTTCTCTTCTAATGTACCTGATATTAGGTTTCATGTCATATTGGGTGTAGGAATATAATATATCTGAAAATAATGTGCATAGGTAATAACAGCACATGCTTTATACAGATAAAAATTATTGAAATTCAATGCTTTCTGGACTCCATTTATTATCCCGTGCTGGATTACACTATGTCACAAATGCCCAATTTTAATGCCAAGATTTTGAACTCAAAATTGCAATCTAATTATCCAGATTTCAGACTATATCTGAATGTAAGTTTTACAGTCAAGATATTTTTTGGGATGGCAATGCAGACTATGTTTTGATAGTCCTTGATTACATAAGTTTCTAATCATGTCTTATAACTTATTTTCGGACAATCTTCTTGTTTCACCATAATTTGTGCCAACACTCAGGTATTCCTAAGTGTTTGTTCAACAGTTTCCAGGCTATCCCTCAAATTATAATATTAGAAACTTGAACAACCACTTGAAGTTCAGTGTTCTTTCGTTTTGCAAATGCCAGCCCAAAAGATCTTAATACATCTCATTCAAATCTTGCAATCAGTACCATATTAGTCGTGGTGGTTTGTGAGCCACCAAATCACAATGTTTTAAACCAAAATCAGAGAAACGTATTCATTCCATTCTATTGAGTTTTGCTTCAAGTGATCAACATTTTCAACCACAAAGTAAACACAATTTTTCCCAATAAGAAGATTGAGAAGCTTAGTGAAAGAAATACAATAATTTAAAATTAACAACAACAAAATTATATTAAAGGAGCACCACAAGTCATGATATGTGAGCTTCTTGTTATAAAATTGATTCAATTACAAGTTAAATGCTGCATGCCTTCATTTATCATTGCAATCTATGCTTCATATGAAAGAACTAAAGCATAACTATTTTATCTTTTCCACCAAGCTTTATGGTCTACAATATTAGAAAATATAAAACAAGATTTGCTCCCTTACTTTAATCCTACCTTGTATATAGATGTAACAAGATCCAGCAGTTTTAACAAGACAAAATTAATAAAGCACAAACTTATTGAGAAGGAAAGCAAAAGAAAACTCACGTTCTCACATTGTAATACAGGAAAGGAAGAGATAGGAGGAATATAAACCAATGTCCAGCTATAAGATTTATGAAGCAGAAGCTTCCTTGGATAATAAACTCTGGCACCACAACCTGGTTTATCCGAGATGTTGAATCATATGGATTTATATAATCAAACTCCAGGTCCACCAATAATATAAGCTGCATAAAAATTTCAAGGAATGACAAAAAATTTCATAAATGGTAAGCAGTATTTTTGCTCATTTTCACTAATGGATAGAAACAACAATTGAGGTGCGAATTCCAACTTCAAAGAGGTCAAGATAAAGTTTAATAAAACAGGGGGAAAGAATACTAGCAGTATTGCTATCTCAAAGTTGCTGAGTTTTTTTTTTTCATTCTTTAAAAGCCTTAGTTTTAAAACTTCATCAATATAACTGGTTGTAGTTTTGTAGGTAAAAATATTTACTTCTAGTACATTACACTGTCTTTCTAGACTAGGAAAATATAGAAGAACAGTTTTGAAGGAACTAGGAATTAATACACATGACAATTATGACATTGCTGAGCTCCACCTATCCATTTGGAATGGTCATATAGAATTCAAATTGAACTAAAAAGAACAAGGCCATTAATCTTTTGCACAGAGAAACTACAAAGAAGCTTTTCAAATAAGGTAAAAGCCAAAACAAAAAGGTGGAATGAAGCATAAAATGGTGTGATTCCTACCATGCAGTTCATCTTACCTTAAGAAAAATATTGCTTAGTTTTCAAACTTTTGTAAGACAAATTTTGAAAATGAATTACTTTCCAAAATTTAACATAAATATTTTTTCAAAGTAAATGAATTACCTCCAGAAAGTTGTTCTAAAATCTACACACAGGCCTTGCCATCAAAATCTCAAAGGCTCTCCACCCAATACAAAAAAATTAACCACATAAACATAAAAAAATTGTTACAATTGGAATTGAAACCTTATGCCCTTGCACACTCAAAATAAATTATTTTACCACACCCACAGAAAAAAAAAAAATTCTTCTTCTCCTTCTATTTTTTTAATGGGAAACACTAATTATGAAAAATAAGCAGAGGAAAAACAATAAGAACTGAATTGTGAAGATTAAACCAGAATTTAAATAATGAAGCTCAGGATCAATAATTTCTGCTTCATTACAGTTATTAAACACAAATCAAAAAAGGGCACCCACAAACATAAACCTTGAAAAAAACAAAAAAAAAGGATCTTTTTTAAACAAACAGAAAAAGGAACATTGAATTAAAAAGAAGAAAAGAGAATAATGAATGTGATGTAATAGTGAAATACCTGGTAACCAAGGATACAAAGAAGGGTCAAAATTAGGACAAACGTTGAGATCCAATACAACACCTCCGTCATAACGCCCACCGCTGCATGCCGTTTTTTAATCTCTTCCTCGCACGGTGTTTTTCTTAAACGGAGTTCCTCGTTTTCGGTAAATCAAATTTTTTACCCTTATTTTTTTCGAATTTTCCTTTTAAAAAAAGTGGTTTCATTTTTGGGCCACATTTAGGGCTTCATAATTAAATTGGGTTGGGAGAAAGTTTTACAAAAATATATTTTTAAATTAAATTTCAGCATTTTAAAAAAAAATCAACAAATACTTATGAATTTTAGTTATAATATAATTTATTAAAAACTATCTTATAGTACATAAACTATAACACTAATTATATAAAAAGAAATGTTTATCTTTTATATTAAGTAAAAATAAATATTAATTTATATTTATCTAAATGCTATTTCCTCTCATTATTTTTCTTACTAGCAGAAATACATACGGATGTGTATGTGTATCCATATATTTTTATTATTATTTATATATAATTATGTTTAATATTAAAAGTTGAATAATTTTTTTTTATATTTATCCATTATATATTTAATTAGATTTATTAAAATTAAATTCATCAATTAAATATACAAATGAGAAAGAATATTTTAATAACTTTAGTATCATTAATAATGTTACATGTGAACAAATATAAATGTATGAATGCATCATCTTTTAGTATCATCTTTCCTTTACATGGGAATAAATAAATCTTCATCTTTGTTCTTCCTTTTCTAGGTCTTTTTTACCCCTATGGATTAATGACTTCTACAGGTGTCCAAGAAGTTTCATAACAAAAACAAAAACATTGAAATAAGCTTAATAAAACATTTTTTTTTAGTTTTAAAGACTTAACAAAATTATCTTTGAAGATTGAAAAAAATATTGAATGGTTAATGTTTATAAAATAATCATTTTAGTACTTTTGATAAGAAAAAAAATAACATTTTAGTTTTTAATAAAAAGAAAAAAAGGATTTAGATGGAAAATAGTGAAGAAATAAGCACCAAACGACATGTGGATACCTGAAACACGCAAAACAAGACGTGGTTAGTTTTACAGTTGTAGTTTCTTATGAAAAAAGAAATTGAGAAACTTACTCATTTGAAAGTAAAGAAAACAAAGTGAGTGAAGTGAAGAAGGGAGCGTTTTGGACAAAGAGTCACCCATTTTAATTCAACAAAAGAATCAATATTCATTTGCTTAATATTGTAACTTAAGGACAATTAAGAGAGATGTGAGAAGTTTTTAATAAGAAAAGTGAAAAAAAAATTATATAAAAAAGTGAAAAATTGTTAAAAAAGTAACAAAAAGTGTTCAAATTATAGAATTAGAAAAATGAGAATAAAAAAAAATTACAAAGATGTGTAATCTAATAATAAAATGACAAAAAGCTTCTTTATTATATATTTTTAAAATAATCAAATAAAATATTAATATAAAAATAAAAATAAAAATAAAATAAACTGTTAAAAAAATCCACCTTTATACATGGTTATAGATCTTTTTTCCTGTCTTTATTTCTTTCCTCCCTTATTTTAATGTTAATATAGTGTAATGTTTTAACAGTTTACAGTTTAGATAATAAGAAAATACACAAAAGTTATTACCTTAACATTCTTTTATTACTATTTTTTTAACCAATCACATGGTGGAGAATATCACTAGTTTTACTCATAATTAATCTCTACCAATAAATTTTAACCAATTGTTTTTATTAAAATATTTTATTTTAAGTAATTTTTTATTTACAATATGCCAACCCGAAATCATATTTTAAATACTTTTGAGTTTACTTCCACTCGTAACATCATTATATCGATTCAAAATCAAATAACTGTTAATTTTTTTTAAATCACCCAACTCACTTTCCATTCTTAAAAAACATTATTTTTTTAAATTATGCATTTACATTCAAAACTATTTAATAGCAATTTTATTTTCTATCTAAGATATTTTTTTGGCAATCTTAAAAAAACTATTTTAAATGATAATATTTTTGTTAGTTTTTCTCACGTGCAAGAGTTATCCTGTTTTTGTCTCATTCCACCGACACTTCACACCAAACTCGTAAATTTAACGTAATATTAATGATGAGTGGATACTTAACAGATAACGTGGTCCAAATTAATTCTTAAAGGAATCACCGATTAATTTTTTATATCATATAATTAGTTTTATTAAAAAAAATACGAAATCTTACTTTAATACTGAAATTAATTTTATAATTTATTCTGATTCAAATTCAAAATTAAATATCTATTATGAACACTACACTCAAAATAAATATATATCATTAAATATTATGTATTATTTTCAATTATCATAAATCTTAATTAAACATTGGAATACATATATGATATATCCCACTACACATTCTCACCATTAAATATAAGATCTTATCTATCAAAGAAGGACAAGAAAAAACCTTTTGCAGCCAATCAGAAATAGTTATTATACTGGGATGGATGTACGAACTGTGAATACCATAATTCGGCTTTAGAATCCACTAACCAACCAATATCTTCGGTTCAATTAAAATTAATAAAGTTAAATTATCATTAAGAATTAGATAATACACATTTAATTACGATTCACTTCCTTAATCGATCCAACAAGATAAGTCTAATAAAATAATATAAATAATACATATTTTAAGAAGTAGGTACTTCATAAACATCTGAGTATCGAACACCCTTTGCTGACTTGAGTGTCAGAGTGTCTTCTGCAGGTACCCTCATTCAACATTTCTTAAAAAACCGAATGATTAAACAACCGAAACTCCAAAAAATAATAGGAAATCTAGGAGAGAAAACTGAAGTGTAGATCAATCACCAATAAAAAAGAGAAAGACAAAGCTTCTCAATAGAAGAGTTACACCTCATCACATTGCATTGCAGCATGCAAGACCATGCACTCAAGGGAACAAACACGTGTGGTTCTGACTTTCACTACATGCTGCATACATTCGCTGCTGGTTCAAGATGATTTCGCATGTGAATATTGAAAAGAAAAATGCAAAATCTATATATTTAATGGTTTCAAATAACATAAATTTTCACTGCATTAAGTTCTTCTGCAGATGATTAGTGTCTTGAAAAAATGACCCAATTAATTACTATCAAAGAAATTTCATTCATTCGGAGGGTTGATGAACCGTTTCTTCATGTGGCCGAGACTATGAATGCGAAGACAAATCTGCAACCATGACCACTCCGATTTTGAATTCAATGGCAATAAATTCTGCATTAATATCTTCATAAATTCAGTCTTTGGGATACCCATTCTCTCTTTTCCAACTCCAATAATGTCTCTCAAAACATCAATATAAGATTAATTTGATACTTTTTAATATAAAAATAAAATATTTACTTGAATGTTAAATAAAAAATATTTTCCATATAACTGTTGACTGCTCATTCATTCTTGTGTATTTCGAAAATACTTATAAATTCGAGTTAATATATCATTTTGAGAATTTTTAATCTTTGAATTATGATATATAACTCATGATGTTTGCTCAATAATACTTCAATTTTTATTTATTTACTTTTACATGTGATTCCTCATTAAAATAAGATTATCTTATTGTTTATTCTTAATTTTTTATATTATTATATTTATTAGTTTCTTATTGACTTGAGTATGAAGGTTTTTTTTCAAGTGAACTATCATTTGGTTTTTACTATGGAAGCAAGTAAGAAAAAGATTAAATTTGTTATTAAGAATTAAATTTGTGATAATAAAATAAAGTTGTGTGCTGATACTTAAAAAGCAAATTTCATATTACATAAAATCACAACCTGAACAACCTCTTCTATCATGATGTTTGATTTCATGAAAATAAACATATTTTATAGATAATTAGAGATGACAATGCACGATAGACCATGCAGGTCGATTTGTAGTCCGCTATCGAAAAACATGTTGAACTCATTAATTTAGTTTGCTGACCCGCTTAGACCCATTTCGTATAACCTGCAGCCCGCGCAACCAAACAGCGGGGCGGGTTGACCCACATAAATAAAAATAATAATTAATTTATTTTTTCTAAAAAAAAAACTTCATCAACTCATTATTGCAGTGTGACCTTTATTTTATTTTATTTTAAAAAATTAATATTTAATGTACTAAAAATGTAATATTTTATTTTAATAATCTAAATATTAAGAGTGAGAGTGGATCTAGTTTTAAGTAAAATCTTATCTTTAAAATTTATTAATAAAAATAATAATATAAAGAAGAGATTTCAATAAGATACTCTTTAACAAATTAGTCATCTTCATTAAAATATTTTGTAACAAAACAAAACTTTAATTATTTTTAATCAATCCTTCTAACAATCCTCCTACTTGAATTCATATTTTTATCTTAATTGAACTAATTGAAATATGGATAAAATTTTAATTTTTCAACATAAGAAATAAGTGTTTTTATAATTAATAGATTTTTTTTAAATATTTTCCTTATACGGTGTGGGCCCAGTGAAATGAGTTGACATTTCTTGCGCAAGATGGGCAAAATGCAGGACGAACATATGCAGGTGGGTCAATCCGCATTGTCATTCCTATGAATAATATTGATGTATTGGACTTGTTGATCAAGATCCTAATAGGTGATGTTTAGCCAATACTAAAAAGAGAGAAACTTGATTTTTGTTTTTATAATTCTGTTGACATAGTTCTTAGAAAAAAAATAAATCTCCAATAAGAACAATAACATAATCATATTCTTGAAGAAGACCATCAAGAATAAAGTTCAAAATTCTTTAAAAAAAATTGGACCTCAAATCGAAGAAAAAAGAGAGTTAACAAAACTCTTGATATGAGAAAGAAAAACAAAAAAAGGTGTTATTATCTAAAAAAGAGTTTCATAAATCAAAACAAATTTGTCTTGCTTTATTGATAATTAATTTATTTATATACCGACATTGTTAATATAAATATTAATGATAATGATTAATCTCATGAAACATCACTTCATTAAATAACATGTAAATGTTTAAAGTGCACTTACATAATCTATAATTGAATAGTTACAACACTCAATATCTGATTATCTTGGATGATTTCAAAGACATCATGCATGGTTATGTACAATGATATATTACCATTGTCAACTCCAAACAATGTGGCATCCTAAGGAATGTCACAAAATGCATGAAACAATACATGTGAAACCTCAACCAACTCCTGAATTTGATTAACATTTGACTAAGTTGTGGCTCATGCTCAAGGCTTAAATCACCACCAATTGGGATCCTTTGTGTCCTCCTAGGGTCCATAAAGCATAGTAACAAACATTAGATATCAATCTAAATAACTTTAAGAGAAATTAATAAAATATACCTGATAATTTTTTAAAATGACCTTAATCATATGTGTACGTCATACAATGAATGTTTAAAATGGAACATTTAAAGAATGAATCAACCCTTATACAAAATATTGAGCCTAGTCAACCTCCTTCCTTACATATTTCGCACTTGTCACACATACATACATATCAAGAGTCCTTTCTTGAAACATGACCCCGATAAACAAAAAAATATGACACATTAGACCTTGTACACATGCATTTGAACTTTCGGGAGCCACGTGCAAATGTGTTTATGCAAAAGATAATCTAAACTTATGATACCAAAAGAAATTGACCCAAAAAGAAAGAGGACTAGTTATTTGTTCACGCTTGTTCATCTTCTTTCCTACTCCTTATCTTCATCCTTGTAAAGCATTTCATAGTTACACAACAAGAAAATCATGAAATAGAAACCAATTTTTAGAGACCAAAATAATTAGTTGCAATAGTAACTAAATTAGAGACCATTTTAGAAACTAAAAGAAAAATTGGTTTCTAAATTAGTTTCTATTATTTTTAAATAGTTTCTAAATTGGTATCTAATTAACAACCAAGGTTTTAACTACCAATTATTTAGTTTCTAAATTTGGTCTCTAAAACCTTGGTTGCTAATTAGATACCAATTTAGAAATTATTTAACAATAATAGAAACTAATTTAAAAACCAATTTTTTATTTAGTTTCTAAAATGGTCTCTAATTTAGTTACTATTGCAACTAATTATTTTGGTCTCTAAAAATTAGTTTCTATTTCATGATTTTCTTGTAGTGTTAGTTTTTTTTCACCAAATGTTCCAAACAAAGTTTCCTTCTCCATTAGGGACATAAGATACTTACCTTGCATAATTAGTCAATAGTAGCATAGCAAAAGAAAAGTGAAAATAGTAGTGATCACCAACAAACATTACTGCATAGAGCTAAGGTTGTTGATCACCTCACAGACTCATTCCTTTCACACTAGAATTATAAAGATTTAAGACATATCAAAGGGCACAAACAAGAGAACTTGGTTTTGGGATGTGTACCTGTATGGATATTGGGGACTGAGTAATGTTGGTCCACGTCGATACAAGGTGTCTGCTTCAGTCTTAGTTGTCTTGTCCTTCGAGTTTCCTTCTTCCTCGCGTGCCTCGGTCGGCC
>Ga0123342_1007370_pt1 | contig 14567 bp, 11 predicted proteins | sample Turbeawhitnodule_FD_89960 | JGI IMG/M metagenome (GOLD analysis project Ga0123342, IMG submission 89960) | Root nodule microbial communities of legume samples collected from Mexico - Turtle bean Mexico white nodule | ecosystem: Host-associated > Plants > Roots > Nodule | place: Mexico: Nepantla...
AGTAGAAGAGGACGCAACAAACAATTAAATGGGATGAAGATGAATATCAAATGCATCCAAAAGAAGAGGTCAAAATCATTACCATTTACGTGTTCTATTAATCTTCACGTTTTCAACCCTAAACCCATATACTCAAAATCCAACAACACCATTAACAATTAAACCCTCGAAAACCCTAGAATGCAAAAAAGGAAAAAAAATCTTCAATCGGTGATTGAATATACGGTGGATTTGCATCAAAATAAAAATTAACCGTAAAAAGGAGATATCTTTTAATCAGAAAACCTTAAAAACACAACATAGATGTGATAATGAGATGAACAAACGATATAAAACATTACCTGGTCCATGGAGAATGAACAAAAGAAAATCGAACAGAAATGAAAAAGCATTCGATACAACACAATTTATAATGAAAAAAAATCCTCATTACCATTTCAAATTTCAAAAGAAGGCGCCATTTCTGCAGATGGGTAATGGTGTTTTTAGGCAAAAGTACTTTCCAATAGAGCAACTTTGCAGTTACCGAAATGGTGAAAAGAGTAAAGGAAAAAAGGAGAGAAGGGGGCAAAAGATTAAGAGGAGTTTAGGGCTTCAGAGAAAAACAAGATGAGAGAGAAAAAAAAAAGTGTTAAAGAGAGAGAACCAAGAAAGCGAAATGATGGAGAATGGGAAACCAAACGGCAAAGACAGTTTTAAAACGTGGCACGTGGCACGTGGCACGTTTTCGTTTGTCCAGGTGTGTTGTGTTGATTGGTGGAAGTTTTTCTACTTTTAGTATTAAATCTTTTTGAGTTTTTTTTCAAAATTTTGTGGAGAGGACACGTGTTTAAACTTACCTTGAGAGTCCTCTCCATTTGTATTATGTATAGATACTTGGGAAAGATTCCGATTTGGTGTGTGAACTTAATGGAGAAGATGCAATGTGGCTTGATGCAGAAGCAGAACTACAAAGTACTAGAAAAAACTCAGATACAAATGCCTATGTGTGAGTGGATCTATTCTTTACCTTTTTCGTTTAATTAACTAACGTAGGACTCGAGGTGCCGCTAGGAGGTTCAAGAAGAAACTATGGAGGTGAAGGGAGAAATTCTGCATTGTCCAAGTGGGACAGCTCAGAAATGCGGCTAATATGCACTTACTTCCAATCTCCTATTGAAGAAATCGGGTGTTTCTTTCTCCACTCCTATATTTTTCGAAATACCTGAACCCTTGATGGATGATTCTAGTGTTATGTAAACAAAAGATACTTTCAAAATAAAAAATATGCAAGAAAAAAAATCATTCTAAAATACTCTTTCTAAAATATATTTTTTAACTTCAAAAAAATTCGAACATAAAATATGTTCCGGAAAGGATAATTTAAAATATTATGAACTGTCTTTTTTGAAAACAAATTACGGACTATCTTTTTCAAAAACATAATAAATATACTCCTCCATTTTATTTCAGATTTATCATTTCCATAAATATTACAAATACCAAGGGATAAATAAAAATCGAGACTTACCTACAAATCACATTTCCCAAAACATCCCATTATCACCAAATTGTCATTGGAAACCGTAAACACATAAAGGGAAAGAATCTCATCGACTGCTCTCAATAGTGTGTCTGAAAATGCAATGAAGAAAGAAGGAGAGTGATATAAGCTGACTTTGAGATTTTTAAGAACTTTCAGGTTAATTTTGTAAATTCATATAAATATAGGGGTGCATAAAAAAATGTAAGAGTTTAAGAAGAAACATCTGTTATTGCTTCCTGCACCCGATTCCAGCGGAAAAGACAAAACTGTCCTTAAAAATAATTTCCGAAATATGTGCTTTGGATTTTTTTTTACGGAACGAAATTTTATATTACGGATTTTTTTATCCAGAATGGGTTTTTCATTTTTGTTTCCAGAAACACAATAATTTTTTTCTGGATTTTTTTTTCTGAAATGTATTATTTTTCAATTCTGGATTTTTTTTGTCCAAAATAGAATTTTAAATTTTGTTTCTGGATTTTTATTTTCGAAACTCAATAATCACTTCCAGATTTATTTTTCCGGAATACATTATTTTCAATTTCAGATTTTTATTTTCAGAATTAAGGGCATTTTTGGAAATTAAAAAAATATGTTGGGTGCAGGTTAAAAATGATTAGATGTAGAAAGCATTTGCCTTGAACTTATTATGACATGGACAGTACAGACTACTGGATGATGGCAATTTCATTTTGTGCCCGCATGCTTTCTTCTTGCAACTCCATAAAACACATGAAATGATAATTTTACCCTTTTTTCATCTTTTTTATTGACACCCTTTTCCATCTTTTTCAGATTCATACATTTTTAATTCTAGAATTCAAAACATAAATTATATTTCAAATTTTATAGTTCAAAATGTATTTTTCAACCCAGAAAATACATTACGAACTTTACAATTGAGAGAAGACATTGAATTATACAATTTGAAATTGAAAAAAAAAATCCTATATCTTTTGCTTAAGGGTAATTTTGGAATTGAAAATTTTATGGTGGTGCATAAAGAAATTGCCCGGACTGATAAATAACAAATTTTATTTCGACCCATGTTTTTTTATAATTTGTTCATAATTAAAAGACAAATAAAAGAAAAAATCAAATGAAATTAATAATATAATAAACGAATAAATTATGAAATTATAAAAGAAATATAGATTGCTATAAGAATAAAGTAACATAATACCAAAGAAAACTGAGCTTTGGTTTAAATTCAAAAAACGATTACAATTTTATCCGAGTAAACGAATGGGAAAATAACATCCCAAATAAAAATAAAAAGTAAAAGCTTAAATCATCCCATAATTTAGCATATTTATTATTTTTCTCCCCTCACAATTTTAATTCCATATTTAGTCTTTCAATTTGATGAAGTTAAACAATTTTAGTCCATTGTTAATATATAATTAAATTATTCACATTAATGTATCCATTAGAATAACAAAAAATTATTATTAATTTTTTAGATGGATAAGTAATTGGTATTATTATCATTAACACAATACCTATTATCAATTAGATATTTATTAAAAGTGAACTAAAATTGTTTAATTTTAAGAAACCTGAAATACGAGATCTGCAAAATAGAATAAAAAAAAGTATATTTAAAGCAAAAGGTGTAAAAATGGTCTAACTGTGCATGACAATAATTCCTTTGCAATTCCTAACCTTAACTCAACTACATGTGTTAAACCTAATGATATTTATGAGTGAAAGGGAAAGGTCTAAAATTGAGAGATTGTTATATACAAAACAAAAGATGGATGAGGGAGCATGTGAAAACCTTATAAGGACTCAGCAAACTGGGGGGCGTCCAAGTCAAGTTCTTGTCTCATCACACAGTTCATAAACCAATCACAACTAAAAGTCCGGATCCCTTTCTTTGCAGCTTCCATTGCTTCTTCCGTGTCTTCTTCGCTCGTCACAAAGATTGTTGTTGATGTTTCGTTTACTTTCTCCACTCTACTAATTACCTATTACAAATTTAAGTCAAATTTCATCACAACCCAACTCCACAATAACAGAAGGTAAATACATATATTGTGTGAATAACATTATGCATTATGAAATGAAAATTTTATAAATGGGCACACACATTTTATAGTGGATGTATTATGTTTGGATAAATACCTGAAGTCCATATGTTAAATAAATAGAATGTAGACCAAGGTTCACTTTTGTGGTTAAACTACGTAATTAATCAACCAACAGTACAAAGCTTTCGATCCATGAACTATGTTGACCTTTCCACAGAGGTTTTGTAGGCTTTATACATGTTTTCGAAAAATGTTGAACTAATATTTCAAACGGAAAATATTTCCAAATATAGAAGCAACTCTTACTAGGGTAGCTTCGCATAGAGTGAGAATTTTATACTAATTTTCACTACAGATGCACTATTGAAATAAAGATTATCCAAACATAATCACTTCATTCCAAACTCAGTTTAAATCAAATTAATTACGCTAAATTGAAAACTTCCAAAAATCAATTATGTAAATGCTAACTCAAGTAATAGATAATCAAACACAGGGTAGAAAGAACTACAAGAAAATATAAATATATACTGAGACATGACCTCCATTAAGAAACTTGGAAGCTAGTTTCTGAAACTAAGTTTACTGAATTTATTTTATCAAGAAGCTTTTTTGAAAATAGCGAAGGTGGACCACAAAAATAAGCGGAAAATATTCTCTACAGTTGCCTCTAAATTAGAAACCTGAAGTATAACGTATAAGATAGACATTTTTAAAAGCATGGATACCATGTGACCATAATTTCTTGTGTTTAGATGTTTCGTGCTTTAAACATGTCGAAATGATAGGAAATAACATATGCAGCACTGTTTAAGGTCTGCTTAAATTTAAGTTTCAGTAAAAAAAATAATCAGACTTACATTACCACCTGCGGACATGACAATTGCAGACAATATTTTAGCGGGAGTTTGAACATGAGCTGCAATACATATGTTATAACCCTTGAACAAAGTGCGAGGGCTAGCTTTTGCCCGTAAAACTGCACTTTTTAAATCATATTTGTACTTCAGCGGATAATCCGGATCGTTCAGTATGTGAGGCAGTTCATCTGCAGACTCAGTTTTAAAAATTAGTGTATGCTATATGAATAATAATAATTGGATATAGACAAAAAAGTTTGTTCCAGTTTACCAACAAATTTGCCTTCACGAAAACTTTCTTTTAACCAACTTGATGAGATCACCCAAGCACTGTATGGTCAACAATAACTCCTTGTTATAAATAATCATCATGAGTAATACATAGAAAAATGTAGTAGACATATATTGATAAATAATATGAACAACTTCATAAGAATCAGACTATAAAAACATCTTCGACACGTTTAGATTTGATTATTTTTTACGCTATACCATTTTTTCAATAGCTCAATTTTATCCGTAAATCAAGATGCCAACTAGCTTCGTATTAAAACTATATTTCAACTTAAAAGTTCAGTATGACACTAAGCAAGTTAGCATTTGAAAATAATATTCTGAACCTACCCTGAACAAAGCGCAGTACAGAAATTCAGAGTTTTTCTCACTTTTCCTGTGACAACGTGTGTGGTCATACTTCCACAAGTGGATATAGTTCCACCAAGGTCTTCAATCACCTATACATAGAACAAATGTCTAACGGTGTTAACTTAAAAATAATATTTAGAACTCATTGTTTTAGTTAATTTCCAGGTTCTATGCTGTTACAAGAAAAAATTAGAAAGCTTAAAATTAGAGCCTTTTTTTCCTGCCAGCAGCTAAAAATCGATCGTGGAAAAAAGAATGGCAATACAGTCGAAAGGAAGAGCCCAGGTCTCTCAAGGACAGTTTAAAAAAATGTTACTCGTCAATTTATCAAAACATCTATAAAATGCTTGGGTAATTAGACATACCTTTGTAAGCTGTGTTTTCTTAGCATCATCAGCAATATTCATCAACATAATTCTAAAGCTTTGTTTAGTAGACGGCGGTTCTATGTTGATAGGAGCTTCTAAATGTAAATTATTCTCGATACATTTTCCAGAACCTTTTGTAATCAAAGGATCATGAAGGACTTCTACAAAACAGGGATTGGCCTCATCAGTCTCTAAGATAAAACCGCAGCTAGAACCTGATTGATTGTCAACCAGCTGGCTCCCCTTCACTCTTTTTGACTTCAATGAGGATAAAGAGGCTTCCCAGGTCCTCTTTGCACCTTTTGTAGATTGAGAACAATAATTCACATTAGCATCATTTCCATCCTGTAAACTTTCTGCACCAGTGGCCTGTATATCATCATTTATTCGGGCAAAAGGAGCAATACTACCACAACATTGCTTAGGATTATGACTGTCAAATCCTGTTCATAGAGTAAGAGGTTAGTTACAACATAAAATACATAAAAACATCAAATAGCCCCTACATAAGATATTATGTTTACTACCTTTTTTTGCACACTAAAAGGATATCATTTAAATTATAAATTATATATTCACATTTGGAAATATGGGAGATATTGATTGATGCACTACCACTGAGTGTCATATTCTGTTGAAGATTCATCTTTCACCAAAGCTTTATGGTGACTTTTACCTGATGTTGTTCGACGGGAACATTTATCTAGAAAATTCAAATCTACGTGTAACTTTCTCAAAAAACTCCCGCTGCTCACCTTCAGCAATGGCAGGTGTAGAGGAATTCTGATGAAACTGTGAAGGGAGACAGTTCGTAGTGTTAGCATCATCGGCTAAGAATTCTTTCATTACGTGGCAAACCATGAGAGTTGAACCACCAAGAAAGCATAATGATTTCTGAATATCAGCTTTCACAGGTAACCTGCGGGCCCTTCCTTTGGTACCCACCTGTGCTATTTCTACAAAACCCTGTAGTTGTAATTCAAAAGGGGAAGCATCATAACATCAGAGAACTAAGGGAGCATCTTTTACAGGACCACTAGCATGATCACATATGAATCAAGTATAGAAATGAAATATCAACCATTTATACAATAAACCAGAAATTACTCTATGATCTGCTCAAGCTTCCAGGGAAGTTTCATTTCTAAATTACCTGTTTAAGCCAAAATCCTTCTGATTCTTTGTCTCCCCAGCATAAAATAGAACGAATGCCAACACTTTGAAGTCTTTTTCGTAGCTCTAGAACCAATAAATGACCAAAACCCTGCAGGATATTAACCAATGATTAATTAAGATAGAAACCTTATTTGAACCCATATTACCACGAGCACAAAACCATGTAAACAAATAGACAACAGATGACACAAGAAAGAGAATTACGAAAAGGCTTATCATGCCATATAAGTTGCCACATATCAATATAATTATACACATAAATGAGAAGAAACAACATCCAAATACAGCATGTCATTTGACTCTCTTAAAAAAATGACCTTGGCTTAACAATAAAATTCAGGTAACTTCCAAAACAACTGAGACCTAGAAACTAGATGACCGTGTAAATTTTCACTATTTAATGCAATTATCTACTGAAAATTATTGTAAGATAAAAAGGAGAAAAACAAACAAATTACAATAGGAGCTAAACCAGAAGCTTTATTTAGTCTTGTAATCAAAACGATATGAATGTTCCTGTGATTAACCATTGCAAGTTTATTACTTGAAGCTGACTCCAAATGAGACATTTTCAGAAGGGAGGAAACGCTTATTACTGAAATAAAGAAGAAAAATGTAAAATGTAGGAAAGACCTTTCGTTGATGGATTGCAGTGACAGCTGCAAGTGGGACCTCGGCATATTCTGTATCTGCAGGGATGATTTGGTATGTAATTGCTGCTATAACCTGCCAAACATAGTTTAATCATAATTTAAGATGTAATAAATTAATAATACATAACTACTATACTTCTCTAATTTCCACTGCTAAGCTTCGTTATATAGCTCACATTAGAAGATGGTAAGAAACATTTTTTTTGGTTTAATTTCTAAGCCTGGTGGTTTCTAAGATGAAAAGGGAGAATTATTGGCAAAGATCTCAGGCAATCATTGAGACAGTGTCAACTTGTTTGTAGAACACTCCATGGTTAAACATATTCTGCGATTTGATTACCAATCCAAAAGACTCCACTGAATCTCATAGCTAAAATTGTCAAGTTTTCTCTTTAAGAAATATAGACACACCCTGTTATATGTTGTACTCAAAAGTACAGCATCTCAGGGCTAAGTTTGTTACATTACGCTCACTTTTTAAGAAATTGATACGTGTTTACTATAATGTGTAAACAGTAAACATACAAAAACAAATTTCCATAATTTTAATTTAATAGGATAGGATAGTGTGGCATGTAGGCTTAGAAATATAACACTGATAGAAAACGTGTTCCAATTTGTGACTTAGTTATCTAGCAAATATACATTTACCTTTCCTGAATTTCCAACACAAGTGGATTTTACCAGTAGGGTTCGATATTTCCTGCAAGACAAAACCTACTGTAAAACCAGATAAAACAATTTCACACAAAAAAAAACTGTGAATAAATATTGTGTTCAAATCATCACAGTAAATAAACTAGTAGCAAGACAACCATGGAAGCATTATGAACATGCAAGCGAAAGAAGGAGAATAAGAAGTTAATACCCATTAGTCACACATCTCTCAAGAAACTTGGATTGTTTTCCGGTATTTGCAGCATAATTCATTCCAGGTAGCTCCGTCTTGTACATTTGTAATACTTCCTGCAAACCCATTTACAGGCACATTTCAGATAGGCAAAATGGGAAGGTTAATTTGTTACACTAAATTTAAATATTTTTAAAAGTATTCAGAAAAGTGAATGAATCGTGCTATTGCATTTGAAATAACTTACCACTTATTTATAGCGTGTTTGTCATGTCAGTTTTGGTGGGAAAAAATAACATTCTTTTAGTAATTATGGTAGTCAGCCTGATTTTGAAGGTATCTAATGAACATAATTTCATTCAAACTTTTTAGTTTTAATAATAGATTCTTTTGGCCTTAACTATTGTGTTTTAGTCGCAGTAGCATTTACCATTATGACTGGGCTAAATCACGCAAAAATTCAAGTTGTTGTTTCTTTAAATTAAAACAAGAAACAAAATCCAAGTTAAAGAATTAAAGAATTAAATCTACAACATCTTCTAAACAAAATTGAAGGCAAATTTTCTAAAAGTGTATTCTCTTGAATTTCTGAAATTAAAAATTTCATGTTAAATGCACCAAAAAATAAGCAAATCGTTGGGTTTAATTATAATGAATAAATGATCCGAACAAAGTTTGAAAACAAAACATTTTGAAGAAAAAAGAGAATGATATCTCGAACTGATCGGGAAAAGAATATATATACTTGATAATTTGAAGTAAATAAACATTTGATAATTGTAAAACAATATCTTAAAGACAAATTATGAATTTGATTTTATGTAAGGAAAAGAGAATTATAAAAAAGAAGTCAGATGGGGATGGTTTTTGGATCGTGCACAACATACCCTAAACCTAGTTTTATTTCTTGCCCCGTACAATATGAATTTGTATTATACAAAATCATCATTACAACAAAGAGTGGACCCAAGTCCCAATAAGTCATGCACAACACTCTCCAATTGTAACTAATCACCCAATTGGACCCTAAATAGGTGTGGAGAGCTAGAGTGTGTTACCTGAAGGTAGGCTTTAGTAACAGAATCAGCATCTTTAGGATTAACCAGCACGAACTCATGCTCTATGAAATTATAAACCAAATAGAAAACACTAAAACATGTTAACGATTATTTACGAGTTACTATTAATTACGCAAGATTAATGTAAAAACGAATCACGCATAAATATAGCATTGTACCTTTATGACCAATTCTAAAATCCTCAGAAGCGTTCTCGTGGTTTTCAACAACTGCAGCTTAAAGGAGCATTAGTGAAAACGGTTAATCAAATCGAACAAACTCAAACGGCATTGCGTTTCATATTATTTGAGCAGTACCTGACACTTTGATCTTTCCGCTTCGGGGAAGCGAAATTACGACGGCGTTTGAATCGGAGGTACAGGTGAAACGAGTGGCTTCGACAGCAACCTCGCAGTTACCTGCGCAATGGAAAGGTGAGAATCGAAGTTAGGAATGAGCATTGAGTCAGGTTGTGAATTCTAGGGTTTGAAGAATCACCGATTGAGATTGGAGAAGAAGGTTTTCGTTTTGGCGCCATGCTCTCTTTCTGTTTCTGTGTTTTGGTTTGGATTCGAAGAAATTCAAGAAAGAGCTGAGTGCCTTTTATAGTCGAAGATGGAGGGACTGTGCGCGCCCGATAACATGGTCAAATTGTAGGGTATTTTTGTCAATAAAAAACTTCAAGAAAATTTTAGTGGGATTTTTAAATTATTTGCTTTTTCTAGAAACTAGTATTTGTATTTGAAAAATAGTTTTTTTTTTACACTGCTCCACCCTACATTCACTAAATATTAATATTTTAATTTTTTTAATTTTTAACATTTTATTTTACCTATATTTTTATTAAGGAAATGTTTTTATTTAAAAAAAAATACAAATATTATTAATATTTTATTGTAGTCGTAAAGGAGAAAAAGGATGTCAAAATATTATGATTCATTTGTGTTTGTGTATGACACGGAAAGCGGAGAGCGTATTAATCATTTTTTTCACCTACTATTAGTTGAAAATTGTATTAACAAAAAGGAAAAATGATGAAATTTAAGATGTTTTTTAAAATATTTAGCATGAAAAATGATTATTCAACAACTCTGGCTAAATAATTTTGATAAGTAACAAAATACATTGAATTTTTATAAAAATAGGATAATTTATGTTTTTCTTTTTTCTAAATAATATTATTTTTTTTAAAATTATAGATATAGAAAAATCATAACAACGTGTCATGATTTTAATATAAAAAAATAAAGTTATATCAACTTCAGTATAACAAGTTTAAACTCATGTCAAAAATGGTATCACATTAATAATATTTATTAATATTCATAATTTTTTTCAAAAACAACTTCAATAAAAAGGAGAAAATTGCTCCATTTTTATATAGAAAAAATAAAAATACATAGCATTAGATACTGAACACCAACATATTAAATATATATATATATATATATATATATAAAACATTAAAAAAAAGTATATATAAAAACTGAAGTTGGTGTGCAGCTTATTTTCATGAAAAAAAAAAGTTTAAAACATTCATGTCGCATCTTCCTTTTTATTTGATAGGATAATTGATTTAAACTTTTCTAAAATACACTATATTCTTATGGAAGGTTTGCAAACTTCTTTTATTAGTTGTGATATATTTATCTATATTATTATTAAATAATTCATTAAAACTGCTTATTAGCATAACATATGTAGGCATGAAAAAAAATCGTATACCATGCATTTCATTCAAAATAAATCACTAGTATATAACCTTTTTCATGTTTTCTATCTTTTGTACTCAACATCAAATATTTTAATAAAGGCTTGCAATAAATTCTAAAGAAAGTTAATTAAACAATTAAGTTTTTTTAAAAAAAAAGCTTAAAATGAAATTCTTTTAAAAATGAATTGATTAAAATATTTCGAATAGCAAAACAAACACATTAAAAATCAGTTACACAATAGAATTCAACAAAATCAATCAATTAAACTATTTTTTTATAAGGAGATTAGTATGTTAAAATTTATTCTGATCAATAAGATTTAAATAACATTGTGCAAAAATTAAAGGGAAAGGAATAGAAAAATCACACATTATAGTTTTGTGTTCACTCTTTCACAAAAATAATGTATTTAGATTCTCAAATACATCAGTTAAGATTTCACTATATCAAGTCTTTTACAACATATAAATACTTCAAGAAGACCACTCTTGAACCTACAAAAGTGTTATATCCAACAAATAACCCCCGGTTACACTACTACAATTGGCAACCCTATCCAATTACAATCTAACACTACTGAAATATAAGGACAATCACAATTTAATCACTACAAAAAAATAACAAGGTTCAAAGATTTAGGATATCTCCCTTAACCAATAATGTATGATCCAAGTAACTCCAAATAAATGCTCCAAGAAAATAGTTTTTTCACACAAAATAATAACTCTCTAAAAAGGTTGAAGTATTCTACAAAATCATATTTCAAACGTTCTATCTGAATGATCAGAAAAATAGAGTTATATAAAATTTGTTGTGTGAGTTTTAATGGATTAAAAGTTTATTTTAATATGTTGATTTCCTTAGAGTGAAAACAATTAATTAATTCACATTTTCAATATGTTAAAACTTAACTGACAAACAACCTTCCGAAAATACAAGAATTTTTATTTTTAATCTATTAAAACCTAGTTCTAACATATTAAAAACACCTTTTTAGAACCACTTGAAGTTTCAAGTAATTTCAACAGTTTGACTCGATAAAAGAATCAATTCAAACATTCATTTCAATCTTTTAGGACCTCAATTAAGAATATTGTAACATATTAAATCATCATTTTAATCCATTGAAAATATACCACTACCAAAAATGAGTTCTAACTAGATTAAAGAAACATCATTTTGTACTTTAATTGACTAAACAACTTGTTAAGAGGAGTAGAGACCCATACAAAATAAATAGACTCACACACACACTAAATATACTAGGTCTTCTTTCTTAAAGTCTTCATTCAAGGAAATGATTCATCAAATACTTTAGTTACAGCTGCTTCTACATACCTCACCTCAAAAAAGTTTTTGAAATTATTGTACAAGTGTCTAAGGTCAAGTCTATGCCCCATTTGTTTGGGAAATTTTTGAAAGACTTGTAGCAATCCTTGCACATATAACATTTTATGCCAATGATTATAAAAGGATCAGTTTTGTCACATATAAACCAGTTTTTACCTTGTGTTCACCACTAATAATAGCTCATTTATTCTTTTAACCATATTCACATCTTCTTAATTTATGTTTCAACAAGAGCAAAACCCAAATGCGTGTATTAATCATTCAAATCTATACCACATAATCTATAACTGACCTTCATACTTATTTTTTAAATGAAATTCATCAACCAATAAAATTATCTACAAGCCTTTATAAATGTATTTTGTTTTACCTTACAAGCACATGTAAAAACTACTGAATCTTTGTAGTATCTTCAATTTAGCTTATTTACCCTAATCATACGAGGATTTTCTAAACATCAGTCTTTAAGCTTTGTAATATGTGGCCAAAGTTGTCTATATTGATTGATGAAATCACTATTGATTACCTCATTTGTAATTTGTTTGGCCCTTCAGACCCCTAACAAGGATATTCTAGTTGAATAATTAGCCTCGACTTTACCAATGATGTCTTTCAATGGCATGCAAAAATGTAGCCCTCATCTTGTTCATTAAGTCCTTGGCAACCCATGATGATTTAACACTTTTGTTGTCAAAAACTTAGTCATAAGTGTGTTTAGCGTTTAAAGTGTTACATTTGTATGTTTCAAACTCACCAACCTTGGTCATATAAATAAAAGTTGTCAACAAAATGCTTACATCTTGCCCTTATCCATTTTTGTCATTTTATTTCAAACCTTGTATCTTTTCCATTTATCATGTTATACTCCAATATATAATCTTTGAATTATTTGATATAACAAAACTCCAAACTTAATTTTCACTAAAAAATTCAACAACTTTTCATCAAACCTCTTATATCTCTTACTATGAACATCTTCATCTAAATCTTTATTGTTAAACATCTTACTACTATACTCATCATCAATGTCTTTTTTCCGGTAATCTCTATGACATAAAAAAAAAAAGTCTACAACATTTTTTCCAATTGTGTTATGCCTATTTGACATTTTTTTCTACCTTCCTTATTTCCCTTTTTTTTCCTGTCATTGATAGCTCGAGCAAACCCGAAATGAAAATCTCTCTGCAATTCATTAAGGAAGGTACCATCGTAGGAGGGTACTTTGACATCTTCAGACTCAGAGGCATCAACAACAATTCAAACATTCATTGTTGGTCGAATTATTAAAATTATGATCAACCCTACTATTTTTATCATATATTAACCTTATCCTTGTCCAAAATACTTTTATGTCCGTTTTTTGACGTTTTCTTCCTACGTGTCCTCTCCACTCTACCAAGTTTGGAATATGAACATCAAAATCCTCAATTGACCTAATTTCCCAATTGCCCTCTCTTCACGTGGGTCATTTAACCAAACATTCTTAAAAAACATCACATTAATATGGAAAAAATGATCATTTACTACACCTTTATTCTCACCCTTGCACTTCACAAATATTAACTTTAACCTTGCTAAAATCAGCATAATTAATCATCTACCGTGCTACACTGTCAAAGTCAATCTTCCTAAATTCAAAATTACCAACTATCCACCATAGTTTCATTGTTTATTAATATTATCCCAAATCTTTATTAATAAGCCCAACAACTTAAAAATATTAATGATTGTCCATATCAACATTGTTCATTATCTCAACCTCATTATGTCAAACATATTTCATCATAGTGTTTATTTCAAAGTGACCATCATGATCCACTTTCAACATGAAATGCATATTTGCAGCAAAAGTCAATCCATATTTTATCTTAATAGTAAGTCTTAATCACCAACTACAATTTCATTTTAAATTAATGTAAAATATTGTAATCATAATCTTTTATTAAAAAACAATAATCCTTAACCCCAAATCATAAAAATCTTATTTTTGAAAAAAAATGGAAACTACATTATTACAAAAGTATTTTTTTTTTATCAGCAAAGCAAAAGTAAATGGAACTACTACTTTTTTTTTTTAATAATTGAGTCACATAAATACATTTTTTATACACCATCAACATTGTTGCTATTTTCATAAATATATATATATATATATATATATATATATATATATATTGTACCGACCAGGTCATCGGGTATGATGACATGGACGAGAGGTAGGTAGTCAAGAAGTCAACACAGTCGACGTATGTAAGGGCGGCGTGCTCTACCACTGAGTAAGTCGGTTATCGCCGAGATGTGTCACCACCAAGATCATCGCCCATCGCCTAAAAA
>Ga0123342_1007371_pt1 | contig 14560 bp, 12 predicted proteins | sample Turbeawhitnodule_FD_89960 | JGI IMG/M metagenome (GOLD analysis project Ga0123342, IMG submission 89960) | Root nodule microbial communities of legume samples collected from Mexico - Turtle bean Mexico white nodule | ecosystem: Host-associated > Plants > Roots > Nodule | place: Mexico: Nepantla...
TAGTTAAGGCCCAAATAAACCCAATTATAAGAATATTAATTAAAACAATGGATTTATTTATTATTATAGTCCAATAATCTATGAATAAGGCTAGTGAGTGTGAATAAATATATGCTCATCACTGGTCGAGAGATAACTGCAAATTGTTGAATGTTGACCAGAACATCACATTAGTTGATCTCCCCTGGTCAATGAGAACTCAATGTACCTTCCTTCCCGCGGTGACATCAAATATAACCACTAGATCATCCTCATGAGGAACCATGTCCTCCAGGTCAGAGCTCGTAAAACAGAAAGTGGGCTCTGGTGGATGGTCAGGTCTCCTCGCCTCCACGGTCATCACTGCTCTCGTGTATCGCTTACGCTTGGAAACAGAGCTCCCTCCTCCGGAAAATCATCCCGAGATGGTGTTCAACTCTCCATGTACCGGTATCTCATGTGAGTGGTCCCTGGGAGCAACCTGTCCCTTCAATTTTTCCTGGTCCGCCTTAAGGTATTCCTTCAAGAATCAATCCTTCACCAAGCTTGCCAGTTGGTGAGCTTGAATTATGCATCGCTTAATGTCGTGCCCAAATCCCTTGTGGAATTCGCACCAGACCTCCTTTCGCGACCCCAAATTCCTGTCAGTCTTCTGAGGGAACCTCAGCTTTTCCACGACCCCTGGCACGCTCAGCAATTTTTTGTAAGATACTCAGAACTTGGGTCGAAATGCCAAGAACTCTATGGTCTTAGACTTGGACTCGCTTCTCCTGGTTGGGTATGGTGTACACCTCGAGTTCGTTCTCTTCTCGGCTGAGGTTTCGTTGACCCTCAGCGGTTGGGATCAGCTATCCTCCTTAGGCTTGGTCTGCCATGAATACGAGTTGTTGTGCTTCACGGACACAACCTCCTCCGTGTTAATATGGGCGACAACTTGTCGTCGTATTTCGACGAATGTCTCTGTAGGATTCCTGCTAATGAGTCGCTAAATGGTCCTGCCATAATTCCTTTTTCGAAGGCGTTGACCATCACGACCTCATCATGGGTCTAAAGCTTCACTGTAAGCGCCCAAAATCTATTTAAATAGTTTTTTAGAGACTCCCCTTCCCTCTGTCTCACGCTGAAGATGTAATATAAAATTGGAGGTTTTATCTGGTTGACAGAGAAATGTTCCCTGAACAGCTTGGAAAACTAGTCGAAAGAGGTAATGTGGCTATCAGGAAGCCCATTAAACCACTGCAGGGATGTACCTATGGATGTACCCATGAACATCTTGCAATGGATAACATTTGTTCCCCCATAAATAATCTTTTGGGCATTGAACACTATGAGATGATTTTCAGGGTCTTCTACCCCCGTGAAAACGATATTGGGCATGATGTAGTGTGGTGGCAAAAGCTCATCCATGATCGCTTGCAAGAATGGCTTGGGACGAGCTCTCAGGGGAATATTCAAACCTCGCTCCCTTGTGGAGCGTTGATCACGTTGTTGTAGACTCTTGTGCAAGTCCTCATTGGTATTGCGCAATTCCTCATTGTTTGCTCGCGAAACATCTATCTCCACCATCAGTTGATCTTGCATAAGCACTTGCTCAACTCGAGCTTCTACGATGAGCTTCTCTTACTCAGCTTTAGCTTCTGCCATTAGCTTCTTTTGCTTGGCTTTAGCTTCTTGTTGGATCAACTCTTGCTCTCGCCTGTACTGCTCGTTGGCTCCTTGGAGAGCTCTTACGGTGTCCATGAGTTGTTGTAAGGTGGGGACCTCACTTCCTTCGGATCCCACAGGTCCTTGCCTAGTGTTCCTCATGTCGTTGGAAAGCTTTGAACACGAACGTGGGTGGGATCAGATTTTATTGGGCCCCACGGTGGGCGTCAAATGTTCTTGCCGGTTAACTATTTTTGCATGTTGACTGGGATGGGGTGCTCCTCCTCCAACCTGCCTATCCTCACCGAGATGATATGCTTCTTCTCGTTGCGCTGGAACGTGACTTCATTGGGACAGAGGGGGCTCTACCTATTGATCACACTCCGACGATCAAGTCAGTGAGAGCATACGAAACAAAGATAAGTATTCAGTCTAGTATTCAAAAATTGCCTCCCTGGGTCTCAACCCCTTTTTATAACTTATCTCTTTAACAACTTTCTCACGAGAATATAATCTGAACTAAAAGCATAACAAACTATATTCTTCCTACTTGCACATTTACTCACGGTGCTAACTGCTTTAGGAAATCACGTGCACCCTTATTCTCGGGTGCTCACCATATAATAAATATCATAATATCTTCGACTAACAACTTTGTGGATATATTTACACAAATAACAGCTATGTGTATATTCACGTGTATCATATTTTAACATCTTAACGTATATATTTAACTAATAACTTTATATTAACACGTGACCAACTTATTATTTTCTTTTATTTAAATTATCCTTCTCAGGCTTACTAATGAACATGGGCTGGGCTAATGGCTCACCAGCCTCTGACCCAATAGCCAAGCTGACCACGCCCACGCCGTGGGTCGAGGTCCCAAGCACTCAAGCATTCTGTCCCGCACACAAACTTATTATTATTATTTTAATAATTTTTAACTTACATCCACTTTGTGTTTCCATTCTAGACACTAACTTATTATTATTATTTTAATATTTTTTACTGTAAGTTAAAGGTCTCCATTGTGGACACAATATTGAATATTTATTTTTGTGTCCAACTTAAGTAGACTTCACCCTTACTAGTGGCTTCTTTTTTATAATCCTCACTTTTTGTTGGAAGCTAAAATGAAATTTTTTTGTAATGAAATTAATTCCATAATTAAATATTTAATAGCATTTTATTGTTAAAACTTGAAGGTTTGAGTAAGGATTTAGTTTCATAAATTCTACTCATTTAAATTTTTGTCCGGATGTTTTTTCCTGTATCATATCAACACTATATCTTAATTATTTTAATTTCATTTATTAAAAAAAGTAAACAAATCAATAAATAATATATATATATATATATATATTCTTTAATATAACAAAGGTACAAATAGTGAAATAGTCAACTCGTTACACTTAATAGAAGTAAGAGATTTTTTATACATAATATTTTAACCTTATCATGGTAAAAACAAACACAAATTTCTGGAGTATAATATGGAGAAAGTAAATTCTAAACAAATAGGATAACAACAAATTGAAGTGATGTGTGTGTTTGTGTGTATGGAAATACTGGAATTATTCCACCTCATGAACAAGGCTAAAGCAAAAAAAAAGGAAAAAAAAAAAAAAAAAATTAACAGCAAAACCATGGTGGACACATCTGCCACCTAAAACTATCCCAACAACATAAGTTATACCACGGTACAAATTAGCATAATTTTTTCTGGAAGAGGGTAGATATAAGTTTCACTATCTTATTCCTAAATTGGTAAAACTTCATCCTTGTCCTCATTTCTATATTCAATAGATATAATTTTTTTTTTCCATTTATATTGTTCTAAATATTAATTAAATATTTTTTTATAAAAAATAAAATTACATAAAAAAACATGATATTATTAAATATTTAATATTAAAATAATTTTTTTTTTCTATTATTAAATATAAAAAATTATAATTTATCAAATAATGATTAAATAAATAATTATAAAAAAATTAAAAATATCAAATATATAATTCGAAAATAAATTACGAAGACCAAATAAAAATCAATATAAATTTGTTCGTTAGATTACTTAATAAATTAAAACTATTTTAATAATTTATGAAAATTAAAATCAATGTGAAAATAAAATTGTTGTGTATTATTTTATACTCATATTTAATTAATATAAAAAAATTGTCTCGTCAAAATCAGAATAAGTTTAAATAACCTGAGACGAATTTTGTTTGTTATCCGATCAACACAGTATATTACTTGTAACAACCTAAACTAAATTAAAATAAAAATACCGAATCATTAATTGAAGAAATAATGTAAAAATTATGAGGAGTTTGGCGTAATTTGATTTGTTATGATAAAGACAAGAGATATTGTATAGTACATAACAAGGAGAATATACAAAGGGAAAATGAAGTTTATGATTTAATTGTAATTCGGGTGAAATTCCTTCTCTTAAAGATCCGTGAGGGCAATGTAATTTGGCTATGCCTATGTTACTTTATCACCTACGTCCATTTATTAATTAATTTAAAGTTTTTGGTAAATGGGTGCCTCTACTCTAACATGAATTATCCTAGGAAATAGTAGCCTAGGGTTTGGTTTCCCCCATCCACAACTTCGGCAAGATAAACAATTGTATCGGTGGGAGATTCTACATTGACTAGAGATGAAAATATTTCATTATACATAAGTGGGTGCAAACCTCATTCCATGAGTCGATTTTATAGAGTTGAGTTAGGTTTAAAGTCCACTTCGTAATATGTTATCAGAGTCATTTTTTAGTCTATGAGTGTTTGTTGGACTTATCATAGCACCCGCTGTCAAACCGTTATTGAATCACTCATAATAAGTTGCCTCACGCACGAGCTGTCACTCTCGACGGGAGGGATGTGTATTGGAGATCTCACATCAATTAGAGATAAAAAAATATTATATTGTATATAAGTGGTTCCAAATGATAGGCTAAAATTACATATATGTTGAGTGGCAGGGTTGCCAAGTTTATTTTGTCAAAATGAGTTTGTGAAATTTAGTGAGTAAGATCTGCTTAATTATAAGTGTATAGGTAATTATTTTATACTTGATTTTAAGCAAAAAAAATTGTTAAAGGAAGGTTAAAATACAAAAAAAAAAATGACTGAATGAAAAAGGTAGTGCAACAAACAAATCCTAGTTGGTGGAAGGAAAGTATGAGCTAGGAGGGTCCAATCATTCATCCGCGTGTGACCACTTTCTTTCTTCTTACCTTCTTACAATTAATTAACGTCATTTTTCTAACTTATCTCTTTTCTTTATCTTTCCCATTTATTTATTTATAAATAATTGAAATATTCTTTTTACAATAAACTAAATGAAGAAAATAACTTTTCTTTCTTCTTCTCTCTCCTTCGACTGTGTATTGACGAGACAACGCTTTCAAACGCTTCATAAACTTCAAAAACTACGCGTCCCTTCCTTTTCTTAACCAAACCCAAACAAAAACCCTAAGTTTCTCTCTCCTCTCTCTCTCTCTGCACTCTCTATGTGCGTTTGCTATACGAATTTTGCAGGATTCAATTTCAGTTTCCTTCAGTATAGATCGCGTGTTCTCTTTCGCACTGTGGAGTTCGCGCGCGCAATCCATGAATGGAAGACAAGGACAGAGCAAGCTCCGATCCCGCTGCGGTTGAGTTCGCCGGCGACACAAGTTGGACATTCGCCGCCGATGGGTCCGACGCCGCCTACTTGTTCTCCGGAGACACAGAGCGAAGCATACTCAGGGAATTCGGGTGGAACCTCGAGACGGACCAGCCGAACCGGATCGGCACCGACGACAGATTGTGGATGCCGGTTCAATCCTCTCTGACCGGTTCGATTGAACCTGTCGCTGCTGCATCGTCGCGGTCGAATAACCAGTCGGTTTCGTCGAGCTCCAGCGAGGATCAGCCGGAGAAATCCACCGTCTCTGACGAGAAACCGCCTGAGATACCGTGAGTTCGCGAAAACGCCATAAAAAATGAAAAAGAAAAATAACTTCACTGCTTTCAACTTTGCTTAACACTTTCCCTGCGTGAGTGGTGAATGCGTAATTAACGTAAATTTGTGGTGGAAAGTTTAATAGGAATAACCGAAAATTTCCACATCAACGAAAATCACAATCAAATCAACTTGTGGTTTGTCTGTTTGTATGCACCGTATATTATTTTATCGTATTCTAATTTATTCCATTTTTATTTTTTATTTTAATTTACTCAAGTCAGTGCAGTTCTTTGCCCGTACAACCAGGAATCTTCTTCCCAAACAGAACATTTGTAACTGACTCAATTTTTTTATTGGTTGCGTTTAGCAATTTTCGAGAATTCATGAAAACGGGGGTGTAAAAAAGAGAAAAAAAGGTTGCCTTTTTGGTTGTCCGAAGTTTTTCAGCCCACAAGCATCGCCGTTATTGCGGCGGAATTGACGTGCTTCTGAGCTATTCAAGGCTTGCAGAGTGATAATAATTTAGTGGTGTTCATTATTTTCGTATTATTATTGCCATTATTACACTTTGTTTTGATGAGAGTTTGAATAGTCAATGAAAGAAAAAGAATACCATAAAATAAAATGGAAAGCAAGGGTGGGTAATTGGGCTCCACTTTTCCTTTTTTCTTTATTGTTTTCTTAAATGATTTATGCTTGCACACACTGGTCTTGAATTTTTTTGGGCATTAATAAGATTCTAACCACTTGCAGCTTTTTTGGTTCAAATTACATGGTCATTTTAACATTCGAATATGAATAACAGGGATTTTGCTTTCTAAGTATGATGCTTATTCATTTCAGTGTTATGTGATAGCATTGCATTAATTAGCATTTTATCCTTGTAATTATCTTGTATGCTATACAATTTTATGTAAGTTGCCTATGACATAATTGTTCTTCCCCTAAATATTGATTGCGTGTTTTCATTATAAGGCTAGTGGTCCATATTTTATGTGAACTATTTTCTAATTAAAAGAAAATTAATGTTCATTTAGAGCTCAGTTATACGTACCAAGATGTTGTTCATCGTACTTATGGGATGAATACCATGCAGAACTATTTTTGTGTCTTAATGCAATGTGGATCTTATTGTTTTGGCCTTGCACATAATGTATGACTTTTTTGAATTGGCACAAATGAGGTTTTAGTGGAATTCTTATCAATCCACAGCCTTTTCTCAAGTTTTCATCCAATTTGATTGTTTGTCTTGTGCCCATTAAACACATGGAATTTGTAAATAATGATATTTTTAATTTTTCTTTCTTATCCATTTATTTATTTATTTATGTTAATAGGCTTTACCACCACGTGTATTTTTTTTTAGTATTATTACCTGTTGAAATTTGAATTAATGTATTTACCGGATTTGCCTTATCTTAGTTACTGGCCTCATGATTCGCATTATTGCTTCATGGATGTTTATGAAACCCAACAAATGACAAAGGACTATAGTCTTATCATTACCTATTTTAAAACAGATACTCCTAAATATTTACATAAAAATGGAGTAAACATTATTTCTCTATATAATATAATATAATAAAATCTGTCACTGGTTTAGGTTATGACATCGTTTTTCTTTTTCTTTTGATGATTTCTGTATGCTGCTTTATACTGATAAATTGTAAGTGAAATATTTTGTAGGAGTAAAGGTAAAAAGAAGGGGCAAAAGCGAATAAGGCAGCCACGGTTTGCATTTATGACCAAGAGTGAAGTTGATCATCTTGAGGATGGCTACAGATGGCGGAAGTATGGTCAGAAGGCAGTTAAAAATAGCCCATTCCCTAGGTTTACAGCTACCTTGACATCAAATTAAATTTTAATTTTATTAAAAAACTATCATATGCAGTTGACAATTTTGTGGCCCCTAGATGCGTATTGTTTTAAACTATCATCTTTTTAAAACACATGATGTAGTATTGTTTTAAACCATTTTTGAACCTTCAGAGATGTGGTTCAGAACTAGAATAAGATAAAGGAAATGAAAAAAAAAAGGAACTATGTCAACTAACTTAGCATGCGATGCATGTATATGCTAGCAATAATTTTTTTAACATACTTTTTTAGTACATTGTGTATTATTAACAACTGTTAAAAAATACAATTTTTCTTTGTAGATTTTACCTTTACTTGTATTTTTATAGATTCTAATAGATTTTAATTAATAAATATGAGTGAGAAAAAAGTTTGCTAAATAGTGTGTTCACACTCCTCTTATGTTGGAATATATATAAATAACAATAACCATGAAAAATATATTTTCGGTGGATAGGCAGGTAAAATATTATTGGAAGCCGTCAATGTATGAGTCTTTCTGCTAAACATTTTTGGAATAAATTGCAGTGATAACTGCACCAGAAAAGCTAACTGACAACATTGCACTGATTAATTATTGTGAGCATTTAAATTTCTTTTGCAGGAGCTACTACCGCTGCACAAACAGCAAATGCACGGTGAAGAAGAGGGTTGAACGCTCTTCCGAGGACCCAACGATTGTGATTACCACATACGAAGGCCAGCACTGTCATCATACCGTTGGATTTCCTCGAGGGGGAATCATCAGTCACGAGGCTGCTGCCTTTGCGGGCCAGTTGGCTCCTACAATTTCACAGTTTTATTATCCAATTCATTCACCAAGAGAGACCAATAATATAAATACTCTCAGCTCCATTTCTCAGCCATGCCAAGCACAGGATGATGCATCTGGAGGATCCACCGCAGTAATGCCAGCTGATGCATCGTCGCTGCCGCCTCCCACGGATGAAGGGTTGCTTGGAGATATTGTACCTCCGGGAATGCGTATCAGATGAGAGAATAATTCCATGGTATAAATATTCAACCTCACTAGATCTTTTCTATCAGTTTATTTATTTATTTCAGGTTTTTTTATAAAAATTTCTATATCTAAATTTTATATAACAATTAATAAGATTGAATTTTTAACAGATTTCGTATATGCATTTTTTTTTCTTTTACTTTTTTCACCTTTCTCTCCATTAATAGTTTTAGTTTTTATAATTTATAAGAAAAAAGTTTTTATTTATAATTATAACAGTTAATACAACATCAACTATTTTTATATACGTACCTTATTATAATATTTGTGGTGTTTTAATAATTATCTTTCATTATGATAATAGTTATATTAATTTTTTTAATTATATTTATCATTTTTTGTTATCCTAAAATAAGGACATATAGCTGGTGCTTTCGGGCACTTGTATTTTCCAATAATAAATATTTTTTTATCCAAATACGCCTTTTGCTAAATGCATTTTATACTAAATTCTTTTTACAAGTTATTTTTTTCATTTCAGTTTTGCAAATAAGGAAAAAACATTATTTATACTTTCATAAATAAGGGGAAACAGTTATTTAGCTTTAGCAACTAAAAATAAAAATTTCTATTTCTAGAGATTTTACAAATATAATTATTAGTTAATTCTTAAATATAAAATCTGAAAAGTTAGCAACGTATATTTGATGACACAAAAAATACAATTTAGCAATTCAATTTTTGAGAGTACTGTTAAGATTATTTTTCAAGGTTAGTTTTTACGTAATCAAAAGTGAAAAGGTTTTGTTAAAACAATTATTTTATATTTATAAAACAAAGCAATATATAAATTGACATTATAAAGGTATTTTTTTTTAGTTCATTCAATCATAAAAGGGTGCCTTGTAAAGTGATTAGTTACGAGCTATAGTTAGATATCTGAGATAAAAGAGTGGTTTGGATTCTAAAACATGTTGCTTTAAATATAATAAATATATTAATTGTTTTCATCTTGTTTTTTTTTCTTTTTTATGGTTTGTTTGGAAAATAATAAAAATAAGTTTAATTATTTTTATACTAGTTTTAGCAACCAAGAATGATATAGAACTAAATTTTATTTCTATAAGTAAAAGTGAAAAATAAAATGCAAACGTTTTCTCAAATTGAATGACCCTTGCATTTTTTTTCTTCTTTCATCAGAGCCAATAGTTCGGATATGGAATAGTGTGAAAAATATTGATTCTATGAAATACAATTATTTGTCTCTTTTTTTATGCTTGTTTTGTGAGAATGACAATTTAGTTTGGTTACTAATCGAACATTGTAAAGTTTTCTAATTTGTCGTTGCATAGAGATTAAAGGATTAAAATTAGATGCATTATTTAATTCCGTCATGTATTTTTTATTTAGTATCTTGAACAGTAGAAAGATAATCAAAGGCAACAATGACACTCTAGTTACATGACTTCATATTCCTCACTTAATTAGAGTTAAACCTTTAGCATGACATATGGGTCGGCTGATATCTATTCTGCTTTCATGTGGTCATGACACACGCATCATTACCATCATAATGCATATCTTTAGTGGCTACGAACTTCTCTGGCAGAACCTTAATTATATTGACTAATGATGTTGTTTTCAGGAGCACTTAGACATCTTAGGTTAAAGTATGATTGGAGACAAAGGAATTCAAAGGTGAAGCTTTCATTAGTCTTCAATTGACTGCTTTTAGATGCGTTGCTCTTAAAACTTTACAAAAACCTTTTCTTTTTCCAGATTAAAAAATATAGAGTGGCTTTGGAATTATTTATTGTTAAGATTATATTTATTTTTTGTGAATTTTTAATTATATATTTACATTTAACAGACAAAAAAAGAGTTTATTGCTGCTTCTCTCTTCTTTCATCTTACGGGTCTTGAATTGTTTAATCTTCTTTAAGCACTCGACTTTTTGCTCGGAAAGTCAGCTCCGCATGACATGTCTGTTTCTCTTTATTGGGCAGATCAAGAAACTTTGCTAGGTCTTCATCTGTCTTTCAAAAGCCAATTCCATTAAATAAATATGCACTGAATATAAAATTTGCTGTCTGTCACTTTCAAGCAGAACACGACATGTCTCTCGCTGGAATTTTGTAGGCTCGTATACATCATACCTACGAGGGTTTCTTGCTAGTATATTGTGGTTGAAAAAATCCATTGCTATTGTTACTTAGTCACTATTAGAGATGCACCGTACGCGTACACCGTTACGGTTGTTGATAGCTATAGATAGGTCCCAGCGCTTCGTTTGAAGCGTAAAGAGAAAAGATAAAGGAAAGAAAAACACACCTTTTAGAGGTTAGGTTGACAGGTTGCACGATTGTCGCATCAGATCAAGTTGCTGTCAGATATTACCCATAACGAGTTAAATGTGAGTGGTTCCTCTATATGATTGTGAGCTAGCCACGAAGTCTAGCACAAAGGCTTTGTTTTCCATGGCATGCTGTTTGAAAAGATGCAAAATTTAATGTTTCACTGAGTCTCAAACAATATTTGTCTTCGAAGGAAATACAGAAACAAAAGCAAACAAACAAAACTGTTAGCTAGCCTCGTGTTGTGTTGAAGTCTTTGACGCTTATTTGGTTTGGAAGTGGAATCCGATCCCTAAATGCTTTTCCTTTTACCTGACATTTTGTATATATTGACTACACAAACAACAAATACATGGTTGTACGTATACATCAACGGACCAGATGAGTGATGTTGTTCTGTATTATCTTATATATTGAACCAGTGTTTTTTATTCTTGATTTTTTTTATTCTTGATGTTGACTAATCCTTGCAATAATGCATGATGACTTGATCAATCTAAAATGTCTCATTATCCATGTTTTGTATTTGATGTGCCAATAATCCTTACCATGATTTGATTCAGCTGATGATCGGTAGAAGTGGAGAAGAGAAAATGCATGGACATGCATGCATTTTTGTTTCCTGTAGACTCTGAACAAGTAGGCCACAAGCGGCATCAATTTTTTCTTTTAGCAGGAAGTCCTTTTAGCCATCTATTATCTCGAGAAGCGAATATAGTATTCATGCATGGGTGGGTACCTTACAACCTCGGTAGCAGGTAATTATCTATCCTGGGTCCTATATTGGGTCCTATATTGACCATGACTAAGTATCATTCATTTAGTGATAGTTATTACGCATGTACACAATTCAGATTATTATTTAAGCAAAAGCCAATGTATATATTAAGGAAGCTCATCCCTTTCTTCAGATTGTATAATTTGTATGAAACCTAAAGTCCTTGTAAACTTTAATGTAAAAGTACATACATATTTTGTTTGGAACTTATATGTGAAATGATTTTAATTAAGTGGGTGGTGGTGTGTTTTGAATAATATTGCGTGGTTATTAGACATTAATGGTTGATAATGTACGAGGCGTTGAAAAAGATAGGGCAACGGTTAATAGGGATGGTGGTGCGCAATCAGTTGCGTGGAATTCGAGATTGCTTGAGAGTCGGCAGGCCACGTTACTTTATGCCACTCACTCCACTTTTCGCTTTCCACTCCTTTCTTTTTCAGATTTCACCTTTCCTTTTATTTTCATTTACATGCTTTTCCTTCTTTACTATTTATTCTCTTTTACGCGCTTCTTCCCCTCACCCTTATATATTATACACATACATTCATACTCTGTTTTCACCCGCATGCTCCATTATATTTGAGAGCAATGGTGACATCTTACTTCATTATACAACTTCATTACACAACTCCTTATTAATGATATAAAAAAGGGTATTTTTATCATTTTATGTAAAATTTGAAATTTTAAGCATAGAAAGAAAGTTGTATAGTGGAGCAAAGGTTGTCATTCTATCATTTTTCTATATTCAATATCATATTATTATTTATTTTTACATTTTTTCTTTAAATTTTAACTGCTTACACTTTTAAATGACTATCGCAATTTTTCAAATTAAATTTCTTTCTTTAAATATTATATCTTAACTACTCTATTATTTGGTATTGCATACTATTTTGTACTTTTAAATTTTAAATTTAAAAATATAAATTACAATTTTTTTAAAACTAACAGAAAAATATGCATTACTGTGAAGAATAGAAAAGTATACTGAAAATTATTTAAATTGGAATAAAATATTTATGTATATATTGTTAATTTTCTATAAACATTAAAATTGACTTGTATTATTTTTATAGAGAAAGTACATTAAGAAAATGAATTGTGATCTTATCGGAAACGGAAAGTCATTGGGCTTAGGAGGAAGGATATCCTTTTGTGGGGGTGTAGAATTTTTAAAAATAAAGTATTGTAATGACCTTGTTTAGGTTGGTAAGGACACCTAATAATATGAGAGGAAGGAAAATAAATTATGTTTTCTTTAGTTAATACATTTATTTACGGAGTCACTCTTTGTAAATAAATGGTGGGAATAAATCACTGAACACTCTTGTAATTAACCTTTTAGAAGAATCTTTAAAACCAAGTTTTTCTTTAAAATCATTTTTCAATCCTTTTCTCGTGCTCTTTTTCCTATATTTGAAGGCTTGACACTACCTCTTCATCTCTATCTTAAGATAGTTTGGCCCATTTTCTTTTAGAAAAAAGATTTTTTTTAAAATCTTTCCTCTACCCTTCCCTAATTAAGTTAAGACTACTATGGAATTTAGTCATAGTTATCCTAGGTTATTTCCTAATACATGCCCTCATATCATCAATAACTCCATTATCTGCTTATACTCTTCCACAATCATATTTTTCTGGTAGAGATTTTGGAGTCTATAAATCAACTTTCTATCATAATAAGAAGGGACATGTCTTTTTCTCAGGGTAGACCTAAGCTCATTCCAATATTTGATATGAGGGTTATTATGGAATCTAAGGTCTTTTACTAAGGAAGTCCATCAATACATGGTTGGTCCCTGAAAGTTCAAGGTAGCTAGGGACACTCTCCTTTCTTGATCAACTTGGTGGCATTCAAAAAGTTGTTCCACCTTCATCTCCCAGTTCAGATACTTTTCTACATATTCTCTTCCAAAAAAGGAGGAAGGTCACTATGTGTATGAGGAGTGTTGCTCTCTATGTGTATGAGGAGTGTTAGGTCTATGTTGTCTAGGTCGTTGTTGATAGTAGTCTAAGTTATGGTGGCTACTATTCTCATCTTCTTTATGGGAGAAAAATGAGTATTGCTCCTTCTTCTAGAAGAACCCTCCCCATGCCTATTCCTAGACCTTTATCTTTTTCTCTCTTGGGAAATAAAAAATTGGGAAAACATCTCTTTCAGCTCAAATCTCTCTCTATGTATTTTGAATCTCTTTTTTAAGTTCATCTTCTTCCTCTTTGCTAATTCCCCATGAACACTAGAACCATGAGACATATTACTCATTGTTAAGACTTTTGAGAAATTAAAAGGTTTTCACAAGTATTTTGAAGTCTATCAAGAGTAATGGAAAATAGTTTCCAGAAAGATATTTTTATAGTGTTTTCAAAAAGGAAACCAAAAGTTTCCAAAAATAATTTTTTTTTTTGTGGTTGTCACCTAAAGGTTCTAAGAGAGTTTGACTCTAAGAAGACTCCCAAGAAAGAGAGGTGAGTCACAAGGACTACTTAAGTATGAAGTCTTTCCTAGTTAGAGTGTTTCTTAGAAGTCTTCACAAAAGACCCTTTAAGTAACTTCCAAAATAGTTTTTGAAAAGCTACTAAAACTGTGGGGGTGAATATGCAAATGAGCCTACTAAACCAAAAGAAGGTTCAAAGTATACTAAGAAAGGAAACTCTCCTAAAACCACGGAGACCTAAAAGCCACAATAATTAATAAAGGAAACAATATAAATAGTAAAAGCAATTAAATGCAAGTGAAATGAAACTAGGTGTTTCCTAATAGAAGTGCAACTGACACTTAGAGTCAATTGGCACACTTCTAGACTAAATGGTAAAGTAAGCAATTACACTTAGCAAGATAGGACATTAAATGCTATAAAATATACTCAAATGTTTTGTGGTATAGTGATGACCTTTTACGACAAGTGTATTGTTAGAAAAGATGGCTTTAAACTAGAGAGGGGGGGGGGGGGGGAATTGTTTAAAGAGGGTTTTGGCAAACTTTTCAAAACTAGAATGAATTTATCTCAGGAAACA
>Ga0123342_1007372_pt1 | contig 14556 bp, 14 predicted proteins | sample Turbeawhitnodule_FD_89960 | JGI IMG/M metagenome (GOLD analysis project Ga0123342, IMG submission 89960) | Root nodule microbial communities of legume samples collected from Mexico - Turtle bean Mexico white nodule | ecosystem: Host-associated > Plants > Roots > Nodule | place: Mexico: Nepantla...
CAAGATCAACATTCTTAGTGGTGTTGTGCTGGACCAAAGGAAGTGTGTGTCTTGAGGGGATCAAGGTCACTTCTTTGGTTGTGTTGTAAGTGATCTAGGGTTGATTTCTTAGTGGATTCCCCAATGCTTTTTGGGAACACTGGATGTAGCTCTGGGTTAAGAGTGAACCAGTATAAACCTCTGTGTGCATTTTCTCTATCCTTAATCTCTTTAAATTCAGTTTTTATTTTTGTAAACTGGTATAAACAACCGATTATTTTTGCGATACAACCAATTGTTTTTCTGGTGCTGTGCTTATTTGCTTTGTGCTTTGGCAAACTGAATTCTGATTCAAGTATTTCTCGAAGTGATTTCATTCTAGACTTAAAAGTTTACGAAAACCCTCTTTAAAACATTCACCCCCCCTCTATTTAAAGCCATACTTTCTAACAAGTGCCTCGAGGTGACGTTTCACCATACTCTCTCACCAGCGTACACGTGGCCAGATCAATGGTTGGGACGCGCTGCCGCTTGCGCTTCTCCTTATACGTTAACGCTTCAACTTTTTCGCTCCCTTCACTATTTCATTCCCTCTTTGCGTATCTTTTCAAACATTTCTTCTTTAAACGCTCTACTCTTTTCTCCCGAATACCTCGTCTCCTCCAAGCATAATCACTTTAAGGTACGTTTTTTATTCTGCAATTGCCCTTGCCCTATCATTTCGATGCTCTTAATCTACTCATAACTGCGCTAAGAGTGTTTATATTCCTCGCACCTATGATCGTTGCTCTCTGTTATTCTGCTTGTTTGCTTTGTTTTTTCCTAAACGCGTGCATTTCTTCTTCTAAGTGGTGCGTTTTTTTCTTCTCTGTTTTGGATTGTGCAAGATGGATCAACCACCCCCGAACTACAAAACCTATACCCCTGGGCTTCTAATGACCTGTTAGGAGAGACTTCAGAATTCACTACCCATGCGAGTATAGTGACCTATAGGAAGAGTGAACACCCCAAACGACATTGCCTTTTTGGAAAAGAACACGATAAATTTGTCAAAATCGTGCCTCGCAGGGTGGGTGAACCGGTCTATTGTGATGAGTCGTCGGACCCGGAGGGACCGTTCTGTTTCATCTATTCCACCATCTTTAAAAAGCTTATCCTTTGTCCACCCTTTCCCAGTTTCGAGCGGGCTCTTCTCACAAAGATTAATGTCGCCCCAGCCCAGCTACATCCAAATAGCTGGGCATTTGTTCGGGCGTTCTCCATCCTGTGTCACCACTTTGGCCATCTACCATCAGTGGATGTCTTCCTCTACTTCTTCGAAGTCAAAAGCCCAGGTTGAAAGCTGTGGGTGAGCTTCAACGGATTTGTTGGGAGAGTCTTGCTAACCCTCTTTTAGCAATCGTATAAGGGCTTCAAGGGTAAGTTCTTCAAGATCCGTTGTAGCGCTAATGATCCGAACCTTTTGGATGGGTTCCCTCTGTACTGGACATAGAAACCCGTGCTCAAGAAACCCAGATTCCTCAAAGACTTACCCACACAAGAACAAGAGGTGTGCGACTTCCTCTCCAACCTCCAAGTAGTATTTAGCTTTGCCAAGCTGATTAAAAATGAATACAACCCTTCAGACCTTAAGGCTTATATTTGTATCCCCTTCCCCTCACTCCTATTAGCGTTGCCTGTGTGTGTTTACTTAAATCCTTATATGCTTCTCTTCTCATGCAGGCATGGTGCTAGATGCTTAAAAAAGGAAACACCTGGCTACTGTGGCCATTATGAAGAAAACTGCCCCAGGCCCTTCTGCGAAGGATAAAAAACTAAAAGCGGTGGCCGAGGTTGCCCCCTCTAAGGATGAGGAGACCTGCTCAGGTCTTGTCTTGAAGAGGAAATGCAAAGATGACACCACTATCCTTGTGCCTTCAGACTCGGATGGCCGACCTCCCTCCTAACGTGAATGTCCCCCCAACACCTTCTGATGTGAGTTGATTAAGAGATGATTCATTAGTAGACAGGTTTAGAATTAGGATCAAGATTCTCAAGCAATTCAAGAACGCAATTCAAGAACCAATAATCAAATTGAAACCCATTAAAATAACACAATAAAAGAAGATGAACCGATTAAACTCAGAAACAAGAACAAACACAAGCTACCAATTGAAGTCAATCAATAGAAACATTCAACCGATTGAGACATCAAATAATGCACATGAACCGATTAGAATGATGTAAGGAAGCATTTGAACCAAACAAAATGAAGAACAATTCATTACAAACGATTAGAATCACACAATAACAACTTTCTAACAATTGAAAACAAGAACAAATGAACAAGACATGTTTAGAGTTTGATATGGAATGAATATGGAAGAAAAAGATGAAAGGTTGGTGAAAACTTATGTGGTTGTAGACATGGGAATGGTCACGCCACTTGGAAGGTGCATGGCTCCAAGATGAGTGAAGAATGCTGCCACTTGAGAGCTCCCAGAAACTCACAAGATAAGACTAGGAGAAGGAGAACAAGTCTCACAAAATCTCTCTCAATTTGAGAAGAGTAACTTTACTTCAATTTCAATTTAATGTGTCTTTACAATAGCCAAGCTCATCTTTATATAGAATATAGGTCCGGTCACATGAAAAGGCATATGGAAATGAAAAGGCATGGGAAGGCAAAGGCATATGAAAATGCCGCCCAACAAGTTACATGCTCCATGGAAAATGTGACTTTTGGTACTACTCTTCATAAGTCCTATACTCATATTCATACTTCCCTTTTTATGTTCTATTTTAAATCTATTATGAAGATATTACAAAAAAGATATTAATTGGGCTTAGGCCTCATCTTTTAAGAAGACTAATAAGTAGAAATTAAAATGCTTTGTGCCTTGTCCATTTTTTCTATTGATGAAGTCTTTAATTGCTTGTTGAGATGGCCTTTCAAGTTTAGCATCCTTGGTCATCCTTATGTTTTTTTGGGTCACATCATGCCCTCTAAGTTGGATAAAAATCGACCACAAATTTAGTACTCATGCATAAGACAAAGTCAGTTTACAATTAGATAAGAGAATGCAAGAAAAGATAGGCAAACTGGACATAACATTTTTAAGCGTTGGGAGTTTAGAAAAAGAGGCCTTATAGGCAGACCATGTTAGAAAATACTACTGCTAGAGTCACCTTTTTTATGGCCTGATAGCCCACCTCAGACCCTTGCAAGACTTTGCTGACAAAGTATATAGGTCTCTGCATGCGGTCTTGCTTCTGGATGATGACCGAGCTAATTGCACGCTCCGTAATGGCGAAGTGGAGTACCTGGCAGCGACTTGCACAACACTGGAGGACTGGCCAGATATTCTTTCAGCTTGAGGAACAATTCTTCACACTCGCTTGTCCACACAAACCAGTTGTTCCTCTTCAAGCACTGGAAATAGGGATGCCCCCTATCCCCTCCTGCCGATACGAATCGAGATATCGACCATTCATCTTGTCAATTGTTGCACCTCCTTCACCGAGATCGGCATCCAAATGTTGTGTTATAACCTTGAAGATCTGGCCTTGTGTTTCCTGGCCTAGAGACTTGCCGAGTGTGAACTTCTTTCCCCCGATCTCCCTTTCCAGCACCTCTCCTATAGGCTCGAGTCGCCTCTCCCGAGCCATCTCAGTTCGGGCGACCCCTTCTCCCCTTTGAGGTTGGTTGGTGATTGAGCACACGCCTCTCTTCGTCTTTAGGCTATTCTCATAGCACTTTTTTGTCGCCTTCTGGTTGGACTTAGTGGTAATCACTGCTCCCTCGAGGGAAGGAAGCTTCATCTTCATATGCCTCGTCGAGGCCACTACTCTTATCCTATTTAGGACAGGTCTGCCTAAAAGGATGTTGTAAGCTGAAAGAGCGTTGACGACGAGGTGGCGCCGTCTGTGAAAGTCTTCCTTAGCTCCACATGCTATCTCACCTCCACCTGGTCTCCAGCGAAACCGTATAGGTAGCCATCGTAAGGTCTCAACTGGTCAGGCGACAACTGCAACTTATTGAAAGTTGACTAGAACATCACATCTGCCGAACTCCCCTGGTCAACGAGGACTCGATGCACTCTTCTCCTTACTGTCACCACTGAGATCACCACCGGGTCATTATCATGTGGGACCACATCTTGTAGATCGGCCTTCGTGAAGTAGCGATCGGGCTCAGAGGACGGGTCAGGCTCTCGTGCTTCCACTGCCATTACCTCTCTAGTGTACTTCTTTCGTTGGAAGGCGGTACACCCTTCTCCCGAAAACCCCCCAGAGATCGTATTGACCTCTCCATGAACTGGTACCTCATGCCTCTGATCTCTTGTTGGGGTTAGCGACGTTGGGGCTTCTTGATTTTCTTCTAGGTATTCCTTCAGAAAACCATCCCTCACCAACTCATCTAACTGGTGTCCGAGTGCTAAGCAGTTGCGCAGGTTGTGGCCAAAGGCTTGGTGGAATTTGCACCAAGTGTCCTTGCTTGGCCCCAATTTTTTGCCGCTCTTGGGAGGCGACTTCAGCTTATCGTCCACGTTGGGGAGAACAATAAGCTTCTCGAGGTCTATTATGAACTTGTGCCTGGTGGGTGCACCATCCCTTGTTTGCACCTGGTCTGATGCCTTTTCGGCTCATATGGCGCCTGCCTAGATGAAAGTTTCTTCTCTGTCGTAGCCTCATGCACCCTCATGAGCTGAGGATGATCTGTTCCCCGAAGTCTTGTCAGTCCAACGCTTCCACATTTTTCGTCACCTCCTCTGCTGCGTCGAGTGGGCCACAGCTCGGCGACGAATCTCGCTAAACGTCCTTGGACAACACCTTATCAGAGATTCGCTGAAGGGTCTTGATAGCATTCCTCGCCTGAAGGCGTGCACCATCATGTCTTCGTCTTTGGTGTGCAGTTTTACCATTAGTGTCCCGAATCGATTCAGAAAGTCTTTCACGGGCTCTCCCTGGTACTGTTTCACATCAAAGAGGTCGAAAGAGATGGGAGGTGGAACCTGATTGACAATGAAGTATTCCCTGAACAATGTTCAGAATTGATCAAATGAAGTAATGTGTCCATCGGAGAGACTGATGAACTAGTCCAATGTTGTGCTTGAGAATGTTCCAATAAATAGCTTGCAATGCATAGTGTCAGTTCCTCCTGAGATCATGATTTTGGTGTGGAAGGTCGTGATGTGGGTTTCTGAGTCTTCGATACCTGTAAAGGTGATTTTTGGATTCATGAAATTGGTGAGTATCACGACATTCATGACCGCTTGGGAGAAAGGCATGGGGCAAGCCCTAACTGGAATGGGCAGGCTTTTTCACCTGCTGCGTGCCCCCCCATCCGTTGTAGTTCTCTACGCAGTTCCTCATTGGCCCTACGCAGTTATTCGTTGTCTGTTCGTGACACATCCAAATCGACCTGAAATCGGTTTTGACTGGTTGTCTGCTATGAGAAGCCCAATCTCAGTAAAAGAAGTACAACAGTTGACGGGGCGCATGGCCGCTCTATCCATACTCGTATCGGCGGGAGGAGACAAGGGACACCCTTATTTCTAGTGCCTGAAGAGGAACAGTAGGTTCGCCTGGACCCGTGAGTGTGAGAAGGCGTTTGGCAAAATTGAAGGAGTACATGGCCAGCCCTCCGGTGTTGTGCAAGCTAGAGTTAGCTATCCCACTCCGTTTATACTTCGTAGTTACGAAAAGGGCGATCAGTTAGGTCCTATTGCAGGAGCAAGACCGGGTACAGAGGCCAATCTATTTCGTCAGCAAGGTATTACAGGGTCGGAGGTGAGACACCAGGCCTTAGAAAAAGTAGCCTTAGCGGTCGTATTCTCAGCAAGAAGATTCCGCCACTACTTCCAGAGCTTCACCGTGATAGTGATGACAAACCTTCCAATCCGCAAGGTCCTGCAAAAACCAGATGTAGCGGGTAGAATGACACGATGGGCAATGGAACTGTCTGAATTCGACATACACTATGAACCTAGAGGCCCCATCAAGGACCAGATCTATGCAGACTTCGTAGTAGAACTCTCCTCGGCAGCCACGCACCAAGAAGGGGCAGATTTCAGGTGGATACTCTCTGTTGATGGTTCCTCAAACCAACAAGGTAGTGGAGCAAGTGTTATCTTGGGGGGACCGGATGGGTTGCTGATTAAGCAGGCCCTACGGTTCGCTTTCAAGGCCAGCAACAACCAGGCAGAGTATGGGGCCCTAATCGCGGGAATGCTGTTGGCTAAGGAGATGGAAGCAAATGGGCTATTAGCAAAGAGCGATTCCTTGTTAGTTACAGGCCAAGTCACGGGGAATACCAAGCTAAAGACCCTCAGATGGCCACATACCTAGAATACGTCCAGGTCCTGAAGGAGTCGTTTGAAGCGTTCGAGTTAGTCCATGTACCCAGAGAACAAAATGCTTGAGCTGACTTGCTTGCAAAACTCGCCAGTTCGGGCAAGGGGGGCAGACAGAGGATGGTGATTCAGGAGACCCTAAAGACAACCCGAACCACCACGGGCAATACGACAAAAATCCAACAAATTAGCACATTGGAAGGGACGAGAAGGAGTCATCAATCGTTGATGCAAGAGACAGTGAAAATATCCAGAATAAGCAGGTACCTAGTTGTTGGGGAAATAGCGCCGCAAGTTTGCCAGGTTGAGTTAGGAGAAACCTGGATGACGGCCTACTAGCGCTACTTAGCCGATGAGATACTCCCGTTAGAGCCCGTAGAAGCTTGAAAAATCAAGAAAAATTCGAGCAAGTACACCCTGATCGATGGGAAATTATTCAGGCACGGATTCACCCATCCTATACTAGTATGCATGGATGATGAGCAATGCACGCACATCATGGCAGAACTACACGAAGGGATATGCGGTAGCCACATCGGTGACCGATCTCTCTCGTCAAAGGCCATTCGTGCAGGATCTTCCTGGCCAACCATGAGGGAGGATTGCACGAGATACGCCCAACGGTGCAAACAGTGCCAACAACACGCTGATTGGCACAAAGCATCCCCAGAGGAATTGAGATCGATATACAGCCCATGGCCATTTCATACCTGGGGAATCGATATTCTGGGGCCTTTCCCTTTGGCGGTACGGTATATGAAGTACCTTGTGGTTGCCATAGAATATTTCATGAAGTGGATCGAGGCCGAACCAGTGGCACAGATCACAACCCATAAAATCTAGCACTTCGTGTGGAAAAACATAGTGTGTCGCTTTGGGGTCCCGAAGAGGTTGGTATCCGATAATGGTACCCAGTTTGCAAGCCAGCAATTAGGCAAGCTATGTACGGAGTTGGGGATAAAACAAGTATTTGCATCAGTAGAACACCCCCAGACGAACGGACAGGTCGAGTCGGCCAACCGAGTTCTGCTCAGAGGTCTGAAAAGAAGGTTGGACAAAGCCAAAGAGACCTTGGCAGAAGAAGTTCCTAGAATCGTGTGGGCCTACCCCCTCAGTCCACAACCAAGGAAATGTCATTCAGCTTGGTGTATGGCTCGGACGCTATGATCCCGGTGGAAATCTAGGAAAACTCACCACGTTTCCAGAACTTCGTGGTCGAATAGTCTTACGAGGAAAGAAAGGTGAACTTGGACCTACTGGATGAAGTGACGGAGGAAGCAAGGATTAAAGCTGAAGCCTTGAAAAGGAGGGTGGAGTACAAGTACAACTCTAAGCTGAGACCTCGACAATTCCAGGTCGCCGATCTGGTGATGTAGAAGGCCCACCAGTACCAGTTGGAAAACAAGTTATCTTCCAAGTGGACCAACCCTTTCAGAGTAACGGAGGCCCTTGGGAATGGAGCATACAAGCTCGAAACATTAGAAGGAGGCGTGATCCCTCGAACTTGGAACGCGACCAATCTTAAGTTTTATTTTAGTTAAGTTTGCATTGTACATGTTTAAGGGGGCACTCTTTTTCCCTGATGAGGGTTTTTTAACGAGGTCACCCGAATAAAATTTTATTCAGTTAAGAAATATGCATTGCAGTTAAATGAACCTCTCCCTTGTAGTGATAGTCCAAGAGCAGAAGTAGTATGGTTCCCCAAGTGGACCTCCCTCTTGCGTAAATTCACCAAGCACGAGAATAGTATGGTTTGACAGTTAAATGAACCTCTTTCCTTGAAGTGATACACGGAGAGCAGAGGTAGTTTGGTCTTCCCAATAAGCCCCTCTCGTGTAAGTTCACCAAGGCAAAGAAATAGTATGGTTCACAATTAAACGAACCTCTTTCCTTAAAGTGATACACGGAGAAAAGAGGTAGTTTGGTCCCAATAAGCCCCTCTCGTGTAAAGTTCACCAAGGGAAAGAGAAGTACGGTTCGAACGTCAAAGACTCGCCCCTTGATTTTCATAGCAAGGTCGAGATCAGTTACTTAGGTCTGTCCCTTGACTTTTTACAGCAAGGATGAGGCCACGAAAGAACCGTTCGCTCGAATTAGGAACACCAAGAGGGAAGAAATACTATTCCTTAGGGAACCTCCCTCTTGCGTAGTAACTCCGGGGTCGAACAACATAGCTCGTTGATAAAATCTGCCTTAACCTTCATGCGGCAGGATCAAGATCGGGAAGATACAATTCATCGAAAGCCAAAGTCAAGAAAGGAATGGCTCACCAAAGTTGGCAAGCATGGTCTTCCCGTTGATCAAAGGAAGGAAGGGACGAATTTGGAATTGCCCTACTTCGCAAAAAGAAGATCCAGAACAACAAGAGAAGTATGTCCTCGACCAAGGACTGTACCAAGTCCAGGGATTCACGCGCCCAATATACAAAGTTAAACGTGCTACCTAAAAGGTGAACCTGGGTCGAAGGCGCTGTTGGTCGAAATCAACACCAGTAGGGGCGAAGGAATGTAGAGCAAAGCAAGTAAGGCAACAGTTAAAAAGGAGATAAATACTTATAAAGCATACAAGAGAGCTTGTTTATCAACAAAAATAGAATTACAAAGGGGATTCATTATCGTGGCACGATTTGGCCGTCCACAACGCTTTTGGACTAATCAAAGAGGGTAAGATCCACCTCAGGATGCGCACAGACAAACTGAGCGACGACGTCTTGAAACCCCTCACCGTAAGCCTCAACGACATCATTAGTGAGATCCTCCTCTGTCTTTCTAAAGGACTCAATCGTCCCAGCCAAGGACTCAGTTTTCTAAGCTAATTGGCCCTTAACCTGCCCTAGAAGAATTTCACGTTGCGTGGCCCTCTCTTCCAGATTGGCCACTTTTCCCTTCAGTTCGACCACCAGATCTTCAAGCTCGACCGCACGGGTACGAAGAAGCAAGATTTTTGCTTCTAGTTCGACCGCCTCTTGGCCCTTGTCATGGAGGGCCTTTTTGGCATCCTTCTCAGATTGGCGAAGGCTTGCCAACTCCAAGTACAGGGCAGTTTTGCGATTGGAAAAGATTTTGGTCCTGGTGGTCAGGTCCTCCTCGAGCTTTGCCACCCTAACCTTGAGGTCCTCGGTCTCTTAGGTCTTGTCAAGCGCAAGGTTGGAGGCAAACAAGAGGTCCCCAAGAACATCGACCACTCGCTCCCGAAGGAGATTACCGCTTAAGCCCTCCACCTCTTGGCTTTGGAAGCGACTGAATACTTTCTGGAGCACCAAGGGAAGTGGCGAGGAGGAGGGCGTCTCTTGGCCTCCGGGGGAACTCGCTCCCCCACCCTCGAGAGCAACAACTTGAAGCTGGGAGGAGGCGCTAGGGGGATGATCCATGAAGGTCGGGGTTCCAGTAGAGGCGGAGGCAGAAGGCACCACGGTCACGCCCACCCTTGGTCGTTTGAAGACGAGACCGGAGCACGTATCTTCATCATCAGACTCGATCGCCACTGCCCCTCTTAGCTCAACAGTGGCAGGGGCCGGATTGGTGGGTTGGGAAGCAGGCGCAACCGAAGATGAAGAGGTTAGGGGCTTTGAAAGGCTCGCCCTAGTAGCAGCCGAAGATGGAGGTCGGCCAACTTCTTCTTCTTGTCTTTATTGAAACCCATATCTGTGTAGAAGCAACAAGTCAATGTGGGAGTAAGTAAACAAGACAAGTATGCAGGCAAGAATGGGATAAAGTAAGAGGCATGAGAACAAGGGAGTACCGATATAGGTTTCGAGATCTTCGGGGCTAAACTCACGCTTGAGTAGCTCCAAAGTGTTCAAAAGGACAGAGAGCCTAGAGAGAAGCTCGCATACACCTCGCTCCTGAGGGGAAAGATCATCAAGACTCCGGACTCTCTGAAGGTTTGGCTTCTCCATCCAATATAAGGAAAACCCGTCTAGAAGAGAAGGGTCCTTCCGATTGCTACAAACTTTGAAGAAGTTCTTCTTGAACCCTTTGTATGATTGCTGGAAGAGTGTTAAGAGCACCCTCCCAGCCACACCATTGAAGCTGACCCACAACTTTTTCCCTGGGTCTTTACCTAGAAGAAATAAAGGAAGATGTCTACGGACGGCATGAGGCCAAGGCTGCAGCAAAGAATTGCAAAGGCCCTCACGAATGCCCAACTGTTGGGGTGTAGTTGGGCGGGGGCAACATTCACCTCGGTCAGAAGTGTGCGCTCAAAAGGGGTAAAGGGTAACCGAAGCCCCAGTCTTCGGAAGAGGGTGGAATAAATGAAGCAAAAAGGGCCTTTGGGTTCGTCAGAACATAATGGCTCACCCTCGCGACAAGCCACCATCCGCACATACTTATCGTGATCTTTGCTAAAGACACGCGATGGATGGAAAGATTGGTTCTTCCTATAGGTCACTATGCTCTTAAGGGTTGTAAAGGTGGATGTTTCCTTTAAAAGGTCCACCGGTGCCTAGCGGTATAGAGACTTTTAGAACGAGGTAGAAGGGGGAGGGATTGGCGAAGAAGATGGAACAGGGGACGACGATGAAGTCGAAGTGGAATTAGAGTTCGAGGGAGAAGTCAGTACGGGAACTCGTTCAGCTCGTTTGGTCATCTCGGATAAGAAAGCTAAAAAGAAGAAGAAAAAGAGAAACTTTAGAAGGTCGAAAGTGGCCCAACTCGACAGAAATAGAGAAGCCCAAGAAACAAAGACTCGAAGCATGAATAGTAGAAATGAATGTGCAAAGAAATGCAGAAATCATAAACAGACCCAAGCAGATATGAGCATGTTACAAGAAGTGAAATCATAAATAGCGAAATGATCGGGAACAAAGATCTAACCTTTTGAGCGTTGAGGTCTGAGGGTTTTGAATTTTGAAGAAAGAAAAGAGAGTGTTTTTCCGCAAATACCTAATGAAGGTTCGCGTAAGCAAGAGTGATGAAACAATGGTGAAAGCGTAAGGGTTAAAGTGTTTAAACAGTGCACGAAGAAGTTTGAGCGCCAACAAGTCTCAGCCATCAATCCCGACACGTGTACGTTGATTGACAAAGAAATGATGAGATGTCACTTCGGTATACTGTTCATGCCCGTCACCCAGCACCACATAGGTCGTCAAACGCGATCACTTAGTCTCTTCACTGAAACAAGTTACAGATCGAGACTGGGGGGCTTGTGTCCCAACCAGTCCTCGGCCATCGACCTAGAGACTGACCTCAGACATCGCGCACCGATGCTTGGTGATGGAAGGGGGGCCACGAGGTGGACCCCAGACACACCCACCAGGGGATTGGTTAGCCTTTGGACATTGGTATTCTAAAGCCCGATGTTGGAGATCGACATCGAACCTCACCAGTAAAGGGAGGAGATCGGACATCGGTCACTAGGATGTTACAGAGGGCCACGTAAGGTGGGCCCTAGAATCTGGTTAAGATAACAATTAAAGACAAGAGATATGTGGGAAGCCTAAGTCACGAGCGATCCATGTATGTGGTGTGTATGACGCATGAAGGCGCAACACATGTGGATAATCCTAGGAGGCGCTAAGGCCCATTAGGATTAGGGTTTCTGGGGAAAGTTGCATGCATGGCACGTGAATACTTAGGGCACCCACAAAGCAAATGGCGCTAGAGATTAGGTGCACAAGTTGGTACCCAAGCGACCACTCTGTCATTCGTTGCACTCTAGTTAAGGGAAATCCATGTGCTAGATACACTAAGATCCTATGAATAGCGGCGCAGGGACATTTTCCAAGGAACCCTAGGCAACGGTAACGACGCAAAGGTAAACCCTAGTTTTACCCTATATAAAGGGTGCCAAAACCCTAGTAAGGTATGCAGTTTCTAAGACTTAAGCTACTATACACACTTGGTGTTTCTTTGCCCTAATACTGACTTGAGCGTCGGAGTGCAAACGGGCGCTAGGGCTCCCCTTTGTCTTTGTAGGTGAGAGGTTTCTTGATCAAGAAGGCACGTTTCTCAAGCAAGATCGAAGGGCCAAAGCAGCTGTTGGGATCAACCGGCGAGGCGGGTCAACCGGCAGGAATACCAATGAAAAGATTCTCTATGAATAAATCCTAAATTAGCCAACTTATCAACGCACGCATTCCCTTCACGAAAATAATGAGTAACCTTAAAGCTAATTTTCCCACAGTAATTAAGACGAGTATTTCATCGATTACGAAGCATCCAACGAACATTTGTCCTAGCCGTAAACACAACACAAACCAAAGCAGAATCACATTCCAGATAGACATTAGTAAGCCTCATCTTTTGAGCTTCCTCCATAGCATGTATAACCCCATAAAACTCAGCAACCAGAGCAATCTGAACTTCAAGAAATGGAGAAAAAGCTCTAATAAATTCCCCCATACTCCCACAGAAAATACCTCCACAAGTAGCAAGACTATCCCCTAATAGTCCCATCAGTGTTAATTTTAACCCAACCTGGTGAAGGAAACTCCCATCTAACAGGATATGGGTAGTGTTTAGACTAAGAATTTTTCAAATTTATGAGGTTTTATTTTAAATGTTGAAAATTTGAACTATTAGAATTATTATTTTTTAAATATTTTATTTCCATAAATTCATTTTTTAATTTCAAATTCTTAATTTCATTAATGTAATATAGTTTTTATTGTATGTATGCAAATAAAATTAAATATATATTTAAAAATAGAAATGTTAGAGATCCCACATCGACTAGAGATAAAAACATTTAATATTATATAAGTGAATGCAAACCTCATCTTATATGCTTGTTTTATAAGGTTGAGTTAGACTTAAAGTTCACTTCTTAATATAGAATTATAACCATTTAAAGCCTATCATAGCAAGAGTTTGTTAAGCTTATCAAGTCACCCATTATCGAATCATTATTGGACCACCCATAAATATATACGCACGAGTTGGTCGGTCTCGGTGTGAGGGGGTGTGTTGGAGATCCCACATCGACTAAAGATAAGGATAATTTATATTAACCACGTTTAGTTGACTTCGTTTGATATAGGTCCCATTTGACTCAGCCTAACGTTAGCTACCACAATGCTATCTGACATTGGTTCGATTTGACCTAGGTCTAAGAAAACTCAACTTGACTCAAATTTTTCCCAACTTGAGATTAGCCCCAACTTGGGTTTGGTTTAGTTCAATTTGACTTTGGTATGACCCGATCCTTCTTGTCTTAGTCAAGACCAAGCCAACCTTGCATAACTTGAGTCTAACACAACTTGACCTTGCATGAGTTGAGCACAATTGGACTTGATCCTACCTTTCCTAAGCTATATCTAACCTAAATTTTGAATTTTTAAAATCCAAAAAATTATACCATCTAGATTGAATCCAAATCTAATTAAATGCATTTTACATAAAATTTAAAAATATTAATTTAAATTTAACATAAATTTATTAATGTATTACATAAATAATTAAATATTAAACAATGCCTAATAGGCTTTCAGAAGGATGATTATAAACCCTAATATTTCAGTGTTAAATATTTTGTTGAAAAAAAGATAAACTTTAATCAAACTGTAATCTACCCAAGAATTGAATAACTTCAACCCATAAAGAGAAAATCAGAAAAAAAAACAAAAGAAAATCATACCAAAATCATACTTTAATCCTATTTAAAATTCAAAATTCAAATTGTCAAGTAAGATATTTTACTAATTTGCTTCACGTGGACAAAGATCTTACCATCAATATAACTTTTGACCTTACCGAAATCGAGAAAGGCAATGCATAGAGTTTGTAGCATGGATTTGGCAACCCATTGAATGGTGGAGTAGAGCCTATAAAGAGAGAAGTACAAGGTTTGTGAGGAACAAAGAAACATTTGGGGAACACGAAAGGGCACCGTCGAGAATAAAGATCATAACAAAAAAGGTTTGTAGCATAGATTTCGAAAAGCATGGAGAAGAGGCAGTAGTATATAGTCTATGACAACGTGAGCGATTTGGGAAAGATAGTATATTTGTACTATGGATTTGGAAAAAAACATGGATTAAGGTGTTTCTGAGAAGTAGAGAATGGTATTCAAGTTTTGAGAAGTGAAACGTAGGGCTGTTTTGAGTGCCACATGTCATTGTTTGGTTTGGTTGCATGTAGTGTGCTGGCTTTGCCACGTAGATGCAAACATTTTTTGATGACACTTTGAGGAATCACCTTGAGCTGGAAAATATAGAGGCACTTTCTTAGAAGTTGGATCATGGTTCTAAGTCAAGAACTCACCAATAACAAGTACCAATTCCCAAACTCATTTGGTTGAA
>Ga0123342_1007373_pt1 | contig 14555 bp, 11 predicted proteins | sample Turbeawhitnodule_FD_89960 | JGI IMG/M metagenome (GOLD analysis project Ga0123342, IMG submission 89960) | Root nodule microbial communities of legume samples collected from Mexico - Turtle bean Mexico white nodule | ecosystem: Host-associated > Plants > Roots > Nodule | place: Mexico: Nepantla...
AAACCAATGCAAGCAGCCACTTCCCTGGACACTGATATTCAGTTGAGCATATGCAGTACAAGAGCAGTTGCTCAAGCACAATTTCTCGCATTCCCCAAGACTAATACTCTTATCATACCAAGAAGAAGATGTGTCTGGCAATTTCATTCCCTCGTACCTCTGAAATTTATCTCCCTTGTTACAGTCCAGAGGTGTAGTTCGATCACAGGTTGAATCTGCAAAGTTGGATTGAAACCCACTCAAGCATTCACAGTGTTGATGTGCTCCACTCAAATGAACCAGGATATTGCGTATCCCATCTTTTTGTCTCATCTGACCATATTAAACGCACTTGATACCCTTCTGGGATCAATCTGCTTCTCAGCTTAGTTTAACTATTCAAGAGTTGAATCTGATAGAAGATTTCATCTTCATTCATAACAAAAAAGGATTTGATTAATGGGTCAGTTATTTCTCCAGGTAGTCCTGTGATACTAAGACCATTCCAAGAGCCTGGTCTATAAACTATGTAATCACTAGGCTCCTTTGTGATGACTAGTTGAGGAAGGCCACGAGTATCAACACCAAATACGAATTCACCTGGAGTAGGATCTTTGAAGGATTTCCATGATCTTAGAGCTCGATGATGACCAGTTTTGAAGTTCGTTCCAAGTTTCATTCCTGGAAGAAAAGTATCATGGGTAATCAAAGCTTTGCCATAAAAAGTTGTTGTCGCCATCTTTCACAACCATGTTTCCTGATTCCAACAACTCCACCGCAACTGGTTTGCTTGGTGTGTGTGATGATGCATTTGAGAACCATATTTTGGCTCCTGTGCCATCTTTGATACTGAGAAACCCTTCATCACCGTCTACTTCTAAGACTCCGGAGTGGTCTTGAAGTGCAGTTTCTTTGTTGGCCACCTAAACAACTGTTCTGGGGGATATGTTTTTGTACCAAATTCCTAGGTAACGGCTACCGGAATTTTCAAGGCTGAAGAATCCTGCTTCGAAGGTTCCATTTGTTGAGACAAGAGTTACATTCTCATTCACAGGATCTCTCACGGGTTGGGTGGGAGTAATCATCTCCAAAGTGGAGGACAAGGTTATCAAAGAGAGGAACAAAACGCACAAACCAAACATGTCAAAGCACTCCATTGATTTTGGTACGATTTCTATCATAAACAAAGTGGTTGGGTCTGAACTGGGTAGTACAGGAATGACCGAAGAATAATAAATTCACTTTCATTGACACTTCTTTATAAAGCCTTATCTTGATCCCAAAATATCATAAGTCATATGGTGTGTACTCTAATGAGGTTGAACTTGCTTTAGCAAAACCATATGACTTCTGATATTTTGGGATATAAGGCTTTATAAAGAAGTGTTAATGAAGGTCAACTTGTTATTCTTGGGTTATTTCCTTCCTGGTACTATGTTGTGATGGGTCTCTAGAAAGCATGGGTCATATTCATGATGGAGATTTTGACTAGTATGCTTGCAATATGGAATTGAAAATATCCAAGAAAGTTTTTCCCAACTGGTATCCTACAAATGTAAAAAAGAAGTATTCCTGACAGTGTTGGTGTTGTTGGCATTGCTGGTACCTTCAGTTTTCAAGTTTGAATTATAAATTTTAATATATGATGTTAACTTTCGTGTATATTGTATATTTTACATTATCAATTAATTATATATAAATAGGATTTCTCTCTTTAATTTTCTTCCATTTTTTTACTATTTTATTCTTATATCAATATTTTATTTTATTTTATTATTATGGACATTGTGTCATTTCCTATTTTTTCAAAATTTTTAAATATTTAAACCTTAAAGTCTTTTCGAAACACTTCAAAATTTTCAAATTTTAATATTTTCAAAAATGATAAATTTTTATTTACAATTTTTCCAAATTTTCAAACCCTAAAGCCTTTTTGAAACACTTCAAATTTCAAATTTTTAAATTTTTAAATTTTCAAAATTTTAAATTATCAAAATTTTAAATTTACAAAAATTTTAAATTTACAAAAATTTTATAATTTACAAAAATTTTAAATTTACAAAAATTTTAAATTTTCAACTTTTTAAATTTTCAAATTTTGAATTTTCAAATTTTTTAAATTTTCAAAATATTTTCCTCTCTAACTTTCTTTAATATTTTTTCTTCCTATTTTTTCGATATATCAATATTTAATTTTATTTCATTATTATGGGCATTGCGTCATTTCCTAATTTTTTAAAAAAATTAAAATTAAAATTTTCAAACCCTAAAACAAACCGCTTCGAAACACTTAAAATTTCAAAATCTTTAAATTTATATTTTTCAAATTTTCAAACCCTAATGTCTTTTCGAAACACTTCATCTGCTAAAAGGATGAAAACCGGAGCTATAAGGAGTGGTGGGAAGCTTGAAGGATGGTTCTCAGGAATATTTGAACTCATTAACAAATACCTATATGAAACAATTAGGAAAATTGTCAATACACCCAAGCTTGTCTCATTCACTTGGATGAAGCAACAAAATTTGTCTATTGTGCGAAGCCTCCTCAAGGAGCAAAGATTGAAGAGATTTCTTAAGCTCACTGGAAACATTTATCCAAACTTGGTGAATGTATTTTATGCTAACCTTCAATTTAATGGTGACTCACTTGTCTCTCATGTGAAAGGTGTAGACATGGTCATCACCAATGATGTGGGGACTACTGTGACTGGATTGAAGTTCTCTGGGGTTAGAATCAACAGAGGAAATCTAGGGATAGTTGAAGAGTTCAACAAGATGCAATTCTACAAGAGTTGTCTCAAGAATCCCCTCTCCAAAGTAAGAAATTTTTCTGTTGGAGGGTTAAAAGCTTGATCAAAGGCTCAAAGCCTTCATTGTGTCATAGATCATCACACCAAGGGGAAGCAAGCACTCCACTCTTTCTGAGGAAGACTTGTTGTTTATCTATTTCATTATGAATAAAGTGAAGATCAATTGGATCCACACCATCAAGGAACATATGCAAAAATCCATAAGGTTAAGTGACTTCCACTATCCCTATGCAATTTTAATCTCTAAATTTCTACACTATTTTGATGTGGATATTGAAGAGGAGCTAGCTGAAATTATCAAGCCTTCAAGTGAGATGAACAGTGGATCCCTAATCAAAATGAGATTTACTAAAATTGGTGGGGGATGGGTTAGCAAAGATGGTGACTAAGTTGGCCCAAGTGGAACCAATGATGGTGATGAACCTGAAGATGCAACAATTCAAGAGGAACCTGCTGTTGAGACTCAAGAGGATGGTCCTAGTGATGGTTACATAAGAGAAAGGATGACTACAATGTCTCCTTTTAAAAGATTAATGATCAACCGCATGGACACATTTTCTGAAAATCAAAGGAATCTCCATGATTTGTGTGAGTCAAGGTTCAATCATATGGGTTCACGTTTTTCAAACTTGGATGAACAAATAGAAGAGGTTCAGAATCAACTTCTGGAGCTACAATTTGAAAGGGAGAACAATCATTCTTTCTAATTTTCTGGTTTAAATCTCTGAACAATTTCTTTTTTCTTTTATGTTGTTTTTAATCCTTCCTTTTGTCTATTTGTGAAGACAAATAGGGGAAGAAGTTGTTGGGATATGTAATGTTCTTATTATTTGCACTTTTACTGCCTTTGAACATTGCTTAACACTGCTATAACTGGTTTAAGTTTGAAATTTTACAATTGATAAAACTCTTATACAAAATTTTAACCGGTTATTCCTGCGAAATAACTAATTGTTTATCTGTGTTTGCACCTTTGTATGTTGACTGGTTTCTCACACTAATTTGGTTGATGTTCCTCTCTGGAAATCACCTAGTGCGAACTGGTTTGTGGTGCTTATTTGATTGGAATAGATTATCCTGTATTTCTATATTTGCTCATGGATGCAGGTTGTACAGATTCTAAACAAGAACATTCCAAAAAGCATCCCAAGGATTTGTCTCCATCAAATAGGGGGAGATTGTAGAGCATGGGACCTTTGATGTTTCAAATCCATGATGAAGCTTGAAGCTGTTCTGCTTTTGGTTTGGGTTTAGATTAGTGTGTTTAGAATCTATGTAAAGATCAGTTTTTGACCCTTGCACAAAGCTTGCCCAATCTCTTTTAAAAAGAAAAGTGTTTTTCTAAGCAAAGAGAAAAACAACCGGTTGAATTATCAAAATAATCATTTTTTTGTCACTTGACTTGTTTGAAGGTTTTAAAACTGTTTTTGACTTGGTTATGTAACTGCCTAACCAATTCAACTAGTTAAAACGACTTTTCAACCGGTTGATTGTAACATTGCCTAACAGTTTTTTGAAAATCTATTAATCTGTTTTGGGTGTGATCAAAACTGCTTTGACTCATAAATGTTGCCTTGAACGGCTAGATTTTGAGTGTTATAAATATAGCCTTTCTTTGAAAACAAAATACTGAAGTTTTTTACACAGTTTGAAATCAAAGTGAGATTGAGATTAGTTTTTGAAAGAGGTTTTCAAAAGTTTGCAAGATTGTTGTTTAGCTTTGCACTGGTACAAGATCTGATCATTGGACTTCCTGGTTTCTGTAATCTCAGGTGGTTTCTATTCCTTTAATGATTCTTGTAATTGTACTTTCATAAACTTGTGAGTGTATGTGAAATCCTGCAAAGTCAGAGGGTGTTCTGACTTGAGGTGTGTGGTTGCAAAGAGGGTGAGTGGGTTTTGTGGTTTTCAAGGTCACATCTTTGTGGTTGTGTTGTTGTAATCTGTAAGTGATTACTAGTGGAACCCAGTGGTTGTTCTGGGAACAGGATGTAGCTTAAGGTTCAGTGAACTAGTATAAAATTGGCTGTGTAATTCTCTCTCTCTCTAACTCCTTACAACCGATTAAAACGTATTTTCAATCGGTTAAAATTCTGTAAACAGATTTTGTATCATTGTTTGATTGCTTTCTTTAATTGCTTATCTGTGATTGTTTCATACAGGTTCATTCTTATTCAATCTTTGCAAAAATCTTTGATAAACAATTCACCCCCTCTTGTTTAAGCCTTCAATTCTTACATAAGATTGTGCGCATTGTAACAAAATCTTCTCCCATTAAACATGCTTTCACTTAAGATAAGGTTCTCATGAGAGAAGGTCGTTACAAGAGGTAACCTAGAGGTAGTCTATAAAAGGGACTTGAGATCCCAGGTGAAGGGACATTGTTTCTAAGACTGAAACTACTTACTTACTTATTGTTTCTATAAGCCTTGTACTAACTTGATCGTCGGAGTGCTATCAACAGATAGGGTCCCCTCTGTTTCAACGAAGCCACTTTCCTACGCAACCAAGGAAAGAGTAGATTCCAGTAGAGACAGACGGAGCTAGAGCCTGTCACCAGCGTCAACCGGCGACTAGGTCAATTGGCAAGAACACTCCTCCTTTCAGCGAAGTTGGGAACACTCAACACAAAACAATCTTGTCTGAGGTATACAAACTCATATGAGTAGTGTATATGTCTATGTGCTCACCGGGGTCATTCGTCTCTTCATATGGATTTATGTTCAGCCCCTTCCACGTAGGTGGAAGTTGTGCTCCTATCACATAATCAATGAATGGGTGCCTTCGAGATGTGTCCAACATGCTGGACGGGGGAAATGACCTGTTTAGGTATGATTCACCCACACTCTCCTGAGTACGAGTGGGCCTTGTCTCTTCAACAACCTTTGTGCCAGTTGGGGTTGCATCAGGTCTCCCCACAGGGTTACTTGGCCCGCTAGAGGGACCCTCCTCGATCAATTTTTCTCCATTTCTTCATTTTCTCTTCGTAGGGCCACAATCTCCTTTTCGTTCTTCTTCTTCATCTACTCCATCTCCCTCCACAGAGACATTATCAGCACCATCTGCTCAGCCTCCGACATTTTCTCGTTCACCCTGCTTCTTGTAGACACCGTCTGATCACTTCCTCCTTCAAATTCTCTCGGCCCCACGATGGACGCCAATTGTTCTCGAACGGGGTTGGGACCAAGAGAATGATGCCCTCCTTGTTAGTTGTCGGTATGTTCTTCCCTCCCTCTCGAATGCACTCTTTTTGCATATCTTGCCTATGTACTCCTCGCTTACGTGATCTCTGGACTCGTATAGTACCTGCAAAAGGCACTCCGACATACCTAATTCTTGGAATTTGTGTTTATTTATATAATTATCATGGACGCTTTGTTATTGTGTCTGATTAATGATTTAATTCATGATTAAGACGCCTCAAGTAACACTTGGGCACTCGATACACAGTGCAATTGGTACTGGATGATGATGTACCTAATTTTTTTGTCACCTCCTCCTCTGTGCTCCTCTGTGCCGATGTGGATCACAGCTTGACGACGAATCTCACTAAACATCTTTGGACGACACCTTATTAGAGAATCGCTGAAGGGTCCTGATAGCATTCCCCGCTTGAAGGCGTGCACCATCATGACTTCGTCTTTGATGTGCAACTTTACCACTAGTGTCCCGAATCGATTCAGAAAGTCTTTCAGGGGCTCTCCCTAGTATTGCTTCACATCAAAGAGGTCGATAGAGAGGGCTTGGTTGACAATGATCCGTTCCCTGAACAATGTTGAGAACTAGTCAAATGAAGTGATGTGTCATCAAGGAGACTAATGAATCAATCCAATGTTGTGCCCAAGAATGTTCCCATGAATAATTTGCAGTGCATAGCGTCGGTCCCTCCCAAGATCATCATCTGAGTGTGGAAGGTCGTAATGTGGGCCTCCGGGTCTTCGACTCCCGTGAAGATGATTTTTGGAGTCATGAAATTTGTGGGTATCACGACATTCATGATCACTTGGGAGAATGGCATGGGACGAGCCCTAACTGGAATGGGCGGGCTTTGCTCGCCTGTTGCGCGCTCCCCCATGCATTGCAGTTCTCTGCGCAATTCCTCATTGACCCTGCGCAGTTCTTCGTTGTCTGTTCGTAACGCATCCAAATCGACCTAGAATCGGTTTTGACTGGCTGTCTGTTCGACCTAAACCTCAGCCAGAATCCTGTCCTGGTCGACCTTGGACGCCACCACTGTTTGTTGAAGGGCGCGAATGGTCTCCATGAGTTGTTGCATGGTGACGTTGCCTCCTTCCTCAAGTACAGATGTACCTTGACTTGTATTTCTCATCATGTTGTTAGATGGCTCAAAACACGACTGTGGATGAGACCTAGTTTTATCAGGCGTCACGGTGGGCGCCAAATGTTCTAGTAAAATTAGGTTTGTCAGAGGACATTCTGTTATTACACAATCTTAGCGCAACAACCGTACAAAATCTTCCTCTTTGGAGTGCAAATCTTAACAGCATGGCCGCCAGGGTACAAACTCATGTACCCATCACGGGGCCCATTTGTTATTGTAGGTGCCCTAGTCCTTCTGTATCATGCATGCAACTTTCCCTTGAAAACCCTAGCACTCTTGGGCCTCAACATCTTCCGGGGATATTTACTTGTGCTAGACCCAAATGTACTATACACACCACATGCACTTTCTTACTGACTAGACCTTTCATATATATACGAGTTTCAACACACGCATCTCTGAGGGTCCACTTACGTGGTCCACTATCTCGACCAGACCACCAAGTTAACCTACTTCATAGGTGCCGATGTCCGATGCCTGATGACGATGTCTAGTCCAGTACAATTTAATACGTTAGAATAAAATAATATTTTTTTATAATATTTTATTTAATTTTAATCGATTAACTTTGTTGTTTACTTGATTATAATTTTTTTAGAAAAAGGTGACTTTCTTCCTAAATGAAAGTGGAAAATCCGAGAAAGAAGCTTTTCTTGTTTTTTTCTCAAAACTATAATCATATTTCTTCACTTGATATGTTTTCGTTGTTGGAAACAAATTTTTGTTGTGACCACGTTATTCTTATATTTTTTAAAGATCAGAATAACACTTCATTTTCTTTTAACAAGTTTTTAGCTTGAATCCTCTTAAATAAAAGAATATAGTTGAAAAGGGAGCTCTATGTCAAATAATAATCTAATATGGAATAATATATACTAACAACTTATCTAAGTTGATAAGTAACGAAACTTCTTGAATAATATTTTTCTATGAAAAAAGATAATTTATATAACTTATTTATTCTTTGAATTATTATAAATTTTGAAACTATAAACTTAAAAAAATATCTTATTTTCCAAGTCATTTAAATTTGAAAATAAAATGTAATATTTAGTAATCTTATTTACCATCTTTAAAATTTAACCTAAAAATATAATTATATTTCTTTGTCAACTTTAACTCGTGTTTTTTAATACTCATAAAAGTTTAGATACATCTTTTTACTCTCTCAAAAGTCTTTATTGATTGAAGTTTATTAAAAAAAAAATCCTAGTGAATCTTATTTATCTTAATTTAATAGAGAAACAAGATAAACATTTGTATGCCAATTTGAGATAACTCAAAAGATACAATTCATAAATTTTGGCATGCATTTTTTATTTGATTTACTATATGATATGAATATAATTGTATGTATTTCATAAAGTATTAGCAATTTTCCCACCAACAAAAGGAGTCATTGAACATAAGATAGAAGGCTTATTTTGCTGTTCTTGTTTGTGTTTGTGTGATTGAGAAGAGAAATGGGTTCACCGACATCAAGGGTTGTTTTCCGTACTGTAGTGGTTGCGCTTCTGCTTCTTCTTGTCTTCTACATTGGTCGCCCTCTCTATTGGAAAATCTCCGCCACCGTCCACGACATCCGCAACAACAAGCAAACTGTCAGAGAAGGTTTCTCTCTTCTTTTTCGATTCCAATTTCCAATTTCTGTTCCCAATTTTCAATTACCCTTTTCCTCGCTTCTTCAGGTCTTTCCCAAATCGTCATGGAGGCTCAGAAATCTGTGGGGTGGTATCACGACGAGTCCGACTCAGGGGTTCGTGCCGCCAATCGAAAGCTGCTTCTTCACAATCCCCTTTCTACACTTTTTGCTTAGTCAGATACTTACTTACATACATACATGCAGGCATACATGTCATTCCACATTTTATTTTTCCACAATTCTCTGATTTGCTCAGGTGGTTCTTCTTTTATAGGGACAATAATGAGGTAGACTAATCGAATCCAATTGAATCTTATTCAATTAGATAACGACCGTCTTATTTTACATTTTGGGGGTTATTCTCTTCTTCTGGTGTATCTATGTGATTTATTTTAAGGGTTGATTCTGTGTGTTTTATGAGTAAGCGTGGAGAATAATTTGGATTTTGTAATGAATCGATCCAAAAGTAAAGCTGTTTTATGTTCTCTATGGATGTGAAGTGTTCATCAAATTGGCATCAGTTATTCACTGACATGGATTGTTTAGCTTCATGTGTGTTACAAGATTGTTGATTGAAACTTGGCTTAAAGTTTGAATATTCAGTGGAATTGAAATTCAACTGTTGCGGTTATTAAGAGTTTGTAAGAGTTAGTTTGGTTGCTTGAATGAATAACACCAGATTATACTAGGAATACCATGGAAATTATTAAATTGAGACTTCTTAGGGTTCGATAATTTGGGAATGGAAAGGTTGATTTGGTTCAACGGATTAGGAGTAAGATAGGAATAGGCAATGTGTCAATATCACAGAAATAGAACAGTTGTTCGCTTCAGCTTATGTCTAAGCTCATTTATCTTACGATACTCATTTTTTTATAATGTTTTCTACAAATTTTTGGTGTTTCGTCTGCATCATTCAGATCACTGACATTTCATACTAAGTATAGATCTCTTTCCTTAAGTAGGGAAAGGTACGTCCCGGGAACAGGAAGTTAAAGAGGCTTATTTATTCCTTAAGCTGTTTAATGGCAGGATCCATTAAATGTGAGTGCTGCAGTCTCTTTCTGTCGTATACTATCACTGCACTACTGGGTTTCTGTATTCTGCGCGGTAAAGGATATGTTTAGTTATCTTGAACTTTGTCTTGGGTTTGGATCTGCTGATTGCATGCCCAAACCAATCAAAGTTTGATCTTGTTTGGCCTTCTTCTATGCACTATTGCATGGTAGGTAGAGGCTCATAGGCCTCTTTAGGAACTGGAAGTGTCACCACAAGCCAAATATCTGGTTATTTGGTTAAAACCATTGCTTATTTCCCTTTACATGAAACACATGCTGACAATTGAAATAATCGAGGGCAAATTGCTGATTTTGCTGGGTTGTTGCAATTTTATCTATTATTAAATAACCTTATTCTCTCCAAGAAACTTATTATACTCTCTTGTTCGGCGAGGGTTAATGGAGGAAGGATCATAGATATACATCTAGTAAAAATGGTGTGAATGCATATGTGGCCAATGATAATAAAGTACGTTTATGCTGGGGGCTTCTTTGGTACTACTCACATGCTATGAAGTTGGTATGAATTTTACGTCCTCACCTGCTGGTGTCTTTACGTTAGAGTGGACAACAGCAGAACTGACACAGAAGGCACACCAGAGAAACACAAAGATGGTCACAGTGAGAATTTTTTTCTGACATAGCATGGTTTCTCTCTTCTTCTTTTTCTCACATGACACACAGTACACTATATTTACACGGATGACATGTTTTTGAATTTAGGTCAGAATTATTTGAAGGAAATCTTAAAAAAATAATAATTATATTTAGTAAGTGTGTAGGATATAGTTCTTTAGATAAGTAAAAGTTAGATAAAGAAATATTTAAAAATAGATATATTTTAAAGAAATATAAATAAACAATTTTGTTAAAGAATAGAAGAAAGTAATGAAATGTATGTGATATATTAATTTGGAGAAAGATAGTAAACAAACAAGTAATTATGTAGGTTTTTAAATGTAAAATAATATGAGTAGGTCTTTGTTTATAAATACAAAATGATATCTGGGAAATGTTAAAAAAGTAGAAAATATAATTGGTTAAAAATTTGGAGTTGATAAAAATGAATGGATTAATTTTGATTAAGTGAATATTTTATGTCATGTGTAATAGTTTTCTACACATAGAAATGTGGAAAAAATAAAAATTGTATGTGAAATTAAAAATTTAATATTTAATTTCTAAGAAATTGAAGTTTAAAATAAATGACAAAGGTCAACTTTTATAACTTTCCATCATCACAAATATGAGAACTTTTATATATTATTGTAAAGAAGACTACAACACGTAACGAAACACCCTTAACAATAGAGATTAAAATAAGTCTAACTTTGATAACTTTCTTTGATGATAAAGATGAGAACTTTTACATATAATTCCAAAAAAATTATAATATGTAAAGAAACATCTTTAACAACAAATATTAAAAAAATAATAGATGTGCTACAAATATAGGAATTACAATAACAATTATAACTTATCACAAATCAGTTACTTTCCCGCTATCACTGCATGATGATCCACAATCCACGTTTGTTGGTTTGACCTTCATCAAATTTATAAAAATTGCATAATATTGAATAAAAAATGAATTATATTTTTTTTCTTTGGTTTTAGTTTTTTTTTTTTCATACGAAGAACTCTTCTTTCACTATAAATTTTTCATTCTCTCTATTAATGGGTTAACTCTATCGATATCCACCTAATTTCTCTCTCAAATTTTTCAAAAATAATAGATATTCTAAATGTTATGAGATTTCAACTATTGAATTAAATGCAATTGTTATTTGGTATTCTATTTTAATATTTATGCAATTATAACTTTTTTCTTGAAATTTGATATCGAAAAATAAAAGATGTTTGTTCTTTTAATATTAAATCATTGATAATATCAAATATCCTTTTGTTGTGATTTTTTTTTTTAAATTATTGAATTAATATTTTGGACAGGGTATACAATTATTGATATACTCATTACCCAACAATGATGAGGTGAGACACAAATTTCACATTGGATGAGGTTAGGAAAGGGAACGAGTATAATTTTTTACTTTAGTGATAAGGACAAGTATAATCAAATGTGCACCTGTCTAATTGTCATCCTTACTATCAAGTGACTTCTTAGTTCAATGCCCACTGACAACCCACATTACTAACAATGTAACTTTTTAAACCCCTCAATCAATATTGCATAATTAGCAAAAACCTCCATTGATTCTTCACCACCTTATACCTTCATTTATATGATTGAGACTATCGATGTAACATCAAATCTCACTATACTTAAACTAATTTAGTGCTTAAAGCAATTCAATACTTACACTATATTATCAAATATATCTTTACCTATGTGATGATAAATAATTAACATAAATTACGCATGTGATTTAAAACCACTTACCCACATTCGATTTCTCATAAATCACCTTCATATGATTTATTGTTAAATCACACACATGCTCATGATTTCTAAAATATTCTCATCATTCATATTTAATTTCAAATAGTATCTCATAAAATACCATATAAGACATTCATATACATTGTTTAATTCAAGTAAAACAAGAACGAAGGAAAATTTTCATAAATATTGGTGGCTTGAGTTAGGTGTTCTCATGTGAGTGTCATCCCTTAAGAGGAAATAAAATTATTTCGACCTCTTACTAACTCAGACATTCAACTGTCACTTGAGTGTAACATGTAATTGCTTGAGCTAGGTGTTCTCACGTAAGTGTCATCCCTTAAAGAGAAAATAGAATTGTTTGAGCTCTTACTGACTGACTCAAACATTCAATTGTCACTTAAGTGTAACATATCATTGCTTGAGCTAGCTAGGTGTTATCACGTCAGTGTCATCCATTAAAAGGAAATAGAATTGTTTGACCTCTTACTAACTCAAACATTCATTTGTCACTTGAGTGTAACATATTATTACTTTAGCATCATTAGAGATATCACTATAGCGACTAAATTATTAAAAAAGAGAAAATTGTTGACTTTTTGCTCACTCGAGCAATCACTCATCGCCTAAGCAACCAAAACTTTATAGAGATAATTCATACATGTTTTTTTCACTTGATATACCATCCATATCTTGAAAATTGAAGTTAATTGCTTTAGTCACACAAAGTCATTTGAATGAGGTAAATAACATGCACACCCAAGTATTTTTTATTCTAATTAAATTATAACAAATATATTCTTGAATCTAAAAAATTTCTTCATATAGTAATCAAATGTACTTCTCTTAACTATAAAAATCAATTATAAACAGTTATATTTAAAATAATTTTTATCTAAGAGATAATTCCTATCAAAATATACTTCTCATTTAATCACCAAATTTCACATTATTCAAGATCTATCATCCAACAACTTAAACTTCAATTTCAACAAAATCCTATAATTATAGAAGTGTTTATCCTATAGTTTTGGTTCTTCAAGATTCTATTATCATAATTATCAATTCTTTCAAAAATAGCAAATTAAGTTAGTTTTTTTTTATCATTAGAAAAGTAAGAAAACTCCCAACCTTAAAGCTTAATTTACAAACCAAATATGCAATTACATAATTAAAGCAGCAGAAGTTCATTTATTTGTCGCAAACACAAAGACCCATCTATGGATACCAAAAAAAAAATAGAAAAAAAAAGAATATTTACTTAAAACCAAAATTGATCGAGTAAGATTGTACTATATTTGACCCTTTCTAATATAAACGCCTTGACAGAGAAAGAGATAAAAAAACAACTTCAGAAATCTAAAAAAGTGAAAGGTTTTTAATTTAGAGAAATGTGAAATGTTTTAGATAAATGAAAAATGTTTTTCTTTATATTACATATAATATTTACAACTTTTAAATAATTTACATTTAATTTAAATACCCTCTTTTAATTTACATATTTAATAAATATTGATAATGATTATATACTTTAAATATAATTTTTCATTATAAATAAGTCTTTATTAAGATTAGATATTTATTAAAGAAATTAATTGTTTAGAAAACACATTACACATGTGAAATAGTGCATGTGTTTTCACATTTTTATCAGATTGAAATATAAATAATATTTTTAAAATTTTATTATTTTATGAATAATTAATTAAAAAACAATACAATTTAATATATATATATATATATTGTAGTAGGACGACCGAGTGACTCAATGACTCGGTCAAGAACTTCACCACTCAACCAATCAACCATGATGAGAAGGTCACATGATGACATGTGACCGGCTGACCCTTGGCGACGAGCCATGGGTTGACCAAGTCAGCAGGGTTAATCCACGATTAAAGGTTGTTTAGCACAATCCTAAACATGAACCAACCTCCTAATCTGACCCACCAATGAAGGTCCATTAAGGTAATATAAATAACACATATTCCAAGAAGAAATGTACGTCATTATCTACAGTACTCTGACACCCGAGTGCCGACACCCTGACTGACTTGAGCATTGAAGTACCTTCTACAGGTACCATCCCCGCCGGTGGAGTCAGACGACCGAGAGGAGGAAGGAGAAGCAGAAAGCTTGGAGCGTTAGTGACCGACCGAAGGTGATGGCATTTCATGAAGGTCTTCTTGAATCATGTAAGAAAAAGTGGTGTGGAAGCTATGAAGGTGTGTGAGCAAGATCCTCCTAAGAGTGGTGTTGATCTTGAAGGTGCATGATGTGTATGAAGCTAGGGAGGTTCGGCCAACCCAAGGAGAGGTGAAGG